>Ga0209980_10002036_pt1 | contig 11069 bp, 11 predicted proteins | sample CR02metaG_FD_183611 | JGI IMG/M metagenome (GOLD analysis project Ga0209980, IMG submission 183611) | Deep subsurface microbial communities from Mariana Trench to uncover new lineages of life (NeLLi) - CR02 metaG (SPAdes) (version 2) | ecosystem: Environmental > Aquatic > Marine > Ocean trench... | reverse complement strand
TCGAGATCACTGTAGATGAAATTAAATTCGGCAGGCAATACGGAAGTTTCAGCATACTTAGCTCTTAAAGAAATGGGGTATGACGTTTCTAAAAATAAGTGGCATAGGTTTGTTAAAATAATTCGTATCCCTACTCATAACAAAGCAATCAATAATCGCCAGCAAAGCTGGCTGGACCTCACTTCGTTCGGCCCATTATTGCGGCGTTGAAATCAACGAAGGGGTAAATCCCGTTTTGCTTTGCCGAGGAAGTAACAGGATTTAAGGTCATTTAGCATGGATGCTAAATGAGCGGCACCATGACAGGAAGTCATGTTGACGTGTGCCTTTAAAATCCTTTTACTTTTGAGGGTAGCCTTTAGGCCAAGGCATCCGGGCGGCCTTTCTTTTCGTACCTTTTCTTTGGCCGCGCAAAGAAAAGGTACTCTCCATCAGGAGAAACCCGAACTAGGTAATGTAAAATAATGATTAAGATAATTCGCCAAACATTCTGCCTCTGGCTGTTAATATTTTTAACTGCCTGTGGGGATCCCACACCACAACTTGAGCGACTCCCTGATGACGCAGTCATCCTCGCTTTTGGTGATAGCCTGACCTATGGTACTGGAGCGAATAAGGAAGAAAGCTATCCATCGGTTCTGGAAAATACAATCAATCGTAAGATTATTAATGCCGGTGTCCCTGGTGAATTATCAATGCAAGGACTCAAACGTTTGCCAAAACTATTGGAGAAATACCAACCTGGTTTAATGATTCTTTGTCATGGCGGCAACGATATATTGCGGAAAGAAAATCTTGCCGAGGCAGAAACCAATATTCGAGAAATGATCGCCCTGGCAAAAAATAAAAATATTCCTGTGATACTTCTTGGCGTGCCAAAACCTGGTTTATTTCTTAGTTCTGCGAAACTGTATGCCAATATCGCAGAGAGTACCAATGTGATTTTTATGCCGAACCTTATCGCGGATGTTTTGTCGGATGCTTCAATGAAGTCAGATTCTGTTCATCCCAATAAAGCAGGATATCGAGAAATGGCTTTTACCATAGCCAACACATTGCAGGATGCCGGTGCGTTATAATTAAATCTTCTTAAGATAAGGCTGGACATAAATATTAATTGCGTAGGATGATCGCTAGCCTAGATTATCTGCTTAAACATTAATAATTTCACACAGGAAAACAGGATGAACATTAAGCATTATTTTGTATTGGTTGTTTTTACATTGATCAGTCTATCGATATTTGCAGCCACAGAAGTTAAACCTGGAATCAATACAGACAAGCAAAAATTGAGTTACGCGATGGGGACGTATTTTGCCCTGGGTGTGACACAACAAAAGATGGATATTGATGTGTCCGCATTTATTCAGGCAATTGAAGATGCACTCAAAGGGAAAGAACCGCAAATCAGCACGAAGGAGATGCAGGATATCCTGACTCGATACAAGGAGACCATTGCCAAACAACAATCAGATGCAGTCGCAGCAAACCGAAAGGCAGGGAATATTTTTCTTGCAGAAAACAAAAAGAAAAAAGGTGTCATCGAATCACCAACAGGTCTTCAATACAAGGTTATCAAGGAAGGCGAAGGTGAAAAACCAGTCGCCAGTAGCAATGTCACTGTTCATTATAAGGGGGCATTGATCGATGGCACGGTCTTTGATAGTTCCTATGAACGTGGACAACCGGCGACACTCTCGCTGGCACAGGTAATCAAGGGTTGGCAGGAAGCCTTGCCAATGATGAAAGCAGGTTCAAAATGGCAAATCTACGTTCCCTCAGAGCTCGCCTATGGAGATCGTAGCGCAAGTCAATTGATTGGTCCCGCATCAACTTTAATATTTGATATTGAGTTGATATCTGTTAATTAATCGAGTCTTTTAGACAAATGCAAACGCCCCACCTGACAAGGAGGTTAGGTCAAAATCTAAACTTAAGATTAGAAATAGCTTCTAAATGATGCCAAATCAACTACAATCTAGTCACTTTTTAAATTAAAAAAACATTTTTAAATCATGCAGTTAATACGGCTTGCTATCATTTTCTTCGTAACATTTGCAACTTTTACCGGTTTTGCAAATGAAGAAAACCTTTCTGATGCTGAAGACAATTTCAATCAGGGCCAGGTTTTCTACGAAAATGGGGAGTTTGAGGCGGCTGTTAACGAATTTTCTGAGGCAATAAGTCAATCACCTGGTGATTCACGTTATCACCACTGGCTTGCCAAGACTTACGGGGAAATTGCAGAGACATCGGGCTGGTTAAAGGCAATGCGACTGGCTGGAAAATCTAAAGATTCGCTCAAACGTGCTGTTGAACTTGATCCGGAAAATATCAGAGCACTCACGGATCTTATGAAATATTATCAAGAAGCACCGAGGTTTCTTGGAGGAAGCAACAAGAAAGCAAAAGAAATTAGCATCCAGCTGGAGGAATTAGAGAAGAAAAATACCCATTCATTTGACAAACATCATGTAATAACCGTCGAACGAAACAGCTAAAACCCTCTCTAAAACCCATAGGCACACAGAAAATGAGATATAATACACACCAACGGAATGACCAGGCTTGAGAACGGGCCTGCTTGATTAAGCCGTCACTACTTATGAAGAAATTTCCACTATTCGTCACATTTTGCCTGACATTCTACCTGTCTTTTTTCCTGACGAATGCTTTTTCAGAGGCCACCTTGGTCCCAAAATCGGAATTAACACCTGCCAAAAAGCATAAAGATGCAACAGAAATCATTACTCATATCATCAATAGTTATCACTACAGGACGAAACCCATTGATAACACATTGTCCTCATTAATATTTGATAACTTTCTGGAAAGTCTTGACCCTAACCACAGTTTTTTTCTGAATGAGGACATACAGAATATTTCAAAATATAGAGATAAGCTGGACGACGCACTATTGAAGACTGAGTTGGAACCAGCCTTCGATATTTTTAAAACCTACAGGCAAAGAGTCAAGGAACGTATTGAATACGCGGTTTCTGAATTGGAAAATGAATTCGATTTTGAAATTGACGAAGAATATTTGTTTGACCGTCGTGAACTTACCTGGGCCAATGATGTGGAAGAATTAAACGAAATTTGGCGCAAACGTGTAAAAAATGACATGCTTAATCTTCTCTTAACGACGGGTAAGGAAAAGACAGAAATAAAAGATACATTAAGGAAACGATATCAAAGAATTTATACCAGCACATTCCAACTGGATTCAGATGATGTCTTTCAGACATTTATTAATGCCTACACGACTTCAATCGAGCCACATACTTCTTACTTTTCGCCCAGAACATCTGAGAATTTCGATATCAGTATGCGACTGTCACTCGAAGGAATCGGCGCAGTCCTTAGAAATGAAAATGATTACACCCTCATCCAGAAAATCATTCCCGGTGGGCCAGCAGACTTAAGTAAAAAACTACATGCTAAAGATAAAATTATCGGTGTTGGCCAGGGCGAGAGTGGTGAAATTATTGACGTGATTGGTTGGCGGCTTGATGACGTCGTTGAACTTATCCGTGGCCCAAAAGACACTGTCCTTCGTCTGGAAATTATTCCTGGCAAAACAGGCGTCGAAGATCTTAGCAAGATCCTCACGCTAACCAGAAACCGGATTAAACTTGAAGGATCAGCAGCAAAAGCAAAAGTGATAGATTTGCCCGAACTGGACAAGAAGATAGGTGTGATTAATATCCCTACTTTCTATGTGGACTTTGCTGCTCAGGCAAAGGGCGAACCTGATTTTAGAAGCACCAGCACAGATGTTCAGAAACTTGTGACTGATCTTGTTAAAGAGGATGTAGAAGGGATTATCATAGATTTACGTGGTAATGGCGGCGGCTCTCTATCCGAAGCACTTGCGCTAACGGGACTTTTCATAGAAGAAGGCCCTATCGTACAAACCAAAGATGCGTCAGGAAAAATAGATATTAATGTTGACCCCGACCCCTCTCTTTTTTATGCAGGGCCTCTGGCTGTGCTGGTCGATCGTAACAGTGCCTCTGCATCAGAAATTTTTGCAGGAGCGATTCAGGATTACCAGCGCGGAATCATTATTGGTGAACCCACCTATGGCAAAGGAACGGTACAAAACATTGTCGATTTAAACCGCTTTATTAAAAATTCTGAAGATGATCACGGTAAACTTAAAACAACCATTGCACAGTTTTTCCGCATCAGCGGAGGGAGCACTCAAAACAAAGGTATCATCCCTGATATTGTTTTTCCAACAGCAATAGATATTGAAGATTACGGAGAACGTTCCCTAGACAATGCCCTGCCCTGGGATAAAGTTGAGCCAGCAAGATATATCAAGGTAAGTTCACCTGTAAAATATTATGGAAAAGTCCGATCTCTACACAAAAATCGTATTAAATCTGACAGGGCTTTTAAATTGCTGCTTGAACAGTTGGCGCTAGTCAAAAAGAGTAACAAGAAGAAAACAACTTCTCTGAAGGAAAGCAAGCGCAAAGCCGAGCGTGATCAATTACTGGATATGAAACACGAACTCGTAAACGAATTACGCGTGGTTCAGGGACTTAAGCCACTACCCAAAAGAGACAAAACACAGGAGATTGACGAGTTTGAAGAAGAGGATGGTGAGGATAAGCCCCATGATGTTCTATTGCAGGAAACTGCTCACATACTATACGATTTGATCGTCATACAAGATGCAACAGCAACGGAACTTCAAGCACTGAAGATTGAACAGCCGCAGGCCATAAGCAACATGTAGTCTTACTGTTTGCTGTTATTAACCTAGAACCAATATCCATTGTCGGGTTTATATCGAGGCAAGGACACTACGACGCGGCAACAAGTCGCGTGAGACAAGGGCGGACATGTGCCCGCGACCTTATCGAGCCGTGAAAAGAGCAGGAAGACTTATTCACGGCCGTATAAATATGGATGATTCCTGTAGGGCATCAGACACACTAATCAGAACTCTTTATCATAGCGACAATAAGATAGGAGAAAGCAAGATTAATAAAATACCTGCAACGCTGATAGAAGGCGACGGCATCGGCCCTGAGATCACTGAGGCCACGGTTGATGTTTTGGATGCATTACAGGCACCTTTTGAATGGTCTCGATTCAAGGCGGGCCTGGCAGCATTGGAAGAATCAGGAGATGTGTTGCCAAAACCTATGTTAGATAATATCCGACAAACCAAATTGGCACTTAAAGCACCATTAACAACCCCAGTGGGGGAAGGGTTTCGTTCAGCGACTGTTCGTCTGAGAGAAGAGTTTAATTTATATGCCAATGTCAGGCCCGCACATACCTTTATCCCTGGAGGACGTTTCGAAGATATTGACCTGATTTTAATCCGCGAAAATACTGAAGGACTGTATGTAGGTGTTGAACATTATATTCCTGTCGATGGAGACCCAAGGGCCGTCGCCTCAGCCTCAGGTATCATGACACGGGCAGGTTGCAGAAAAATTGCAGAATTCACATTTGATTATGCAATACGCCATGGCCGCAAAAAGATAACTATCGTCCATAAGGCCAATATTCTTAAAAAACTAACGGGCCTGTTTCTTGATACAGCGCTTGAGGTTGGTAAACCTTATAAAGACAGACTCGAGATCGAAGAACGAATTGTTGATAATACAGCCATGCAATTAGTCATCAATCCGTCACAATTTGACGTCATTTTAACCAGTAACATGTTTGGTGATATTCTTTCCGATGAAATTGCCGGGCTGATTGGTGGCCTGGGTCTGGCGCCTGGTGGCAACATCGGGCCCGATGCCTCGATCTTCGAAGCGGTACACGGATCAGCGCCGGACATTGCCGGTCAAGGCATTGCCAACCCTACAGCCTTGCTACTTGCAGCTGCAATGATGTTAGAGCATGTCAACGAATACGACAAAGCCAATCAATTACGTGATGCGATTAAAGCTGTCCTCAATGAAGACAATGTCCGTACTGGTGATCTTGGGGGTAATGCAACAACAGTCGAATATACTAAAGCCATTATTCAACGACTCGGCTAAACGTGTTGCACTATTAGATTTATGACGACTGGTTTACTTTTTGATCCTGTGTTTCTTGAACATGAAACCAGTCAAGGTCATCCAGAGTGTCGCCAACGTCTGGAAGTTTCTATACAACATCTCAAACAACAATCCTGGTTTGATACGCTAACACAACTGTCACCCAGAACTGCGGATCTGAAGTGGATTGAATCAGTTCATAGTTTTGACTATATCAAACGTGCGCAGGCAGCATGCTCGTCAGGCAATCTCTTTCTTGATTCAATGGATGTCAGCATTTGCCCGGAGTCATTTAACATCGCGCGGAAGGCAACAGGTGCCGTACTTGAAATAGCCGATAAGATCATCAATAAAGAAATTGATAATGGTCTCGCCCTGATCAGGCCACCCGGACATCATGCTGAACATGATCAGGCCCTTGGCTTTTGTCTTTTCAATAATGTTGCCATTCTTGCCAAATACCTGCAGAAGCAGTACCAACTGGATAAAATATTAATACTTGACTGGGATGTTCATCATGGCAATGGTACACAACACACCTTCGAGGCTGATCCCTCAGTGCTTTATATCAGTACCCATCAATATCCTTTCTACCCTGGTACAGGTGCGTATAGTGAAACGGGTATTCACAAAGGTGCCGGTGCAACGCTCAATTGTCCCATGCCAGCGGGTGCATCAGATGGTGATTATGAATTGGTCTTCAAGGATCAGATTTTACCCAAAATAGATGAATTCAGACCTGAGGCAATCATTATCTCGGCTGGGTTTGACGCACATATTGATGATCCCCTGGGACAGATTAACCTGAGTGCCGAGTTTTATGCATGGATGACCGAACGCATCATGGAAAAAGCCGCACAATATTCCGACAATCAGATTATTTCTGTGCTTGAAGGGGGGTATCATCTTGGCATGTTACCAATATGCATTGAACAACATCTTTCTACTTTAAATACTTACAAAGTGTGACGCGTGCAAATACATCTAACAACACTGGGTTGTAGACTGAACGAAGCTGAGCTTGAAAGCTGGGCTACAGGATTCATGTCGAAAGGCCATGTCATCACGCAAACACCGGAACAGGCCGATGTCGTGGTCATCAATACCTGTGCTGTAACACAGGATGCGGTACGCAAATCAAGACAGTTAATACGAAGAACACACCGAAATAACCCAACTGCGAAACTTGTTGTCAGTGGATGTTACAGCAGTTTGAATAAAGCACTTTCAGACGAAATTGAAGGTATCGATCTGATTGTTCCAAACCATGATAAGGAAAAACTGGTAGAACTCACCGTGCATGAACTGAACATGCTAGCCATGCCATCTGCAGCGACGGTTCCTGGTGAATCATCTTTGTTTAAACGTGGTCGTCAACGTGCATTTATTAAAATACAGGATGGCTGCCGATATCGCTGTACCTACTGCATCGTTACCGTTGCGCGGGGAAGTGAACGCAGTCGATCAATTAAAGATATTATTGATGAGATCAACCATTTGACCAGTCAGGGAATACATGAGGCAGTGCTGACAGGCGTCCACGTGGGCGCTTATGGCAGTGATATCAATTGTGATCTTTATGAATTAATCAAAGCGATTCTAAGCGAAACCGATCTCCCCAGACTCAGGCTGGCTTCAGTTGAACCCTGGGATCTACCGGACAGATTCTTTGAGTTGTTTTCAAATCCAAGGCTGATGCCACATATGCATTTACCCTTGCAAAGTGGCAGCGACAGCGTTTTGAAAAGAATGTCTCGCCGTTGTAAAACGGCGGACTTTAAACGATTAATAGATTATGCAAGAAAAGAAGTCCCTGACTTCAATGTCACGACAGATGTTATCGTTGGATTCCCTGGAGAAACGGAAAAAGAATGGCAGGACGGATTGGAATTCATCAGACTCGTCGAATTCTCACACATCCATATTTTCAGTTATTCCAAACGCGAGGGCACAAAAGCGGCGGGACTCCCCAATCAGGTCAGTAAAGTTGAAAAAAAGAAGCGCAGCGTTCAACTTCACCAATTAGCAGCAGAGATGAAAAAAACCTATCTGGAAAAACACATTAACAGAGAGTTCCCGATTTTATGGGAAGGAAATTCAACAACTGATAAAACAGAGTGCACAAGATATTTTGGTTACACACCCAATTTTATCCGGGCACAGATTGACGTGATTTCCAATGAAACGCTAACAAACAAAATATTACGGGCCAGGATCACGTCTGTTCACTCAAATGGAAAAAATATCTTAAGCAAATTAATCCTCTGATTTTGCAGCCCGAAGCGCTTCAACCACCCCTTCCAGTTTCTGATGTGCATATTCAACGCGTGCCAATTCATCACTGATACTTTGTAAACCTGAGAACGCACCCAGAAGTTTTTTTGTTTTTAGAAGCCCATATCCTTTTCTCATTTTACTGACTATATCCTTAGCTTGTTCAGGAGGTAATTGAACATTCCACATCACGGCTTTTATGCGTGCTAATCTTCTGTCCAGATTCCGTCTCGCCTTCTCCAGTTTTTTATACTCAGCCTGGACCGCAGCATAACGCGCTTCCTCAGCCGCATCATTCTCATCTTCAAGCTCATTCACTGTTGCAGACTCAACAGCAGGCTTACTGACAACAACGGCTTTCTCATCAGTCCCAAACAAGCCAAACACAAACACCATCGTACCTGCGACCAATGCGAGCACAATGAGTAGGATATATTTCATTTATTTCACTCCAAATTATTTTTCGTTGGGTAGTTATCTGACCAGGGTGCTTATCTGGCATGGATAGCTCAAATTCAGCCAGCCGGATTTCAGCGCCGGATTATGCCACAAAAAATACATGACTACATATATCATATTGATTTCTATAGTTATTTTCAGCCATGCTAATAATGATTGGACGTAGAAAATAAATTTAATTTTATAATTTTCAGATGGTTATAGAGGCATAGTTAGGTCAATTTTCTAATAAATAATTTAAGTATATATTATAACTATAGGATATTTATGAATATTTACTTGATTTATACTTCCTGATGGGCTACAAATACAGAAACAAACAGAGAATATCTCGCTGATGGAGGTTTATTATCATGGCTCAAGCAAATCATACCGGCTCACCAGCCGGCGCTTGTCAGTATTCTGTAACGATTGACGACGGGCTTCTGTCGGGCTTTATACATCACCCCTCAGCATTCCCCCTGAGTTATAAACGACTCTGGTTTAATAAGGATAATGACAGTGAAAACGCACAGGCAATTGGTCTCTGCTTCCGCTCAGAAAAATATCTGAAACCCGGGATCAGTATTGAAATATCCATACCATTGAGGGGTGAGGTGCAAAAATTTCGAGGCAAGGTCGTGCTCGTCAGGAATATGGATGATCACTTTGAAATCGGCATATGGCTCACGCAAGCAGCAGACGTCCATCGGGCACGCATTGTGGAACAGATTTGTCACATTGAAACTTATCTAAGAACAAAAAAGCATCAGGAAGGTCCATTTGTCAGTAATGAACGTGTCGCTGAAGAATGGGTCAGCAAATATGCGGCAGCATTTCCTTCAGCAGGATAAAATAACGGTGCCAAACTTATGAATAAAATAAAATATATAAGAACATCATCTGGCAGCATGATGCCAATCTATCCCCATTCAAGCGGGAAAAAGATTTCATCGCAGAACGAGGCATCGTCCCCAAAATCGTCATCGACTACGTCAAGCTTGCGCAGCAAAGCCGCGGATAGAGCAAAATAGACACCACGCAGAAATACATGGACGTATTTCAACCACTAACCTTAAAAACAGATCCCAACACCACCCAATCCACAATAACCCTCTGGATTTTTTGCAAGGTACTGCTGATGATGGTCCTCCGCATAAAAGAATTCTGGTGCTGCGACAATTTCCGTGGTGATTGTGCCGTGACCAGCTTTCACCAATGCCTCCTGGAATCTGACTGCTGAGGTTTTGGCCATCTCCATCTGTTCATTCCCGTAGGTATATATTCCTGAGCGATACTGTGTGCCGGTGTCATTTCCCTGCCGCATCCCTTGTGTGGGATCATGAGATTCCCAAAATATCTTTAACAAAGTTTCATAGCTTACTTTTTCCAGATCATAAACAACACGCACCACCTCGTTATGTCCGGTCATCCCCGTACATAATTCTTGGTATGTTGGGTTGGGCGTATAGCCCCCCGCATAACCCACAGCCGTCGTATACACACCATCAACTTGCCAGAATTCTTTCTCGGCACCCCAAAAACATCCTAAACCGAACATGGCCATTGCCATTCCCTCTGGAAACGGTTCCTGTATTGGCGTTTTATTTATAAAATGCTGATTTACAACAGGCATTTTCTCCTGACGTCCAGGTAAGGCTTCACTGGCGACAGGCATTTCTGTTTTTTTACCGAGACCAAACATTCGCTTCCTTCTTCGTCAACCACAGGATGTACACAACATCAACGACAATGATAACGCTTTAGAGTCTCGTTTTATGCTTTTTTATACCCGTCATCGGATTTTTACTCAGTGCACAACTTGTGCCGCCCATCATTTCAATTGCATCAATCCTTGCAAATCCATCCCGAGAATTCTTCTTTTATCAGTATATTGGCTGAAAAGTCATTAGATATCTCATGCCTGGCAGTTTGCTTGGTGCAATTTTAGGCGCATGGTCATTCACCCGGATTAATGTTGAATAGATTCAAATAATTCTTGGTGTATTCCTCCTCACTTACGTCTTTCAATATCAATTCTCCAAAACAAGATTCCATTTTCAAATGAAACGCCTATGGTTTTTACCTTTGGGGATGACAGTATCGTTTCTCTCAGGACTGGTGGGAGCCACGGGACCGATTCTTAATCCCTTCATGCTGAGTTATGGCAAACAGGCGACTACGGGATACTGCTTGGATTGGGAGCTGTTTTGGGTGTTTATATCGCCCGGAAACATCTATTAAGTATTCATCTCGAACGCTTCAGAAACTACACTCTGGCCATCATGGCCTTCAGTGGTGTATTAATGCTAGCCAAAACATTCTGAGGTTGACGAATCA
>Ga0209980_10002035_pt1 | contig 11075 bp, 10 predicted proteins | sample CR02metaG_FD_183611 | JGI IMG/M metagenome (GOLD analysis project Ga0209980, IMG submission 183611) | Deep subsurface microbial communities from Mariana Trench to uncover new lineages of life (NeLLi) - CR02 metaG (SPAdes) (version 2) | ecosystem: Environmental > Aquatic > Marine > Ocean trench... | reverse complement strand
ACAATCAACGACTTATTGATATTGAAACAAAACTTGCCTATCAGGAAGACCTGGTCCAGGAACTCAATAAGACTGTTCACTCACAACAGTTAAAACTGGTTCAATTGGATGAAGCTCTTAGATCACTTGCCTTACGATATGCCGTCTTGCTAGAGCAAGGTGATTCAGAACATCCCATGGATGCAAAACCTCCTCACTACTAATATGCCAATCCTGACTACATAAACGAATTGCTCCGAGAGGGCGGTGCTATTCGAGTCCCGCACCTTAGAATTGAAGAAGATGGGAAAACAGATGGATGTACGAATCGATAGAAATTATTGATTATCTGGAAAGACGTTTTGCTTAGACATTCAAGGTTTGTCTTCCCCAATATCCGCCACTTTCTTTTGCCAGCGATCCAGTGCTTTTTCATAATAGACAGAAACACAGTTCACACAGTTACGTTGGCAACATTCAGACAAGTCCGGTTCTCTTGGTTTAGGCGGCAACGCTTGGTCAGTCATTATGCTTAGTCATTATTTTGAGGTTCAAACCATGAAAGGGATTCGTGCAATTTAACGACTTCACCAATAATAATTATTGTCGGCGGTGTAATATCATGCTTCCGTATGATATCTGGCAAGGTTGCCAGATCCCCGATATAGACTTTTTGTTGAGGTGTTGTACCTTGCTGTATTAACGCTGCTGGCAACGTTTCAGGTAGGCCACGCGCAATCAGCCCTTGACAGAGTACTTCCAGCCCCACGATACCCATATAGACAGCAATGGTTTGTTTGGGCTGTATCAAGGTATCCCAGTTCAGATCCATACTGCCGTCTTTTAATTGGCCCGTAATAAACACGCAGGTATGTGCGTAATCTCTGTGCGTTAACGGAATACCAGCGTAACTTGCACAGCCCGCAGCCGCAGTTATCCCGGGGACCACCTGAAACGGGATATTTTCAGCAAAAAGTAATTCTATTTCTTCACCACCTCGTCCGAAGATAAATGGATCTCCTCCCTTAAGTCTCAATACGCGTTTTCCCTGTTTGGCTAAATCCACCAACAGCTGATTAATTTCGGTTTGAGGCAAGACATGTTGATCACGTTTCTTACCCACATAGATACGCTCGGCATCTTTGCGGGTCAAATCAACAATCGCAGGGGCAACCAGTCGATCATAAAGAACAACTTCTGCCTGTTGCATTAACCTTAATGCACGAAAGGTTAATAGATCAGGATCACCCGGCCCGGCACCGACCAGATAAACCTCTCCCGTTTGATGAATAACATCAGCACCCGCAATGAGTGTTTTTTCCAATGCATCCAACGCTGATTTTCCCTGACCGGCGTAAATCATTTCAGCAATGGGGCTTTGCAAGATGCCCTCCCAATAACGTCTGCGCCGCTGCATCTCCGGGTATTTCGCCTTAACCTTATGGCGAAATTTCGCCATCAACTCGGCCAGTTTGCCATAAGAAGATGGAATCAACGTTTCCAGACGCGCGCGTAATAAACGCGCCAAAACGGGGGAACTCCCTCCTGTAGAAATCGCAATTTGCACCGGATCACGATCGACAATAGAAGGCATAATAAAGCTACACAGTGCAGGGTTATCAACCACATTGACGGGCAGGTTTCTTTCTTTGGCTAATTCAGATACCTGCTGATTGACCGCGGCATCATCGGTGGCAGCAATAACCAACATCCTGTCTTTCAGATTATCTTCGCTGAAATGACCAGCAACATAATCAATCGACTTTTTGTCGACCAGTGCTGATAATTCCTGGCACAGTTTCGGCGCGATCACCGTGATTTGTGCGTTGGCCTTACGCAATTGCTCCACCTTGCGCGCAGCTACTGTCCCACCACCGACAACCAGACAGGGTGAAACAGTTAGATCCAGAAATATGGGGAGATACTTCATAACACCACTATGATTTTCTCAGGCATGATCTCATCAGGCATGGTTTTATCAGGTTTTGGGTAATGTAACCCCGGTTTGTCCCTGATACTTGCCTTGCCGATCCTTATACGAGATTTCGCACACCTCATCAGATTCAAAAAAGATCATCTGTGCAACACCTTCATTGGCATATATCTTTGCAGGTAATGGTGTCGTATTGGAAAATTCTAGTGTGACATGACCTTCCCATTCCGGTTCCAGCGGTGTGACATTAACGATGATCCCACAACGTGCATAGGTTGATTTCCCCAGACAGATAGTCAAAATATTTCTCGGAATTCGAAAGTATTCTACTGTTCTCGCAAGTGCGAATGAATTGGGAGGAATTATACAAACATCTGAATCCACATTAACAAAACTGCCTGAATCAAAATCCTTGGGATCAACAATGACTGAATTGATATTGGTAAATATTCTGAATTCCGCTGCACAGCGGACGTCATAACCGTAACTGGAAGTACCATAGGAGACGATCCTGCCTGAGCCATTTTCCTTGATCTGTCCTGATTCAAATGGCTCAATCATGCCCTCATTTTCTGCCATACGTCTTATCCAAGTATCGCTTTTCACACTCATAATCTTATTTTATCTCTCAGTTCTGTATCCACTTATGACCACCATGGACCTCGGTACCCCCTTGAGGGGTGTGGTGGAAATACTGGCAATGCAGGACGCCTATATGGATATAGGAAGTTGAAAATGTCTGCAACAAATTTTCCAGCAATTGCCAGTGCTGATTTAACTGTCACGTTTTTCGATCCCATTTGATTATTCTGCTAATTATTTTCAATCACTATCTTCGGAAATCTACCTGAATAATCTTTCGCCCGCAGAGAAAGTCTTGCCGAAGCCTTTCTGGCAATTTCACGATAGAGCAAAGAGATTTCCGAATCAGGTTCAATCGCAACGGTCGGTTTTCCCTGATCTACCCCTTCCCTGATCTTGATGTCCAGAGGTAAAGACCCTAATAGATCTATACCGTATTGTTTCGACATTTGTTCTCCGCCACCAGAGCCAAAGATATGTTCCTCATGACCACATTGACTGCAAATATGCGTACTCATATTTTCAATGATGCCCAAAACCGGTACACCTACTTTTTCGAACATCTTGAGTGCTCTGCGTGCATCTAACAAGGCAATATCCTGAGGTGTCGTCACAATGATGGCTGCACTCACTGGAATCTTCTGGCAAAGCGTTAATTGTATGTCACCGGTACCCGGTGGCAGATCAATTATCAGATAATCCAGATCGCTCCAGTTGGTATCCCCTAACAACTGCTCTAGCGCCCCGGTAACCATCGGCCCACGCCAGATCATCGGCGTTTCTTCATCAATCAAATAGCCAATCGACATAGATTGAATATTGTAAGACAGCTTAGGTTCGATGGATTTCCCATCTGAAGAATCCGGTTTCCCACTGCACCCCAACATCCTAGGCATGCTTGGTCCGTAGATATCGGCATCCAGAATGCCGACGTTGGCACCTTCTGCCTGCAGTGCCAGTGCCAGATTAACTGCTGTGGTTGACTTACCGACCCCGCCCTTGCCCGAGGCAATGGCAATGGTATTTTTAATCCCGGGTAATATTTGCACCCCTTTTTGCACTGAATGCGAGGTAATATCGGTTTCAATCTGTATCGACACGTCACCAATGTTTGGCACAGCACTTAATTCATCCTTCAACGCCTGTTTCAGGGCCGCGTGATACCCGTCTGCTGGAAATCCCAATGTCATTGTCAAATCAACATCAGCACCGTTTACCTCAATATCCTTGATGACGCTTGCTGTTATCAAATCCTGTCCCAGACAGGGTTCTACGTAATTTTTCAGTTGTGTTTCTATACTTTCTCTCGTGATGTCAGTCATTCTTTAGTATTCCAATTCCTGTAAGATATTTTATCGGAGGGTGATTCTACCTTTTCGCGTCTTTAGCTTCACCCTAAACCTCAATAATGGTAACTTACCCCGCAATTTTTCAGGAAGTCTTATCTAGGAATGTACCGATCCATGACTAACCCATGACTGACACACAGAAGACATTAATGGTCACTAGCGCCTTGCCTTATGCCAATGGCCCAATCCATATAGGCCATCTGGTGGAATATATTCAGACGGACATCTGGGTACGATTTCTGAAAATGCGGGGTCATACTTGCTATTACGTCTGTGCGGATGATGCCCACGGCACGCCGATTATGCTACGTGCTCAGCAGGAAGATATCACCCCGGAGGCATTGATCGAGAAAATAGGTCGGCAACATAAAATTGATTTTGCCGACTTTTCAATCGCATTCGATCACTTTCACAGTACACATTCAGAAGAGAATCGTGCACTGTCCTGCATGATCTACGAACGCTTGCGTGATGCCGGACATATTAACAAACGCACTATCAAACAGGCTTATGATCCTGAAAAAGAAATGTTTCTGCCAGATCGCTTTATTCGTGGCGAATGTCCGAAATGTGGTGCAGCTGATCAATATGGTGATAGTTGCGAAGAATGCGGGGCAGCTTACAGCCCGACAGAACTTGTCAATCCTGTCTCAGCCATTTCCGGTGCAACACCTGTTGAAAAAGAATCCGAACATTATTTTTTCAAACTGGCAGACTTCGAAAACATGTTACGCGACTGGACGCGCGCGGGTCATTTGCAGAAAGAAGTCGCCAATAAACTGGACGAATGGTTTGAAACGGGCCTTCAGGAATGGGACATTTCCAGAGATGAACCTTATTTCGGCTTCGAAATCCCAGATGCACCAGGGAAGTATTTTTATGTATGGCTGGATGCCCCGATTGGTTACCTTGCCAGTATGAAATATTTGTGTGCACAGAGTGGCCTCGATTTTAATAATTTCATCAAGGAAGACAGTGATATCGAGATGCACCATTTTATTGGCAAAGACATTGTTTACTTCCACGCACTTTTCTGGCCCGCCATGCTTAAAGGCAGCGGATTGCGCACCCCGACATCTGTTCATACCCATGGCTTCCTCACTGTCAATGGTGTGAAAATGTCGAAAGCCAGAGGCACCTTTATCAAGGCACGGACATATCTTGAACACCTAGATCCTGAATATCTGCGATATTATTTTGCAGCCAAATTAGGGTGCGGTATCGATGATATCGATCTCAATATGGAGGATTTTTTACACAGAGTAAATTCTGATCTGGTCGGTAAGGTCGTCAACATCGCCAGTCGTTGTTCAGGATTTATCGAAAAGCGATATGCAGGAAAACTTGCCGCAGAGATTCATCAGCCTGAATTACTATCAGAATTTATCAATGCAGGAGACAGCATTGCATCAGCATACACTGGCAAAGAGTATTCCAAAGCTATGCGTGAAATTATGACTCTGGCAGATAAGGCAAACCAATATATTGACGACCAAAAACCCTGGGTCATTGCTAAACAGGAAAATAGTGATGATGAATTACAGGCCATCTGCACCATGGGTCTGAATCTATTTCGTCTATTAATTATCTATCTCAAACCGGTGCTGCCGGTCATGGCAGAAAAGACGGAACAATTTCTGAATGTCGAGGCATTCAGCTGGGAAGATAGCCAAACACCTCTATTGGTACATGAAATAAAAAAATTCAAACCATTGATGACACGCGTAGAACAGGAGCATATCGACGCCATGATAGAAAAAAGCAAAGAAGATCTGACAGCGACCGAGAATGTTTCTGATGAAAAAAACCCAAGCTCTGGACCATTACATGATGGCCCCATTGCTGATGTTATCTCTATCGGTGATTTCGCCAAAGTCGACCTGCGCATTGCAAAAATTATCAAAGCCAAACACGTAGAAGGTGCGGACAAGTTACTTCAGTTAACCCTGGATATCGGCGGTGAAACGCGCAATGTCTTTGCTGGAATCAAATCAGCCTATTCTCCGGAAGATCTGGAAGGTAGATATACTGTGATGGTGGCCAACCTCGCACCGCGTAAAATGCGCTTTGGTGTCTCTGAAGGCATGGTTCTTGCCGCAGGACCAGGGGGTAAGGATCTATATATTTTAAGCCCCGATGAAGGTGCAATACCAGGAATGAAAGTAAAGTGAAATGAGAATAAAGTGAGATGAGGGTAAAATGGATGAATGGAAGGATTATTTCTTGTTCTGATTAGTTCTGCGCTGGTTAACAATATTGTCGTCGGACATATTATCGGTACCGACCCAGCGTTGGTATCGACACAGAGGCGTGATGTCTCTCGTGACATCTCATGCGTCATGCTCATCCTGTTACCAATTACGACTGTCATTGCCTCGGCCTCGGCACAGTTCATACTAATTCCATTACAGCTACAACATCTGCAAACTTTTGTATTTGTGATGTTGATTATTATGATTATCTATGGTCTCAGGGCATGGCCAAGCCCTGTCTGCAACCGCAGCTCTGAAATAGTTCTGCCACTTGCGGGAATTAATTCTACTGTCCTTGGCACCCTGCTTTTGAATCAACAAGAGCAACATCATTTGTTTTTCTCCTTTGCATTTGGTCTGGGTACGGCAATCGGTTTTGCTTTCATGCTTGCGCTACTGACAGCCATTCATACGCGACTGGAAATGGCTGATGTACCAGCACCCTTCAGAGGTCCTTCCATTACCCTGATTACATTGGCTTTAATCTCGATGGCATTCCTGGGATTTTCAGGTCTGGTGAAATAGATGGCCGCCATTTTGATCATTTTTTTACTGGCCCTGATAAGTGGTTGCTTGTTTCCAGAGTTTCTGAAATGACGGGACAACAAGTGAATATAGAGTCTATTCTTGCTGTATTGCCTCAAACGCAATGTGGCAAATGTAACTACCCGGGCTGCAGACCGTATGCCGAAGCGATAGTTCGAAGAGAGGCAGATATCAACCAGTGCCCACCTGGTGGCACTGCAACTATAAAAATATTAGCTGAATTATTAGGTCGAGAGATCAAACCGCTAAACCCTGAGAATGGATTGGAGAAGGAAAAACACATTGCTCTGATAGACGAAGAACTCTGTATCGGTTGTGTTAAATGTATTAAAGCCTGTCCGGTGGATGCCATACTGGGTGCCACCAAACAAATGCATACTGTTCTTGCTGGAGAATGCACGGGGTGTGAACTCTGTATTGCACCCTGCCCCATGGACTGTATCAGTATGCAGCCGGTAATGGCTTAGGCCAGTGACCATCAAACAAACAAACAGGGAACTGTACCAATTCCCGGGAAGGCTATATCTCAGAACATACAAGGAACTGACAGATAACAAGAAATCACTAAAATCGCCATTTCCAGACAAAATCACCCTGCCACTGTAACAACACATAAGCATACTAAATAAAATAAAAATAAAATGAGTGATATCGACAAAATAAGCTCACCTCATATTCACATAGAAACCTCAGTAACCGAGGTGATGCAACAGGTGATATTTGCACTTATCCCAGGAATTATTGTGTCCATTTGGGTGTTAGGATGGGGTGTCCTTGTGCACTGTTTACTTGCCATTTCATTCGCCCTGGCTTTCGAGGCAATCATGTTGGCTCTCAGAAAGCGCCCAACCCAGGACTTTTTGTTTGATGGGAGTGTCGTCATTACGGGTTTATTGTTCGCATTAACAATCACACCATTCGCCCCCTGGTGGGTAACCTTAAGTGGCATATGTTTTGCGGTTGTTATTGCAAAACATCTTTATGGCGGACTCGGCTACAATATTTTCAATCCTGCCATGGCAGGCTATGCCTTTGTGCTGATTAGTTTCCCTGTTGAGTTAAATTATTGGCCGGCGATAGAAAGTAGTGCCGGATTCATTGAAAGCCTGAAAATTATATTCTCTGGTTTGCCCCCTGCAAGTATCGATGGCCTGAGTGGGGCTACCCCATTAGCATTCACCAAATCACAAATAAGTGGCATGGTGATGATTTCTGAATTTTCCAATGATCCCCTGTTTGGGGTACTTGGAGGCAAAGGCTGGGAGTGGATTGGTCTTTCCTTCCTGGTGGGTGGGGTATGGTTAATCATCAAGGGAATTATCAAGTGGCAAATACCACTGATTTTGATATTTATCTTATTTTTATTAAGCCTTGTTTTTCATGGTCATGATCCTGAAATATATGTCTCACCAATGTTTCATTTATTCACTGGTGGAACATTACTCGCTGCCTTTTTTATAGCCACTGATCCTGTGACAGCTTCAGCTACTCCTCGTGGAAATATTATTTACGCCGCCGGGATCGGGATACTGACTTATGTCATAAGAACATGGGGAGGGTATCCAGATGGTATTGCTTTTGCCGTACTGATAATGAACGCCGCAGTACCATTTATCGATAGTGTCACGCGTCCTGTTGTCTTTGGCGAAACGACACCATGAAGTTCCCACACAAAAATTTACTCCCCTTGATTATTTTGGCGGGTCTGTGTGCGATTGTTTTATCGATTACCCATGATCTGAGCAAGGAGCGCATCTCTGAAAATATAAGAATGGAAAAATTACAGGTGATTGGTGCAGTCATGCCGCCTGATTTTGATAACAATATTTATGATGACCTTAAGGTCATCAATTATTCTGATGATTCCGGAAATCAGGTAACAACAACCGTATACAGAGCACGAAGATCTGACCAACCCGTTGGGGTGGTATTCATGCCGATACCAGCAAAAGGCTATAACGGAACCATCCATCTCTCGATCGGTATTCACTACGATGGCACCCTGTCGGGTGTGCAGGTATTAAAACATCAGGAGACAGAGGGTCTTGGCGGAAACATTCATCAGGATAAAACCGACTGGCTGAAACTATTTGCCAATCAATCATTCGACATCACTCCAATGGAGTCATGGGCTATTAAGGATGAGGCCGGTATATTTGATCAGTTAAGTGGCGCAACAATTACTTCTCGTGGTGTTATCAATGCAGTTAAAAATAGTCTAGAATTATATATGATTGAGCAGGACGCCCTGTTTTCTGATTAAATGGTTTTCAAGTTAAAGTTTTCAGACTGGTGTGAAAACAAGGGATACAGATATGGCGCTAAGCAAAGACCTCGCCGATTCACCCGAAGATATTATTAAATATCTCCGAAATCACCCTGACTTTTTTGTCGAACACACAGATATACTTTCTGAACTTAACCTTCCGCATGATACCGGTAATGTTGCTTCCCCAACTAATGTGGCTTCATTGATTGAATATCAAATCGCACAATTACGTCTTGAGAACGCCAGTTTAAATAATAATCTGGAGAAATCAGAAGAAGATGTACTGCATCAACGAGAACTTGTGAATAATGTACACGATTTATCCATACAGTTGATGCAGGTTGATTCATTGGAAACGCTTAATGATCTTCTGAGTAAAAGTTTAAAAAGATTTTATAAAGCCGAACAATTTTTGTTTCTGATTTTTCAAAAACCGGTTGCTTGCAAGGACAGTTCCAATATCCGTTTTCTTGAAGCTAACTCAAAACTGGCCTTTATGTTTACTGAGCTGTACCACCACAATAAACCGCTCTGTGACAGCCTGCAAACAGAACATATAGAAGCGTTATTTCAAGCAGAAACAGAGTCAATCCACTCCACTGCACTCATCCCGGTACAACAATCTGCCTGGCATGGCTTGTTTGTCCTTGGTAGCAAAGTACAGGATCAATATAGTCATGGATTTAAAATAGACTTGCTTAGATATATTACGATGATATCTGCTGCTCTGGTAGAAAGCATCGTTTTTAAAGATAGTTCCAAAAAACAAGGGGAGATATCATCATGACGGATAAAAAAATATTACCTGCGTTCCTGCTTTGCTTTTTTCTGGGGATATTCGGGATACATCGATTCTATGTCGGAAAAATAGGTACTAGTATTGCACAGATACTCACCCTGGGTGGCCTTGGATTCTGGACACTTTATGATTTTATTATGATTATCGTTGGCAAATTCACTGATGCCGAGGGGAATGTTCTGACTGAATGGACCTAACAAGCTGTTGAAAAATCCTCAGCTGGCACGATACTATGTTAAGAATGTCCTTAAAAATGCTCATTTATGATCGATAAACTGCGCTTTTTCGGCCATTTTTGCCTTGTCTTGCACATATCTGAGGGTTTTTCATCGAGCTTTTACTGAATATTTTCTTATTGATGAAGCGTTTCAGGAGACTGAAGTACTTTTCGTCATCTCTGTTTAGGGTGTCTCTATTAATTCATTGATTGCCTGACACCATAAAGTTTTGAATAAAGACCATCCTGGGAAAGTAATTCCCGATGGCTGCCCTGTTCACTGATCACCCCTGCTTCAAATACATAGACGTGACTTGCCTGTTTAATGGCGCTCAGCCTGTGTGCCACAATCAAGGTGGTTCTATCTTTGAGAAAATCACTCAGTGCGGCATGAAGTTGATATTCTGTCTCGGCATCGAGTGCCGATGTTGCTTCATCTAGAATCACGACCTTTGGTTCACTTAATACCATGCGTGCTATGGCTAATCTTTGTCTTTGACCTCCAGATAAACGTATCCCTTGCCTACCGACAATGGTATCCAGATCGTCTTGCATTATCTCTACTGTGTTTTTTAATTGTGCTATTTCCAGGGCGTGCCATAAACGAGAATCACTCAGTTCACGACCCATTGTTAAATTAGTCCTAATGGAATCGTTAAACAATGCCGGGTGTTGCAATACTGTTGCGACGTTACCACGAATAACATCAAGGCCAATATCTGTAACAGGAACACCATCATAATAAATCATACCTTCCCTAGCGGTATATAAACCAATCAAAACCTGTACCAGAGTCGATTTACCACCGCCACTGGCACCGACCAGTGCCACTTTCTCCCCTGCCTCTATATTCAAATTAATACCATTTAAAACATCTGACTCGCTACTGCCATAGGCAAAATAAACATCTTCAATTCTGATCCCGACCGTATGACTGCCATCAAATGGATTTTTGTCGTGGCGATATTCAGGTTCCCGATGTAATTCCGGTAGGCAATTAATCCGTTCAAGCGCAGCTTTTGCACCATACCAGGCAAATTGTATGTTGAGGATCTCCTGCACTGGTCCCATCATGAACCAGAGATAACCAAATACAGCGAACATTTGTCCAATGCTTAGACCTGAAAAAACCACCATCATCATGGCGAC
>Ga0209980_10002034_pt1 | contig 11076 bp, 11 predicted proteins | sample CR02metaG_FD_183611 | JGI IMG/M metagenome (GOLD analysis project Ga0209980, IMG submission 183611) | Deep subsurface microbial communities from Mariana Trench to uncover new lineages of life (NeLLi) - CR02 metaG (SPAdes) (version 2) | ecosystem: Environmental > Aquatic > Marine > Ocean trench... | reverse complement strand
TACCGGCAGGGTCGATTTGCGGAAGCTGCAGAGCAGTTCGGCAACGTAGTGGCATTGGACAACAGCAACGCGCGCGGCATCGCGAACATGGCCGCGTCCTACATGATGGCCGGTCAGTTCGAAGCCGCCGCTCCCGCCTATCAGAAGGCCATAGACATCGAGCCCCAGTCTGTGACCTACAGCAATCTCGGCATGATGTACTACTATCTCGGCCAGCATGACGAAGCCATGGCCGCATTGCGCAGCGCTATTGAACTTGCGCCGAACGCACACCTGACCTGGTCGAATCTCGGTGACGTACTTTACATCGCCGGAAAAACTGACGAGGCGCAAGATGCCTTTGCCAGAGCGGAAAAACTCGCGAAGCTAACGCTGCAGGTCAATCCCAATGAGCCCACCGTACTGATGGACATCGCCTGGATCCACGCTATGCGGGGTAACATGGACGAGGCGCTGGAAGAAATTGCGAAGGCAGTGGCGGCGTCACCCGATGACCCCTATGCGCATTACATCGAGGCATTGATACACAATCGTCACGGCGACACCGGCGCAGCACTCGACGCATTGGGCGTTGCAACAGCAAAAGGCTACTCGCGTACTATACTTGCTGCAGAGCCTCACTTGTTTTCACTGCGAGGCGAACCGCGATTCGAGAAAATAATAGATGCGGAATAATTGGAGAGAATTCCATGGGGAAAGTAATTTCAGTTCTTGCGACCGTAGTATTTGCAGCTGGCTGTGCGCCAGTATTGATGCATGACTGCGAAGACGCAAATGGTGTTGACGCGCACCTAAGGTACGGTGACTCGTCAATTCAGATCACGCACAAAATAAAGGTCAAACAGGAAGAGGCCATTATTCTCAAGCTGCATCCGCAGCAGAATCCGCCAAGTGGTACCAACTATGATGACCTGGAAATCAAACTGATTGGCGAAAAATTTAAAGACAAATGGTTAAACAAAACGCTGAAAGCGTCAGACGGCAGTAGTAAGAAAATTATCTGCGTAATGATGCAGAAGGAAGGCGAGTACAAGTACATCGTAAAGGTGCCTGGCGTTGGTGAGATTGATCCGCGCGTCGACGTCATCAAGCTGTAACAAGGGCCGGGCAAGAGCCCGGCCGTTGTTACTTGAATCCTGAGGCGGGAACGTCAGGGGTCAGGCAGCTTTCAAAGCGTCCGCAGCCGACAGATAATCGTAGCCGAGGGCGCGGGCAACAGCCTCGTGATTTACGTGCCCTGAATGAACGTTAAGCCCGTTCGCCAAATGGGGATCGCGGTCCAGCGCTTTCCTCCAGCCGAGGTCAGCCAGTGATTTGATGAACGGCAGTGTGGCGTTCGTTAATGCGTAGGTGCTGGTGCGGGGCACAGCTCCGGGCATGTTCGTTACACAGTAGTGAACGACATGGTCGACAACGTAGGTTGGTTCAGCATGCGTTGTCGGCCTGCTGGTTTCGAAGCAGCCACCCTGGTCGATGGAGATATCAACCATGACCGAGCCCGGCTGCATGTCTTTGACGTTTTGTGCCGATACCAACTTCGGTGCGGCGGCACCGGCAATCAGCACGGCGCCAATGATGAGATCGGCTTGCGGCGCCAGTTCGTCAATAGCGTGCTTGGTCGAATAGACTGTATGTACACGACCGCCCCAGATATCATCCAACTCACGCAGGCGCGGTATAGAACGATCGAGAATCGTGACCTCAGCGCCCATACCGACAGCCATGTCTGCTGCATTGGCGCCGGACACCCCGCCACCAATAACGAGAACCTTGGCTGGTTTCACTCCGGGAACACCGCCGAGCAACTTGCCGCAGCCACCGTTCGCTTTTTGCAATGCGAAGGCACCCGCTTGAATCGACAAGCGACCTGCAACCTCGGACATTGGCGTCAACAATGGCAATGAACCGTCAGGCGACGTAACCGTTTCATACGCAATCGCCGTCGTACCGGATTTTATGAGACCTTTCGTCTGCGCCGCATCTGCCGCGAGGTGCAAATACGTAAACAGCACCTGCTCAGGACGCAGCATCGCGCACTCACCCGGTTGAGGTTCCTTGACCTTGACGATCATGTCCGCGGCTGAAAACACTTCTTCCGGCGTGGCAACGACCGTTGCGCCAACCGCTTCGTAGTCTGCATCCGTTACGCCGATGCCGGCACCCGCATTCGTTTCAACGATGACGTCATGGCCTTCGCTGACAACTTCGTGAACCCCCGCTGGCGTCATGCCGACGCGAAACTCGAGGGTCTTGATCTCTTTAGGTACGCCGATCTTCATGGCCTCTCTCCAAACCCGAAATCATTCGTTTCTGCAGCAACGATACGCCGCCGGGGCCGGTGATTGCTTGCGAAATAGGTGACAAAACCCACAAAATATGGCATTTTCTGCGAATATTCTTGTGATTTACGACTTTTTCCTCTATGCGTTTCGATAAATACGACAAATTGATCCTCCACGCGCTGCAGACAGATGGCCGTATCAGCAACGTTCACCTTGCCGAAAAAGTCAGTCTGTCCGAGTCCGCGTGCTTGAGACGGGTTCGCGCGCTGGAGGAGTCCGGATTCATCGACCGCTACGCGGCGCTGCTCAGTCAGCCGAAAGTGGGTCTTCCCGGCAGTGTGTTCGTGCACATCGGCCTGCAGCGTGAGGAAGAAAGCGAGCTGGCGGCGTTCGAAGACGCAGTCAAGAACATCCCCGAGGTCATGGAGTGCTATCTCATGACAGGGGAGTTCGACTACCTGTTGCGCGTAGTCGTATCGGATATGGCCGATTTTGAGCGCTTACACCGTGATTCATTGACGCGCTTACCGGGTGTCGCTCGCGTCAATTCCAGCGTCACTATCCGCACGGTACAGAAAAAAACCGAGTTGCCGTTGCACTAACGACACGGCCTCCTTCTGAAACATTCTCCCCGCTGGCCGGGTCTCATTGATTGCGGTACCGTGACCCGTACCGCTCCATGACTACCCGCAGGATTTTAGATGGCCACTTCGCTGGCAGAAATATCCGTCGCCGCCTTGTCAGAATGTTATCGCGACGTCCGCAAGCAGACGCTCGGTCTGATGCGAGAACTGCAGCCGGAAGATACTGTGGTCCAGTCAATGCCGGATGTCAGTCCAACAAAATGGCATCTGGCGCACGTTACCTGGTTCTTCGAGCGGTTCGTGCTTGAGCCCTACCTTGAAAATTACGTTCGCTTCGACGATCAGTTCCACTATTTGTTCAACTCCTATTACTACACGGCCGGCGAGATGCATGCACGACCAAAGCGTGGCTTGTTGTCGCGCCCAACGCTCTCGCAGGTTCTCGAGTACCGCTCCTATGTCGACACAGCGATACAACAACTCTTGCAGACCGGTGCGGCGAAGGAACGTGTCGTGCAGGTTACAACACTGGGCATACATCACGAACAGCAGCATCAGGAATTACTGCTGACGGATATCAAACATGTTTTCTCGTGCAACCCCCTGCGACCGCCGGTATCGCAGTCATTGACTGTGTCGCCAACAACGGCTGCGGCACCGTACTCATTTAGCAAGGGCCCGTCAGGCATTCGCGTCGTTGGCGCAGATGGCGAGGGTTTCGCCTTCGACAATGAAACGCCACGACACGACACGCTGCTGCAAGAACACGAGATCGGAAATCGCCTGGTAACAAATGGCGAATACCGGGAATTTATTCAAGACGGTGGCTATGAGAACTTCGAACTCTGGCTGTCTGATGGATGGGCTGTCATCAAAAATCGCGGCTGGCGTCGACCCCTTTATTGGGATGAAACTCTTGAACAGGAATTCACGCTGGGCGGCAACAATGAGATCGATGACAATGCGCCCGTCTGTCACGTCAGTTACTACGAGGCAGACGCCTTCGCTCGCTGGGTCGGCGCACGGCTGCCGACTGAGTTCGAGTGGGAAGCAGCTGCCGAAACACATCCTGTCTGCGGCAACCTGCTGGAGTCGAATCACTGGCATCCTGTAGCATCGGCAGGCCAGCAGTATTTCGGTGATGTGTGGGAATGGACCTCTTCATCCTATGCACCGTACCCCGGCTTCACCCCTCTGGAGGGTTCGCTGGGTGAATACAACGGAAAGTTCATGTGTAACCAGATGACCGTGCGAGGCGGCTCATGCGTTACATCAACGGATCATATTCGCGCCAGCTATCGCAGCTTTTTCTACCCGGACGCTCGCTGGCAGTTTCTGGGAATTCGGCTCGCAAAGGACGGTCATGACAACTAGTGCCGCAGATATTCATCAGATTGTGAACGGATTATCCGCGCCGCAAAAGCAAATCTTGCCAAAGTATTTTTACGACGCGCGTGGCTCGAAGCTGTTCGATGACATCACCCGATTGCCGGAGTATTACCTGACCTATGCCGAGCTCGGCATCATGTGGGACAACATTGCGGAAATCGTCGAGTTGGTCGGCAAACAGGCGAGCCTGATCGAGTTTGGCAGTGGCTCCAGCCTGAAGACTCGTATACTGCTCGAGCATCTGTCAGAACTGGCGGCGTATGTTCCCGTCGATATTTCAGAAGAACACCTGCACGCCTCCGCAAACCAGATTCGTGACGAATTCCCGCATGTCGATGTGCTGCCTGTGGTTGCTGACTTCACACAAGAATTTTCGTTGCCGGCACCGATAGTGATGCCGGTCAAAAATATCGTTTATTTTCCGGGCTCAACTATCGGCAACTTTGAGTGCGAAATAGCTATTGGCCTTCTGCGGGTTATGCATCACGAGGCCGGCAAAGGCGGTGCCTTGCTGATCGGTGTCGATCTGCAAAAAGACCCGGCAGTCATCGAAAAAGCCTACAACGATTCGGCTGGAGTAACGGCGCAGTTCAATCTCAACATGCTGCAACGTCTGAATCGCGACTACGGCGCAAATTTCGACGTTAATGCGTTCACGCACAGCGCAAACTACGATCAGGACAAGAGCCGGGTAGTTATCAAACTGGTCAGCCAAGCAGACCAGACGTTTGAAATCGGCGATACGGCATTCGATATCGCCGCTGGCGAATCGATTCTCACCGAGTACTCACACAAATACACACTGGATGGCTTCGCGGCGATGGCACGGACCGCAGGATTCGCAGTGGAGAAGGTCTGGACGGACGCAAAACGCCTGTTCAGCGTGCAATTCCTGACACGCTTGTAGGAGGTCGCGCTGCCACCGACGCTTTTCGCGCGCAGGGCGCGCTCCTACGGGTCGGGTGGTACGAATTCCTTAGGTGCAGCCGATCCCTCGCCGAAGAAGAATTTCTCCATCTCCGTTTCCAGGAATTTTCGCGCCTCCGGCTCTATCGGAGTCAACCGGTACTCATTGATGAGCATCGTTTGGTGCCCTAGCCAGCTCTGCCAGGCCTCTTTTGAAATGGTGTCATAGATGCGCTGTCCGAGGTCGCCCGGATACGGTGTGTAGTCGAGACCCTCGGCCTCCTTCCCCAACAGGGCACAATTAACGGTGCGCGCCATTTTCTAATCTCTTCAATCGATCAATAAGTTTCTTCACGGGTGCCGCTACGCCGCCCGGCGGCGCGGCATCCAGCCGGTGCCACGTCTTCGTGTCGTCGTCAGCTACTCTACTCGCGTGCGAATCCATGCGCACCACTATTGGCTGGATATCCAGATCGTAATGGCTAAAGCTGTGCCGCAGCACGTCCCACGACAATGTTTCGGTCGCTTCGCCGCCAAGCTCTTCGTCACACCAGTCTTGCAGCGATTGCTCACCGAGCTCCGGAAAACTCCAGAGTCCTCCCCAGATGCCGGCCTCAGGTCGACGTTCCATATAGACCTGACCCGCAACGCTGGCCAGAATCATCGTCGTCGTTCGCAACGGTTTCGACGACTTCTGCTTGCGCCCTGGATACTGCTCTACTCTGTTCAATCGGAACGCATCGCAGTCCGCGCTGACAGGGCACTGAGTGCACGACGGCCGAGTACGCGTACACAACGTTGCGCCGAAGTCCATGATGGCCTGCGTATACTCGGAGACTCTTGATTGAGGAGTATTCCGAACGGCCACGTTCCACAGTTGGTTTGCGACATTCGCCGTCCCCGGCCAGCCGCTGATAGCGTTGTGCCTCGCGAGCACACGTTTTACGTTGCCATCGAGAATGGCGTGCCGCTGACCCATCGCCAGCGAAAGGATGGCGCCCGCCGTTGACCGGCCGATGCCAGGCAACGCAACCACGTCCTCAATACCTTGCGGAAACCGGCCGCCATGGTCAGCACAGATGAGTTGCGCTGCTTTATGCAGATTGCGTGCTCTCGCGTAGTAACCCAGGCCAGACCAGCACGCCAGCACGTCGTCTTGTTGCGCGCCAGCCAGCACTGCAATATCCGGGAAACGTCGCATGAACCGATTGAAGTAAGGAATGACCGTTTGCACTTGCGTCTGCTGCAACATGATTTCAGACACCCAAACACGATACGCCGTAGCATTCTGCTGCCACGGCAGGTCCTTTCTGCCATGCACTTCGAACCATTTGAGTAGTCGCGTCGCAAAGTCACTCATTGCCAATGCCTTGGGCAATCAGTTCAATTCGGTCAATCGCGTCCCCACCCTTGTTCTTAAGCTTGCGCTTGATCAGAAAAGGACCGATGCCTGGCGGTATCCAGAACTTGGGCCTCATCGCAAGATGGTAAATCACAACTGTACCGCCATCTCGCGTGACGAACTGCCATCGTTCATTGCTAAAATGAAAGTCACTGACGTCGGGATCGGCGAAGGCGAACAGCAGCGTGTTAGGATCGAACTCGACGTATCCCTGGCGCTCGAACGATCGGCAAAAGAACAGCACGCATCCCTTGTGGCGAATATAAAATCCCGCGCGTCCCTGCTCGTCCGGCTCCAAATCACGCGCCTCGACAATCGCACTTGAGAATTTTGTCGAATAGTCCCAATGACGATAAACCTCGTAGACCTGCTCGATGGTCGCATCGATCCAGACCTCGGAGCTCATCGTGTAATTTCCCTTCGTGTGATCAACTTCGACACTGAGTATTTCCGCCGACTGCACAGCGGGTGGCAGCACTGTCGTCATCAGAAACAGAGCGCACAACCGAATCATAAGTCGAACAAGTCCTTCAACTTGTCTTTCAGCCGGTCTTTGATCTCGTCTTCGACTCGCTTCCGCAGTAAATTCTCAAGATCGGGAGCAATGCGGGGTGATGCAATGGGCCCGGAAATTTTCAACGGAATGACCGCCTCGGTAAATTCATCGAGCTCCTCCGGTGTGGCATCGCGCAAGAACTCCGGTCGCTTGAGGATCCGCGCCGTCACATTGTAATCAACTGTCGCCGCTACAAGATCGACTTGCCCACCACCCGTTAATTGCATAAACGGTAGTTCCGCAAACAGGTCGTCGCTACGCATGACACCGTTGGTCACTACGCCGCTTACGCGGACGGTACTGAATGCCGTCTTGGCGGGCAGTACCGGGTCGGGCGGCGATGCTCCTTTCAACAATGCACGGGCGCGCCGCAGTTCATACCAAAGATCAGTGCCGACATACGTACCGTCAGTCAACTCAAGTGACATATTGCCCGCCAGGCTGCGCTGGATCGCCACCATGTCATCGCCTTTGCCCGTGAGAACGAACGACCCTCCTACCGTGCCAGTGACATTTTCCTGGTCGAACATCGCTTTCACGAGAGCAGCAAGATCAACGCGCTCGATTTTTTCATTCATTGCGAGTGACGGTACTGCACCGGACACATCGATCCGGACGTCGCCGCTGTACGAGCCTCCGAAAAGATCGGATGAAATCGGGAAGATTCGCATCTTGCCGCCACTGCTGTTTAGCCCGAGATCGACATTTTCGAAAACCATGTTGCCGAGCGTTGCTGCCGTTAGCGTTAGCTTGCCACGAGCATTCAGTGGCGCGATCAGGTCGACAGGAATCTCCACCGGCGCGGACTCGGCGCCCGCTCGATCCGCAGCTTCCACGGTCGGCTCCATGTAGCGATTCAGGTTGATTGAATCGCCGCTCAGGTCGAACTGATAAAACCCCGTCGCGGTTCTCGGAATAGACAGCGACCCGGTAAAAGAGGTGTCATCGAGCTTGATCGAAACGTTCGTCAGCTCGATCACAGTGGCCGTAAGCTCAGCGCTGGCATCAAAAATGACGCGACTCAATGCAACCGGGTCCGCTGTTACCGGTGGCTCCACATCGAAGAGATGCATCACGCTTCGTGGCGAAAACGCATCGATAGCAATGTCAGCGCGGAGCGTAATGACGTCCGCATACGAAAACGGCTGTACGTCCGCGACGATATGCATGTCGAGCATCGTCAAATCGACCGGTTGCACGGTAACGGTTGACTCGTTCGTCGACACCTTGATGCTATCCGTCAGAATTTTCATCCGTGTGGGTATTGCGGCGACGCCCGCAACGGAGCCGTCGATGGAAACACCGTCAAACCGCAACTCGCCCGTCTCCGCATCGTACGCCATGACAGTGTCGAGCGTCATGGCGCCACTTAGGCCGGCCGGTTGCACGTCAAACGTCAATTCTGCGTCGATAGGTACAGAAGATCCGTCGTCCTTGAGCCGTCCGATGCTGAGATTCATCCCGTCAATCACAATGACCTCGTCCGATTCGGCGTTCGTGTAAGTAATCATTGCGTCAATGATCTTGACCGAGTTGACATTGAGGTCGCCTGCGGACCCGGACACCGTTTCAGATTCGGTGTTGGTTTCCTCTGCGATCAGATCCGACCAATTGCTATCGCCGTGCTCGTTGACGACCAGGTTCAGCCGCAGCGAGTCAATATTTACTGCACCGACAACAACCTCCTGGCGCAGAATGATCGGTATCAGTCGAACGCTGAAACTCGCTCTCTCGAAACTCGCCATCGGTTCTGTGCCAAATCCCGGTGCATTCCCCAGGCTGGCGCTGCCGACTTCGACGGCGAGCCAGGGAAACAAATCCAGTGATATGTCTCCGTCAATCGTCAATTCCCTGCCCGTCTGATTGCGTACCGTCTTGGAAATATCCTCACGGAAGTCGTTCGGGTCAAAGAATCCGTATAACGCGATCGCCGCCAGCACAAAAAGTGTGGCGAAACCACCCACCAACCAGAGAAAATACTTGAAAATTCGACCCATTCGAACACCTCATCAATAGGCAAGCAAGGGTAGCAAAATTGGGCACGAAAAAGCCGGATTGCGTGCGCAACCCGGCCTTTCTGTTAAGCGCTTTTCTTGTGGACTATTCCTGGCAAATATTCACAGCGCCGTTCAAAGTCGAGATTTCCACCCGGCCGCTGCCATCGCCCGTGGTGAATTCGAGCTCCCAGCCCGGCGCGTACCGGCTGCTGCGCTCCGCCTTCGGGCCGAAGCAATTTCGGATTCTGCCGTTGAATGTATCAATCTCGAATCTAGCCGACACGCCACCAACGAACTCCACATTAACATCGCCGTTTATCGTTTCAATACTCAATCTGCCGTCGTCGCGCAACTCACCCTGAAACAGGATTTCACCGTTCACCGTGTCAAGTTCTACACGGCTGAAAGAACCTTCATCGACAATCAGGTTCCCGCTGACGGACTCGGCACTGACTTCGCCCGACACGCGAAACAGAGTGACATCGCCGGACACAGTGTCCGCCGTGACCTCTCCGTCCGCGTTGTTACCTGAAATCTCAACATCACCACTCACTGACTCCGCCGACGTGTCAGCACCAGTGTATTCTGTCACCACGTCGCCGCTGACTGTGTGCAGACTTTGTTCACCAGCGATATCCGCCACTTCGATGTTCGCGCTGACAGTGCCAACGTCGAGCGAACTATTCTGCGGAATATTGATATGCAGGTCGCTATCGATTCCTCGACCACTGTGTTTGGGCACTTTGACTTTGATCAGGATCTTGTCGCCATTGCGCTCGAGAACGAGTTCCTTGACGTTTCGTCCCAACGTGCCGGTGACTTCGACAGCGTCCCGATTCCAGCCATTGACCGTAACGGAACCAGAAATGTTCGAAACGTCAACATGTCCGTCCGAAGCCGCGTCTATCGTCCGATCGACCTCTTCGGCGTGAACCGTTACCGCAATCAAGCAGCTCAGCATTATTGTTGCAAATTTCTTCATCATCTTCTCTTTAAATGTCGTTTCTCATCATTACGTTTCTGGAAAGACCGCTCACACGACGTAGTAGAGCGAGTTCCTCGCGATACATTCTCAAAAGCCGTCCCTGCAGCAGAATATTCTCAGGGTCTTCCGCCAGTGCCTTGTTCATCTCGAAGATCGCGTCGCTGATCAATCCTAAATTCATTTCAATATTTTCCCGCGCCTCCGCGGGCAACCGCTCTAATTCCGCGTCGAGATCGGCGATTAACGTATTTCGAGCGTCCTGAAATCCGGGGCCCAAATTGTAGCGATTGCCGAACGAGGCTTGCTCGAATACCATCTCCGGCGACGCAATTACGGGTGCCGGTCTCGTATCTTTCACAATCGTATACGTCACAGTCGATGATGCACCAACCAACAGGACGACGGCGGCAGCCTGCGCCAGCATCGGTGACCAGCGCCTCGGCGCAGGTTTTTGTATCGCCTCAGCAATGCCGGCCCAGAGATCACGCTCCGGACTGATATCCGTCGACAGCTGGCTTGCGGACTTCATTAGTTTGTCGTCGTTCATGCCTCAAATCCTTGTTGCCTTAATTGCTGCGCCAATAGCCGCTTTGCCCGGTGCAGCTGTGCCTTGCTTGTACCGGCTGCGATGCCGAGCATGTCTGCAGCTTCATCATGGCTGTAGCCATAAACCGCATGCAGAACAAATACGTTTCGCGCCCCTTCGGGAAGCCTGTCTACGGCTTCCGACAAGTCCCGCAATTCACCACTATCGCCGGTTGCTATGGTGGGCGGGGCGTTTTCGGCGATGGCGATGATTCGGTCCTGCTCGCGTTTCGACTTTCGCATCCGACCCAGAACAACGTTGACAGCAATACGGTGTAACCAGGTTGAAAAAGCGCTGTCGCCGCGAAATTTATCCAGCTTGTTCCAAGCCTGAATAAACGCCTCCTGGGCACAGTCCTCTGCTTCACTGACGTTACCTGTCATACGCAG
>Ga0209980_10002033_pt1 | contig 11080 bp, 7 predicted proteins | sample CR02metaG_FD_183611 | JGI IMG/M metagenome (GOLD analysis project Ga0209980, IMG submission 183611) | Deep subsurface microbial communities from Mariana Trench to uncover new lineages of life (NeLLi) - CR02 metaG (SPAdes) (version 2) | ecosystem: Environmental > Aquatic > Marine > Ocean trench >... | reverse complement strand
CGAGACCCCGTACCGCGGCGCCGGGCGCCAACACGGGGTCTTCGTGATGGAGCGCTTGCTCGATCTCGCGGCGCGCGAACTCGAGATCGATCGCGTGGAGATTCGGCGCCGCAACCTTCTCGACCCGGATTCCTTTCCGGTCAATCACGAAATCATCTATCAGGATTTCGAGCCGCTGGTGTACGACAGTGGCAACTATGAGCCGCTCCTGGATCAGGCGCTGGAGAAGATCGGCTACGAGGAGTTCATACGAAAAACCCAGCCGGCGTTGCGGGCCGAGGGCAAGCTGGTCGGCATCGGAGTGGTCACCTATGTCGAAGGTACCGGAATCGGTCCCTACGAGGGCGCGCGAGTGCAGGTCCAAGCCTCCGGCAAGGTAGCGGTCGCGACCGGGATCGGTTCTCAGGGTCAGGGGCACATGACGTCCTTTGCACAGATCGTCGCCGACCAGGTCGGCGTCTCGGTACGCGACGTGGAAGTCACCACCGGGGACACCGATCTGTTCCATTGGGGTGCGGGCACGTTCGCCTCGCGGGGCGCCGTGGTTGCCGGCAACGCGATCCATGCCGCCGCCAAGGCGGTGCGCAAGAAGATCCTGGCATTTGCCGGCAAGGAATTCGAGGTCGCCGAGAACGATCTCGAGCTGGTCGATGGCAAAGTGCGGGTCAAGGGAGTGCCGGGCAAGGAGTTGTCGCTGGGCGAGTTGGCGCTACGAGCCAATCCGATGCGGGGCGCGGTCGAACCCGGTACCGAGCCCGGGCTGGAGGCCACGGACTACTTCGGGCCGGAGCGGGGTGCGACGGCTTCGGGCGTGCACGCCATGATCGTCGAGGTCGATCCGGAGACCCTGGACGTGGACATTCAGCGCTACGTCGTAGTGCACGATTGCGGCGAGGTGATCAACCCGCTGATTCTGGACGGGCAGATCCAGGGCGGCGTGGCGCAGGGCATAGGCAACGCCTTTTTCGAGGAAATCGTCTTCAGCGAAGAAGGCCAGATCCTGAACGCATCGTTCATGGACTACCTGCTGCCGACGGCACTCGATGTGCCCCGTATCGAAAGCGGCCACCAGGTGACGCCGTCGCCGCTCAACCCCTTGGGCATCAAAGGAGCCGGCGAGGCCGGCGCCATCCCGGTCGGGGCGCTCTTTGCCCAGGCCGTCGAGGATGCACTGGCCGACACCGGAATCGAGATACTGGAGATTCCCCTGAAGCCCTGTCGGCTATGGGAGTTGACACAAGCCGCGAAGACCTCGGTCGCGAAGGGTTGAGTTTCCGCGAGGGCTTTGCGATGAGCGGTGCAGGACGGCGCCGGTTGTTTCTGGTGGCCGTCGGGTTGGCGTTGGTGGGCTGCGGCAGCCAGGACTCGGGCAGTGAGTGGCCGCAGTGGCGGGGACCGGGCGGGTTGGGCATTTCCAGCGCCGCCGAGTTGCCGATTCATTGGGGCAGAGACGGATCGGGGATCAAGTGGAGCGCGCGGATCGACGGAGTCGGCACGTCGTCGCCGATTGCTGTCGGAGGGCGGGTCTATGTGACCAGCGCGAAGAGCATCGGCAGCCAGATCGAGCTTCGCGTGCACGGGTTCGACTTACGTAACGGCGAGAGCTTGTGGCAGACGACCGTCGCCCGGAGGAAAAAGGAAAGGACCCACTGGATGAACAGCTCCGCGGGCCCCACTCCGGTGAGCGACGGGCAAACCACGTTTGCCTACTTCGGATCGCACCTCGCCGCGCTCGACTCGGCGGGCCGAACGGTTTGGGTCCACGAAATCGACCCGGACTATTTGAAAGACTCACGCTACGCGGCCGGGTCGTCGTTGGTACTGGCCGGGGATCTGGTCATTGTCCTTCGGGATCGCGAACGGGTCGCCGAGCGACAGGTCGGCTGGATCGCGGCCTACGACAAGACCAGCGGCGAGCAGGTGTGGAAGAAGCAATGGGACGACAGCTGTTGCTCGTACGTGACGCCGCTCGTGATCGACGGCGGTGGGGGATCTGGTGACACCGAGCTTTTCGTCGTCCTGGCGGGATACGTCGTCTCTCTCGATCCGACGACGGGCGAGAGACTGCGGCGCCATGATCTGGCGGCCGCTCAGCCGGTTGCCAGTCCGGTGGCGGAAGACGACCTGGTTTGCATTGCCAGCGGGGCTCATGGCCAGCGCCAAGCGGGCTGTTGGGAGAGGGTCGAGGAAGGCGGCGAAACCACTTGGAAGTCGCTCTGGAAGCTGGGCAAGTGGGTGCCCGACACTTCCTCACCGATCTTGCTGGACGGCCGGCTTTATCTTCTGACCGAAAAGGGGATTTTGCGCTGTCTCGAAGCGCGAACCGGCAAGCGGGTCTGGCGAAAACGACTTGAAATCTCGGGCTATCGCGCGTCGCTGGTGGCGGGCGCGGGCAAGCTCTATGCGACTGGGGAAACCGGAGCGGTGTCGGTGGTCTCGCTGGACGACGGCGAGATTGTCGCGGTCAACTATTTGCCCGAGTCGCACTATGTGGCGTCGCCGGCGATCGCCGGGGGCTGTCTCCTGATCCGGAGCGCGAGCGATCTGTACTGCGTCAATGGAACCGGGTAGTTTCGATCGGCTCAATCGGCACGATCGGAGGGTGGCTAGACCGCGTCAAGCGTAGACACCCGGGTGATCGAGCCAACCATCAAGAGCGCTCCGCCGACTTGAGTCGGCGAGAGGATCGAACCGTTGACGAAGTAGTCGAACGCCACCGCCGAAAGCGGCAGGCAGAGTTCGCAGACCGCGGCGATACGGGCGGGGACTCGTTGAAGACCGAAGTAGTAGAGCAAGATCGCGCCGCTTCCGGTGGTAACCGCAATAATCGCGATGACCGTCCAGTTTCCGGCGGTCACCGAAGCGAGCGAAAAACCGCTGCCGGTGATCAGCAGTAAGACAGCGGTGAGGACCGTGGTCAGTCCGTAGCGCGCAAACGTGGCATCGGCAAAGCTGAGCGAGGCCAGGAGTTTCTTTCCGAATACCGTCGCCGCGCCGAAAGACGCCGCCGCCAGAAGCGCCATTCCCGCGGCCTCGGCGGCTCGCGTGCCGCGCGAGAAACCCGGCAGGTTCCAACCGAAGGTCAGAAGATAGCCGCCGACGATCGCCAGAGCGGCCCAGGCCAGAAACACCTTGGTGATTCTTTCGCGCAAGAGCACGGCCGCGAGCCCGACGGCGAAGACCGGCTGAAATTTCTGCAGCAGGACCACGACGCTCAACTGGTTGAAATCGACCAGGAAGAGCGCGTGCACGATCGCGAGCGTACCCAGAACCCCTCCGGTGAGCGCCACCGCGGCGAGGGTCGTCCATTGTCCGCGATCCAGGTGCCGAAGCCTGGTATAGGCCTTGGCGAGAACCGGTTGCATGAGCAGGAAGGGAACCGCATGGAGGAGAAAGACCACCAGGAGCACCGGTAGGTTGTGGAGCCGCGGCGTCAAGACCACGCCGTCGAGCCCCCAGAGAGCCGCCGCCGCACAGATGGCGAGCGCGCCCAGGCGCCGGGGGCTCATGCCGTAACCGTCTCTGTCGACCGCACGGGGAAGAGGCCGAGCCGGGCAAAGGCCGTAGGAGAGCCGTTGCTCGAGTTGCCGAAACAGCGCAGTTCGAGGCGGCTTTCGGCGCCGGGCTCGAGGGCAACCGAGAGTACGTGGCCGGGTGTGGGCTTGAACAGAGCGAACTGCCAATTCTCGCTTCGGGTTTCTTCGTCGTCATCGGGTGCGAACACAACACCGCTCTCGCCGGTCAGCTCGAAACGGGCGCCGCCGAGCCGGAAGGGGATGCCCGATCCCCGCGCCTTGTAGTACGCCTCTTTGAGGGTCCAGTACGAGAAGAATCTCTCCCGCAGCTCGGCAACGGAGCGATCCTTCAGATCGCTGAACTCTTCGGGGGCAAAGCTGTGCTCGGCGATTCGAAGCGGCTTGAGAGGCCGGTCGAGCTCCTCGACATCGATGCCGCAGTTGGCGGTAGCCGTGATCACGCAAGCGGCCAGGCCCCGGGTGTGGGCGAGATTGAAGCGCAGTTTCGGAATCGGTTGCGGGCCGGTGATCTCGGGCCGGCCAAACCGGCTCGCGCTGAAGGACCAGGTCGAGGGTTCGAGCTCGGCGTAGTGAGAGAGCACGGCGCGCACCAGGGCGCGCCCGACCAGATAGTTTTGCTGCGCAGCGGGATGCCGGAGGGTTCGAGCGCGGGTCAGTTCGTCCGGGGTCAGCAGTTCGGCGATGGTATCCCGAGTCCAGACGTCCAAGTCTGAAATCCACAGATGAGCTTGGCTCGAGAGACTGGCGCGCAGCTCTTCCTGAGGTTCGCCTATACTCGACTGGATCAAGGTTTCTGGTCTGACTGGCAGGTGTTTGGTGGGATATCGCGTCGTAGAGAACTACTACCGCAAGGAGGTCTTCGAGTTCTTCCGCGGCTACCGGAACCCGTTCTACTCGGTTTCCTTCGTGCTGCAGTTTAGCCGCCTCAAAACGTTTCTGGACGAGCGCGGCTACAAAACATATCTCAATCTCTGCTATTTTTTCACTCGCGCGATGCAGCCACTCGAGGATTTTCGCTACCGAATGAGGGATGGCGAGTTCGTTCTTTACGACTCGATCCATCCTGGGCTGACCGTGCCGGCAGCCGGTGGTTTGTTCAGCTTTGTCAATTTCGCCTATGACCCGGACGTGGATCGTTTCAACGCCCGGGCCGTGATGCCATCCCCGGACGCGCCACCGAATCTCACCAGTGAGGCCGACGGGGACGAGTCGATCCATCTTTTCTTTACGGCGATACCAGGAATTCCGTTCGATACGTTCACCCATGCCACTCCGGGTCCCAGTGACGCGGCGACCCGAGTCGCCTTCGGCAAGCCCAACAAATACCGGGGAGGGCTCAGTGTGCCGGTTGGAATCCAGGTCAACCATGCATTCATCGACGGACGCGCCCTGGGAGAGCTTTACCAGCGCGCAGTTGATATCTTCGAGAACCCCGAATCGAGCGAGTAGATTTCCGGAGGGTCCAATGAGCGAAGACGTTTACATTTCCGAGGTACGCATTGAACGGATCCGAGGGCCACTTCGCCGCGCCTTTCTCCCGGCGGTAGAACAGCCGGTGATGTTTGGCGTTCACTCCGAAATCGCGGAGCACTACGGAGTCAAGCCCGAGGACTTCCCTCCGATGGCGACGACGCTCGACTACGTGGTCGCCGCCGCCGGCGGCTGACTGACCGGCACCTTTGCCGGAGCGCTGGAAGCGCGCGGCCCGCGGTTGGAAGAGGGCGACCTGGTCTCCGAGGTTCGGGGTATGGTTTCGAAGGAGGGCAAGGTTCTGGTGATCCGGCGCATCGAGGTCACCTACCACTTGAAGCTCGCCGAAGAGCACCGGGAGTTGGCCGAGCGCGTACTCGAGTTCCATGCCGATTTCTGCCCGGTGGCGAGGACGATCGCGAACTGCGTGGAGATCGAGACCAAGCTCGAGTTCGTGTAGACCGCGTGTAGCTCGGGGACACGATTTCATCGTGTCCCCTCCCAACTCCTGGGGTCCGTTCCGAGCTTTCGTCTCGCTCCGCCGGCTCGCGGGTCGCCCAGCGTTCCGAGCGAGACGCGGCTCCAGAAGCTATCTGGAAGCCGGCGGTGTCTCGCAACAAAAGTTGGTGACAAGGACGAGCTAGTGCTATACTTCTCGTGCACGGACGTGAGCTTCGGCTTATCGATGCCCGGTGTAAGCACCACCGGCCACCGCGAGTCGCCTTACCAGCCAGTCTGGTTACTAGCCACGCCGAGATTCCGATCCGCATGATCCGAATGACCAAAGGGTGGTCGGCGAAGACAAACCGGAGGCACGTTGCTACCAACCGATGACCAAGCCCAAGCAATGATCGAGTCGGATACCCGTCCGCGGCGGCGCCGGACGCGCTCGCACAACACCGCCGCACCGGCTGGTCCCGTCCCTCTGTACAAGAGAAGCAGCTCGCACTTTCAACCCAGTGAACGGGAGCGGGGCGCCGAGTGCTTTCAAGAGAGCCGGGTCCACCTGGAGATGAACGGCAGACGCGCTCGGGCCAGCGTCGTGGACTCGGAGCGCGACACCTATCGCGTCGGTGTCGATTGGTCGCGGGTGGGTAAGCGCAGATTGCATACCTTCTGCGAATGCCCGCGCTTCACCAGCGGCGAGTTGTGCCGCCACGTGTGGGCGGTTCTCCTGGCACTCGCCGAAACCGGAACCGAAAACCAGCCCGCTGGGAAAGATCGGCTCGGCTTGCGCAAGGATCGCGCTGCCAACTGGGAAGACCTAGGGATCTCGCTGGACCGCAGCGAAGTGCGGTCAATCCACACCGCGGAGGTTGCTCCGAGTGGGCAGGAAGCCCGCACCGGGAGCCCCTCTCGAGACCGTGCCGCCTCAGCTCGCCGCCGCGCAGCCGTAATCTCTTGGCGATCACAGCTCGCCTCCCTGCGCGAGGAACTCACCATCTACGCGAGGCCGGCGGCGGCGATGGCCGCAGTGCCGGTTCGTCCCATGCCGAGCCTTCACTGCTTCATCAACACGGCCGTAAGCAACAGTTCGGACAGTCTGGTGCTGGATGTCTTCGGCAGCACCCAAAGCGCTACCGGAAAGCCAAGCCGACCCAAACGTATGGCCGTCTCACCTCACCAGCTCGAGGAGCTACTGCTACCGAAAACCTCCGCGAACGGCTCGCCCGGAGAGACCGGCGAAACTCTGGCGTTGGTTACGGAGCTGCCGGCCGATTCCCGGCGCCGAAAAGCCCCGAGCCGCCGCGGCCCAAACAAGCACGCCGGTGGTCCGAGCAAGCACTCCGAAGGTATCCGTCGGGTGCGGCTGCCGCAACAACTCTACGAAAGCGTCCTACCCCATCTCTGTAGTCAGGGAAAACTGGGATGGTGGGACGGACGCGTCCACTCCAATCTGCATCCACTCTGGTGGGATGCCGGCACCGCTTGGAAGCTGGGCCTGCACCTCGACATCAACCGATCGGGCGGCGCGCGGCTACGCGGGCGTCTAGAGCGCGAGGGCGAAAACGTTCCTCTGAGCGACCCCGTGCTTCTGCTCGTCCCGGGTGGTTCCAATTCAGCAGCGGCTCGCAACGGCGCCGGCCCGTCACTGGTCGTCTTTGCGGAGTCGATCGGGCGCCTCGCGCTCGACCCCGCAAGAGACCTGCCGTGGCTGAATCTGCTGCGTGACGCCGGTGAGATCGTCATCCCTATGAAGGATGTCGAAGAGGCTCTCACCGAATTGATGGAACTACCCGCTCTGCCGCACTTCGAAATCCCAGGAGAGCTGGACCTCGAAGAGGAGAATTCACCTCCGCAGCCACGCCTGGTGCTGGAGCCTGCAGCAGGTTCCGCCCGAATCGACCCGCCGCTGGTGGCCGAGCTGTCATTCGACTATGGGTCCTCGAGGGTGAGCGCCGAGGACGCGCGCTCTTCGATCGTGGACTGGCAGAGCCGAACCCTCTTGAGGCGTGATCAGGACAGCGAGTATGCGGCTCTGGTGCGACTGCTCGAACTCGGGTTTCAGCCGGTAGCCGCGAAGCAGGGCAACGTCCAGGCCCTCGAACTCGACCCGCGTCAGCTGCCGGCGGTGGTCGAGCCTCTTTTGATGGAAGGCTGGACGGTCGAGGTTCAGGGCAAGTCGGTGTCGCGCCCCAGCCCGCCCACCTTGCGGGTCGAAAGCGGAATCGACTGGTTCGGTCTCAGCGGCCAGATCGACTTCCCCGGAGACCGCTTGGAGCTGGCCGCCATTCTCGACGCGGTCAAGCGCGGAGATCAATTCGTCGACCTCGCCGACGGCTCGCAGGGCCTGTTGCCGGCAGCCTGGATGAAGACCTACGACTCGCTGTCTCGACTCGCGACCGATTCCACCGAGGAGGGGCTCCGGTTTCTGCCGTCGCAAGCTCTGATTGTCGACGCCTTGCTCACTGCGATGCCGCCTGCGGACGTCGATGCGGCCTTCGCCAAGCTCCGCGACAGGCTCGAGTCGTTCGAGCGGATCAAGCCGAAGAAAGAGCCCCGCGGCTTCTGCGGTACTCTGCGTGGATACCAGCGGCAGGGGCTGGGATGGCTCAATTTCTTGCGCGAGTTCAACCTCGGCGGCGTGCTCGCCGACGACATGGGGCTGGGCAAGACGGTGCAGGTCTTGGCCCTGATTCAAGCCCACCGCGCACCCTCGAAGACCACCAAGCTGCCGTTTCTAGTAGTTGCTCCTCGGAGCGTAGTCTACAACTGGATCGACGAAGCTTCGCGCTTTACACCCAAGCTCGAGGTGGTCGAGTATCGCGGCGCCGGGCGCGAGAAGCTGCGCGAGCACTTCTCCGACTACGACATCATCGTGACCACCTATGGCACGCTCAGACGAGACATCGGCTTTCTGGCGACCGTCGACTTCGACACCGTGATCTTGGACGAAGCGCAAGCGATCAAGAATCCCGCCTCACAGACCGCGAAAGCCAGCCGGCTGCTGGTTGCCCGTAACCGGCTGGCGCTGACCGGCACGCCGATCGAAAACCACCTCGGTGAACTCGGCTCGCTGTTCGAATTCCTGAATCCCGGGCTACTGGGTCGGCTACCGAGGCTCGAAGTTCTCATGGGCGGCCGAGCGCCGAGCCAGCTGGAGCTGGAGCACATCGCCCAAGACATTCGGCCCTTTATCCTGCGCCGGACCAAGGCCCAGGTTCTGCCGGACCTGCCACCCAAAACCGAGCAGACCTTGATTTGCAACCTGCGTCACGAGCAGCGCGAACTCTACGACAAGGTACGTGCGAGCTATCAGGTCAATCTGCTCGAGCAGGTCGAGGAAAAGGGCGTTTCCGGCTCGGCTATACAGGTTCTGGAGGCTCTCTTGCGCCTGCGGCAGATCGCCTGTCACCCGGGGCTGGTCAATCCCGAATGGGAAAAGGCCGGCAGCGCCAAGCTCGAGACACTCTTCGAACACGTTTCCGAAGTCCTCGAGGAGGGCCACAAAGTTCTGATCTTTTCTCAGTTCACCAAGCTGCTGGCTTACGTCAGGCAGGATCTCGAGGCTCGAGACGTACCCTACGCCTATCTCGACGGCAAGACGCGAGATCGCGGCAAGGTGGTCGAGCGTTTTCAAACCGATCCCGATTGCAACCTTTTCCTGGTAAGCCTCAAGGCCGGCGGTACCGGTCTCAATCTGACCGCCGCCGGTTACGTTTTTCTGCTCGACCCGTGGTGGAACCCGGCGGTCGAAGCGCAGGCGATCGATCGGACCCATCGCATCGGCCAGACCCAGCCTGTGTTCGCCTACCGCATGATTGCCCGCGACACCGTCGAAGAGAAGATCCTCGATCTCCAACGCTCCAAGCGCAAGCTCGCCGACGCGATTCTGGAAGGCGAGGGTCAGTCGCTGCGCGACCTGACGGCCGATGACCTCAGGAAGCTCTTGAGCTAGCCTCGGGGACACCTTTCCCAAGGTGTCCCCTCCCGACTGGTTTTCGGAGCACTTACGCTAGCGAGGTCAGCGCCTCGCTAGCACCGCTGGTGACAAGGCCTGGTTTCAGGCCGAGACCGAGCGGTTCCGGCCCTCGCGTTTAGCGCGGTAGAGAGCCGTATCCACCGCTTCCAGGAACTTGTCGAGAGAGTTGCCCGGCTTCGGAGTCTTCCAGCCAACGCCGACGCTGACGGTCACGACAGGAGCGGCCGGCGAATCCTGGTGGAGAAGCTGCAGTTTCTCGACATCGACTCTGATCTTCTCCGCCATCCGCGAAGCGCCGCTTTCCGATGTCTCTGGCAGCAACATCGCCATCTCCTCGCCGCCGAACCTAGCCACCAGATCCGCCGGTCGAGAAATCGACGACTCGAGAACGCCGGCGACCTTGCGCAGGCACTCGTCACCGAGGAGATGTCCGTAGCGGTCGTTGTAGAGCTTGAAGTGGTCCAAATCAATCAGAATCAAGCCTAGAGACGTGCCCTGGCGGGCTGCCCGCCTCCATTCGGTCGAGAGATATTCGTCGAAACGGCGACGGTTCGCGATCCCCGTCAACCCATCTAGAAACGACAGCGCGAGCAGGCGCTCCCTCAACTCGACTTGCTGCACTTCGGCGTGCTTGCGTTCGGAGATGTCCTCGGCTATTCCGACGACAAAGCGCCGGTTTCCAACCGTGGCCAAAGACACGCTCAGCTCGACCGGAAAAGTACCGCCGTCTTTGCGCCGTTGCCGCCCCTCGATCACGGATGCCGGCTGACTCTCGAGCGAACGTACCCACTCGGTCCACCCAACGGCCGACTCCGCCAAGGGACCGTCCGCGACTACCTGCTGTACGGTCAGGTTTTGCAGCTCCGCCAAGCTGTAGCCGGACTCGCGAATCGCTCTCTCGTTCGCATACTGGAAGCGTCCGGTATCCGGATCGACAAAGTAGATGGATTCCGCCGAGGCATGAATAATCGATTGGAAAAGCCGAAGGCGCTCCTCGGCGGCCTCGCGTTCGACAATCTCCCGGGAAAGGGCACGATTCGATCGTCCGAGTTCAGCGGCTCTACGTCGCAGAACGAGAAACAAAGCGGATACCAGGGTAGAAATCGTCAGACCGGTGGCCAGCGCCAGCCGGGCTCGCAGTGTGCTGACCTCGAAGTACCCGCGGGCGGGTCTCATCGCCACGATCCACTCTCGGCCCCCGAGGTCAAAGCTGATCCGCCGCTCGAACTGCCTCGCCGGCGGAGCCTGGAATAGCTCGAACGCGCTTTGATCGCTGCCTCTGATCACAGCCGGAGCGACATGGAGTAGTTTTTCTCGCGCCGAGGCGGACTCGTCGAACACGGCAATATCAACTCCAGCCGGCTCGAGCGACGCCACCGAACTCGCGATCAGATCACCGGCGCGGAAAACTACGGTCGCGAAGCCGATCAGATTGGCCCGCCGAGCCTCGGCAGTGGCGACGTCGGCATCATTGCGGTAGATCGGGGCGATCAAGAGGAATCCGTACTGATCCTCGGGTTCCTGGACCAGCCGAATGCGTCCCGTCGCGACCACCGAGCCCGCCGATCGAGCCGCTTCGAGAGACCGTCGCCGGCTGGGGTCCGAAGCCAGGTCAAACCCGATCGCAGCTTCGTTGCCGGCGAGCGGATCG
>Ga0209980_10002032_pt1 | contig 11081 bp, 8 predicted proteins | sample CR02metaG_FD_183611 | JGI IMG/M metagenome (GOLD analysis project Ga0209980, IMG submission 183611) | Deep subsurface microbial communities from Mariana Trench to uncover new lineages of life (NeLLi) - CR02 metaG (SPAdes) (version 2) | ecosystem: Environmental > Aquatic > Marine > Ocean trench >... | reverse complement strand
ATACAAGGCCATTGAATTGCACAAAAAATGCTGAGGTGAGGGTAAATAAAAAGAGATTTGTTTTCGTTGGTTGCAGACAATTTTGAAACTGTCTCCAAAAAAGTGCGGAGTGTTGTTCAGTTGCGTCGCCATCATTCCATCCCTTCCCAACATGTTTAGCGGGAAGAACTCCAATAATTAACAAGGTCGGTCCATAATAGTCAAGGAAAAAATGAAACTTTTCTATTCGACAAGTGTTTGGGCGACAGTATTATCCGCTCAGCAGATCGTGGTCGAGAGATCGAGGTGCGTTGTTAGAGAAGTTTGAGTTTTATTTTCGTCATCACATGTTCATATTGAGAAAATTACATTGCAGAGAAAATGCACCGATAGCCACAAGCCTTAGAATTTCTTTTTTTCTACATTCTGAAGAACGAAGTTTATACGGGAACGATGATTTGGAATCAAAAAAACAAATCAGGTGTGCGCGTTAAAACCACATCTCACGATGAGGTAATAAGAGTTGAGGATAATCATCCAGCCTTGGTAGATAAAAAATCGTTTAGCAAAGTCCAAGAATTTTTGAAAAATCGAAGTCCAAAGATATCTCACCCACGAACCATTAATAGTAAATATTTGTTGAGTGGGTTACTTTTTTGTGCAAGATGTGGGGCTTCTATGGTTGGAAGTGCAGCCAAATCGTCGCAGCACTTCTATTATGCTTGTCAGAACTAAAATGGTCAATCGAGATAAAATTGAAAAGTTTCTAATCGAGAAAATCAAAGACAATATTCCTACAGAGCAAAACTTAACTAAACTCATGAAACTGACGAATGCAGAACCTGGGAAATCCAAGCGTCAATATGACGAGGAGCTGAAAGTCCGGGAACATCAAATCAATAAGTAAAAGGGACGACTTGACAAACTTTATGACGCGTTAGAGAGCGGGCAACTTGAAATTGGGGATTTGGCCCCTAGAATCAAGGAAGTCAAGAGCAAGATAGATGGGCTGGAAAATAAACAGGACGAGCTAAACGAAAATCTAGGTCAAGAAGAAATCCAATTGGCTGATGACGAAGTAATCAAGTTATATGTCTCCGACCTGAGAGAGGTGTTGAGCCAAGGCACAATAGTCGAACAAGGAACTTCTATCAAAACTTTTGTTAACCTCGTTGACTACGAACATCCTAACATAACCGTTGAATATACAATATCTTTCGACACAAAAAAAGCACAGCCCCCAGATGATGGAGTTCTGCCTATTGCACGGAATGGCTCCTCTGGTAGGACTTGAACCTACAACCTAGTGGTTAACAGCCACCCGCTCTGCCGATTGAGCTACCGAGGAATTTTTGACGCAGCTAATTTATGAAATGTTTCGCAAATAGTCAAGATTTTTTATTTTTTCAGGGCTGAACAGTGCAAAAATATTCGGTTTCTTTATCTTTGCTAATTCTTTACTTTTGAATGTAAATAAGAACGCTATTCTGCCGATTCAAAAGAGTAACCAATCCAACAAAATCATTGATTTTTAAGTTTGGATTTGTTAGTTTAAACGTTCGTAGAATCATACCTTGTTAAATAGAATTAACCAGTTAGCGACACATCGAAAGGAAAACATCAATGAAAAGATACTTGGTCACAGGAGGGGCCGGCTTTATCGGAAGTAATTACATCCGGTATATGCTTAAAAAACACAGGGATGTTGAAATTATTAACCTGGACAAACTCACCTACGCAGGCAACCCCGACAACCTCAAAGACATCCAAGAAGATTCGCGCTATAAATTCATCAAAGGGGATATATGCGATGAAGTTCTGGTGAACAAAATCATGACCGAGATTGACTTTGTGGTCAACTTTGCGGCTGAAAGTCACGTCGACCGTTCTATCGGCGCGCCTGATGATTTTATCAGAACGGATGTTTTTGGGACGTTTGTATTGCTGGAGGCAGCCCGCACAAACAAGATAGAAAAATTCATTCAAATCAGCACCGACGAAGTTTACGGCAGCATCGACAAAGGCTCGTTTACTGAAAATGACCCGCTCATGCCTTCGAGTCCTTATTCCGCTTCGAAAACCGGAGCGGATCGACTGGCATTTTCATATTTCGTAACTTACGATTTGCCTGTTATCATAACTCGCTGCTCAAATAATTTCGGGCCGTTCCATTATCCGGAAAAACTCATTCCGCTATTCGTTACGAATGCCATTGAAAACAAAAATTTGCCAATCTATGGAGACGGTAAAAACGTCCGTGATTGGATTTATGTTGAAGACCACTGCGACGGGGTCGACTTCGTTTGTCAGAATGGAAGACTTGGCGAAGTTTACAATATTGGCGGCGGCAACGAAAGAACCAATTTGGAAATAACGGACCGAATCCTGAAAAAATTGGAGAAGCCACAAAGTCTGATGACCTTTGTCAAAGACAGGCTTGGGCACGACCGGCGGTATTCAGTTGATTGCAGCAAAATTGCCGACTTAGGCTGGAAGGCGAAACACAATTTTGAAGAAGCCTTGGATAAAACCATCAGCTGGTTTATGGAAAATAACTGGTGGTGGAAAAAATTAAAAAATGGAGAGTACATGGAGTACTATAAACAACAATACAAGGAGGTAGTTTAAGTGGCCGCTATTACATTAGAACAAAAAGTCAAAGATAAAAGTGCCAAAATAGGCATTATTGGTTTAGGTTATGTTGGGCTGCCGTTAGCGGTAGAGTTCGCGAGCAAAGGTTTCTATGTGCTGGGTATTGATACCGATAGAAATAAGATTGAAAAGATCAATAGCGGTGAAAACTACATCGACGATATTGACAGTGAAAAAATGAGATCGCTGGTGGGAGACGGCTTGCTCGAAGGCACGACCATGTACGGGCGCGTCGGCGAGCTTGATATAATTTTTATCTGCGTCCCGACTCCATTTACGCCAAACAAAGAACCGGATATTTCATACATCCGCCGGGCTACGGAAAACATTTCTGCACATCTACGAAAAGAACAGTTAGTTATTCTTAAAAGTACTACTTTTCCCGAAACCACAGAAAAAGTGGTCCTGCCTATTTTAGAATCAACCGGCCTCAAAGTGGGTAAAGATTTCTACTTAGCTTTCTCGCCCGAACGAATTGATCCGGGCCGCAAGGATTTCACAACAGCGACTACGCCCATTATTGTCGGCGGTGTTACGAAGAAATGCACCGAACTCGCGACTTTTTCCTGCCAGCAAATCATAAACGAGATTGTTACGGTTTCGTCGCCGCGAGTTGCTGAAATGGCCAAACTTCTGGAAAATATTTTTAGAAGTGTAAACATAGCGCTGGTTAATGAACTGGCCCAACTTTGCGATCGCATGGAAAATATCGATGTCTGGGAAGTGGTTCAAGCTGCAGCGACCAAGCCGTTCGGATTTATGCCATTTTATCCCGGCCCCGGAATCGGCGGACACTGTATTCTGGTCGATCCTTACTATCTTTCCTGGAAGGCAAAAGAATATGATTTTCATAGCGACTTCATTGAGTTGGCCGCGAGAACCAATGAAAACATGCCGTACTACGTTTTGGATTTAATCATCCGTTCACTCAGCCTAAACGGAATTCAGATTAAAACCGGTAGTTTGCTTTTCTTAGGCGTTGCTTTCAAAAAGAATGTGGACGACATCCGCAACTCACCTGCGCTTAAAATTATGGAACTCCTGTTAAAAAGAGGCGCGCAAAACCTTACTTTTAACGATCCACATGTAGACGAAGTGCGTCTTAACGGCACCACGATGAAGAGCCAGAAACTGACCGATGAGCTTATTTCTCAAGTCGATTGTGTCATTATTACCACGGACCACAACAAATACGATTTCGAGAATATTGTTAAGCACGCTAGCCTGATTATCGATACTCGCAACGCTACCAAGTCCGCCCAAAATAAAGACGGAAAAATTATTCGCCTGGGAAGCAATAATACAACGAATATAAGTAATGCATTTTAAAGCAAAAATTCAGCTCTTCTTAATCCTGCTCATCCTGATATTCTCCAGTTGGCAGAACTTGACCGCGCAAAGACTCGATAAACGGCTGAAGAAAAAACAGCAGCAGAATTTCAGGAGCCCGCTAAAATCAGCGTTCGACAAAAACAAACCGACTGACAAATCGGAATCAGATTTTCTCCCTCAACCCGAATTTCTACAGCAACCCCTGGAAGCGGCAATCGATCCTGAATCTTACATTGTCGGGCCGGGTGACGTTTTTCAAATAGTAATTTCCTCAAGTGAAGAAATCGTTTTTCGAGTTCAGGTGATCTCTGACGGCAAGCTTGTCATACCGACCGTCGCTGTCCTCGATGTCGATGGGAAAACGCTGTCTGACGTTCAAACTATGGTTAAAGAGGCAGCGGCAGATAAATACCTTAATTCTGAAATAACCGCCAACCTGGCAATCCTGCGGCAATTCCGGGTGCATGTTACCGGACAAATTATGAAACCGGGCTCCTATGAAGCGCTGGCTGTTGACCGGGTATCGAACCTCATCGAAGCAGCCGACGGCATAACTAACTGGGGTTCCGAAAGCGCCATCGAGGTTCGGCACCTGGACGGCACCGTGGACATTGTGGATTTGTACCGGTACTCAAAACTCGGAGACTTAGACGCAAATTTGACTCTAAAAGGTGGTGACGTTATTTACGTCCCTCATATTAACCTCTCCAGGGCAACCGTGCGCGTTGAAGGGCCCGTAAACGACCCCGGTATTTATCAATTGTCCGAAAATGAAACCGTGCAGAGTTTCCTGCTTAGAGTTGACGCTTACAACCGGCGTGCGGACTTGACCAACGCTTACATTCAAAGACTAACCGCTTCTAACGGCGGCTCGGAAACCATCCCGATTTTCCCATACCTGAAAAACCAGGGGAATAGCCACTCGGAATTATATTTGCAGGATGGCGACGTCATTATGGTTCCGCAAAGAAACGAGGAAGTTTATGTCATTGGCGCGGTTAGAAGTCCCGGGCCGTATGCCTATTATCCAAATCTAACCGCCCTCGATTATATGGGTTTCGCCGGCAGCACCGAAAGAGCAGCGAAACCGTCAAAGGTTCAGCTCATCCGCAGTAATTCGGAGAAAACCCTAAAGGCGAAAGGTTTAATCATTAAGCCGGGTGATACGGTTTACGTTCCACAAAAATCTACTTTTGGGCTCAGAGACGTAACGACTCTAATTTTCACAGTGACCAATGTTTTACTCACGATGAAAGCGTTGAATTTTTTATAAGAAAATTCAGCGAATTTCTCAGATCGTTTAAATTTATTTTCCGTCCGTATTTAAAGACCCAGCCTTTTAAATAGCAATTTTGTCAGTTTCCTGTTTTAAAAAATAATTTAGAAATTTGTATGGAAGGCACGAAATCGAACATCATAGATTATTTCTCAGTCGTTGTGAAATGGCGAAAACTTATTTTCGTTAATTTTATTGTTGTCTGTATTATCACTGCAATCATTTCTCTGATTCTTCCAAAAACCTTTTCGGCAAATTCAACGATTCTCCCCCCAACCAACGAAGCTGATGCGTTCGGTCTGTCGTCTCTAATTGGAAATTTACCTCTCGGTGCATTAGGATTCGGCGGCGTCTCGGAAGAGACCTACACATTTATGGCGATTTTACACAGCCGCACAGTTATGGAAGCAATTGCCGAAAAATTTGATTTAATGCAAAGGTACGATTATGACAACATGGAATACACTGTCAAGGAGCTCAGACAAAATGTTATAATAGAAATCAATGAAGACGGCACCATCACACTCTCTTCAATGGCAAGTACAAAATTTCTACCTGATGATGAAGAAGAAAACGAAGCAAGAACTCTGGCACGAGACATGGCGAACGCCTTTATCGAAGAATTAGACAGAGTAAATACACGACTAAAAACTGAAAAAGCCCACAATAACCGCGTTTTTATAGAAAAGAGGTATGAGCAAAATATCAACGATCTCAAGAATGCGGAAGAAGAACTTAAAACATTTCAAAAAACTCATGGCGTCATTGCTTTGCCCCAGCAAACCGTAATTACCATCGAAACCGCCGCTGAAATCAACGCAAATATTATTGCCAAAGAAGTCGAAGTTTCGGTACTGAGCGGATATGTAAGTGAATCACACAGTGAACTCACGCGGGCTAAAAGTGAGCTGACTGAGTTAAGAAAAAAATTCAATGAAATGAAAACGGGCAGAAACAGGGACATTTTGAATAACAATGGAACCCAAAATACTCGATTATTTATCCCGCTAAATGATGTCCCGGATTTAGGCCTAAAATATATAAGACGCTATCGCGAAGTGTCTCTACAGCAAAAAATTCTTGAATTTCTGTTGCCCCAGTATGAACAGGCGAAAATTCAAGAAGCAAAAGATACGCCCACTGTACAGGTGCTGGACAAAGCAGTCACACCCGTTAAGCGCAAAAAACCGAAACGAGCAATTATGGTTCTGCTTGCGGGTTTGTTAAGCATCGTTTTCAGCGTCACCGGTGTTTTCTTTGTTGAATATATCAGGTATCTTGAAGAAAACCGGCAAGAAGACTACCGCAAGGTTGAGAACATTTTGCAAAGTTTTAGAAGCGACCTTCGGAAATTGTTGAGGAGAAAGTAAGGCTTCTTCATTGGAACTGTCTAAAAACGTTCTTCACCCCGAGCAAAGTCGAAGGGGGGCGCGACGGCTGTGTAAAACGATATGCTTTGACGAAAGTTTTATGTTGAACCTATCGAAAGGCTCAACATAAAGAACCTGAATAACACTTTTGCCCTTTCGAGCCAACCTCGACCAGCTCAAGAGTTAATATTTTAAATAATGAAACAAACCTCTTTATCCAACCAAGCCCTCATATTAATAGCTGGAAAAATATCCGCATTTACGTTTTCATTTTTTGTACCGATTGCCCTGGTTAGACTTTACTCCCAGGAACAATACGGTTTATTTCAGCAAGTTTTATTGATCTTCAACACGTTCTTTGCCGTCCTGCAATTGGGGATGGTCAATAGCCTGCTGTATTTCTACCCGCGGGATATTGAAAAACGGCAAGCGCTTTTAAGCCAGACTTTATTCTTTCTTCTCGCCGCAGGAACTTTATTTGGAATCAGTCTCTTCTTTTTTCAAAATCTAATCGCCGATTATTTTAACAATCCTCAAATTGGGCCGCTTTTGCCATTATTGGGGATTTACCTTCTGCTAATGCTGGTTTCATCCTTCCTGGAAATTTTGTTTATCGTCGAAGAAAACGCCCTGAAGGCATCTTTGCTGACTTTTTTTACCGGATTTTTTAGATTCTGTTTTTTAATTGGAGCATCTCTTATTCTGCGCGACGTATTCGTTTTACTTTCCGCGCTCACTGGAATTGCCGTTTTAAGAGTCGCCATCCTGATTTTTTATTTATCCAAAAATTATAAACTGTCATTTGGTAACTTCAGCAGAAGCTATTTTTTTACTCAATTAAAATACAGCCTGCCGTTTGGGCTGGCAGGCATTTTCGTTATTCTCACGACTACAATTGACAAGTATTTTATTTCCTATTTTTATGACTCAAAAATTTATGCAATTTATGCGATCGGGTGCTTTCAAGTGCCGATCGTTGCTTTAATATTTGATCCGGTCATTCACATTATTTTACCAAAGATTTCCAAACTACACCAGGAATCTGATATTCCCCAAATGCACAGCCTTTGGCAAAAAGCTGCAAGCAAATTGAGTCTCATCGGTTTTCCACTCTTGGTTTTGTTTTTAATTCTCGCGAACCAGATCGTTGTCTTCCTGTTTACAGAAAACTACCAAGACAGCGTTCCAATCTTAATGATTTACTTACTGTTGCTGCCGCGTCAAATGACTAATTACGGCGTCATTTTAAGAGCATATGGAGAGACAAAATATATTTCGAAAACCTGTTTTGCAAGTTTAGCAGTAGCGGCGGCTTTGATGTTCCCGTCGATCAAAGCTTTTGGCATCACCGGGCCGCCAATGGTTGTCGTGTTTTCACTGTACTTGACGGCATACCTGCAACTCTCAAAAACGAAAAAACTTTTGCAAGTGACCTGGTTGAAACTGCTTCCCTGGAACGACTTTCTAAGAAACTTTACGGCCGCTGCACTCATCGGCTTAATCGTTTATTTTGCAATCTTATCTATTTCGCTCTCTCCTTTGTTAAGCATCCTCCTTTCTTCATTACTCTTCTTTGCAATTTACATTACCGTCGCTTATCGTTACCAATTGCTGGCTGATAACGACAAAAAAATAATCGCCGATTTCTTATCAAAAGCTTGGATAAAATTATCTCCCAGCAGTTAATCGGATAAATGATGAATCAAGATATTTCATACATTTGCACCACCTGCGGTCACCTGCTTAAAAAGCATAATGATTGTCTAACTTGTGCAAAATGTGAAAAGCAGTGGCCGATTATCGATGGCATTCCGCAATTTACTGAGGAGCATCATTACTGGGGTGAAATCTCCCAGGATTTAATGCAACAGATAAACAAGCAAATTCAAAAAGAAAATTGGAAAGATGTCCTTAAGAGAACACTTGGTGAACACAATCAAGAAGAAACTTATGATTTTGTCACCGATTTAAAGCGGGCGAACTGGCATTTGTTTCTACCGCTGCCAGGTAACGCCCATGTCCTGGATATTGGCTGCGGATTGGGGACAATTTCGCATTCTCTTTCGAGGCATTATGAAAAAATCGTCTCAATCGAAACTGTACCGGAGCGGCTCTTTTTTAGTAAAATTCGCTTTCAGCAGGAAAACATCCAAAACGTGGAATTGGTGCGTGCCAATTTACTTGATTTGCCGTTTCCAGAGAACAGTTTTGATTTAGTGGTGATGAACGGCGTGCTCGAATGGGTCGGACTTTCGGAGCAAAGCAAAAATCCGCGGGACCTGCAGCTACTGGCGCTGCGAAATATTCATCGGGTGCTTAAAAACACCGGGACTCTTTACATCGGAATCGAAAACCGAATTGGCTACAGTTATTTCCTGGGACGGGTCGATCACAGTTATTTAAAATACTCTTCCCTGCTGCCACGGCGACTTGCCAATCTTTACACTCGCAGAAAGAAGAATGAAGATTACAGAACCTATACTTACTCCTATTCCGGTTATCAAAAGCTGTTGAAGCAAGCCGGTTTTCAAGACACCAACTTCTATTGTCCATTTCCGGGGTATAACAAACAAAATTTGATTTTCGAGTTAAAGAAACCTGCCTTAAAACATTTTATCCAAAGCCGGACATTTTCAAATTACTTCAAAAAAAAGGTGAAGTATTCTTTGGTAAAAACTTTAGCTCATCTCAACTTGTTCAAATATCTGGTAAACGATTATATTATCTTTGCCCGAAAAAACAAAGTGACTTTAGAAAACAGAATCATCATGTATGTTAAAAATAATTGTGAAAGATTAAGGCTGAACCCGAATCATTTAAAAAACTTATGGCTTTTTGGATACAACCAATCTTCCGCGATTTCATTTTTATTATCAAACAAAATAGAGCCGATTTTTCATATTAAACTCGCACAAACCGAAGCGACAGTTCAGGCAATTGAGCAGGAACACAAGAATCTTCTTGAAATCCAAAAAAAAACAAACGGGAAATTGAAAGAATCGATTCCAGCCTTTTCACATACAGACAATTTCGATGACTCTCAAATACTGATTCAGAGTGCTTTACCGGGGAAGCGTTTGATCGGCCTTTTAAACGCATCCAAAAATCCGGATTCCGAAAGTGAAAGAAAAGACTTCTTTTGCAAATTAGATGTAGTTAAAAATTGGCTGATTGAGTTTCATAAATCGGTACAAGCCGGACATTTCAAATTCACAGATAAAGGGTACGAGTTGAAGATTACCAAACTTTTGGCTAACTTTCCAAAGATGTCGGAAAATCAAAAAGAAGAATTAATCAATCAATTGAAAGGTGTTGGTAAAAACTCGTTTCCGCGAATTCCTCAGCACGGCGATTTTTGTGACAGCAACATTTTGATCCATAAAAACCGGGCTTATGTCGTGGACTGGGAAAGCTACTCAGCCACAGATTTGCCTTTATTGGATGCGTTTCATATTTTAACAACTGCGACCATCTCATTTTTTCTATTCAAGGAAAGTAACCCGTTTAATACGTTTAAAAAAACCTATTTCGAAAAAACAAACTTCTCGAATTTTGTGATTGGTTTTCTGGAAGACTATTGCAGGAAGTTTGATATTCCGTTTGCTTTTATCAAACTCGGTTTTCCACTTTATTTACTGACATTTTACCAGCTTTTCTCTGTTGATCCAACACGAGAAAAGACGATGGAAAATTATTGCAACTATATTGAATACTATTTTGACCATCAGGATGAATCAATCTTTTTATCGCCGGAATGAATAGTTTAAGTACCACAATCTCAGTAGAGCGAATAGTAATCGGCTTGATATTAACACTCCAACTCATTGCCCTGGCAGCAATCTGGTTTGGTCCGCCGTGGACATTTGCTCTTATTTTTTTGGGAATCGTGGGCGCCGCGGTTTTGATTGTCCTGCGTCCGATTGTCGGGCTTTTTCTGTGCATATTTATGTTATTTTCAACGATTGGCGGCGTCTATCTGCAGCAGGCTTACAAGCCTTTATTTCTGCTGACAATTTTAGCATGGTTTCTCGGAACGCTGCATTTGCGTGAAATTAAATTTGTCAACTCAAGCCAACATTATTTAATAGCGGGTTTTATAGTGGTCGCGTTAATATCCGTATTTTTTGCCGACAATCTCGACAGAGCGATGAGCATGACAGGTGGTTATTTAAAATTATTCTTATTTTATTTCACAGCAATCATGATCGTCTCTTCTCGTTCGGAAATAAAATCTATTCTTTGGATCATGGTTGTGGCCGGCACTCTTGCTGCACTAATCGGACTTTACCAAACATTTTTTGGCGCTGCCGCTGATTCTCAAAGCGAAGCAAATCTTTTGCTGTCAACAAGAGCTGAAACCCTAACTCATGATCCAAACTACTTGGCATTAGTTACTGTGCCGCTAATTCCTCTCGCAGCAGGTTTGCTTAAAATTGATAAAAGCTTAATTCGAAAGATTTTTCTAATCGGCT
>Ga0209980_10002031_pt1 | contig 11083 bp, 10 predicted proteins | sample CR02metaG_FD_183611 | JGI IMG/M metagenome (GOLD analysis project Ga0209980, IMG submission 183611) | Deep subsurface microbial communities from Mariana Trench to uncover new lineages of life (NeLLi) - CR02 metaG (SPAdes) (version 2) | ecosystem: Environmental > Aquatic > Marine > Ocean trench... | reverse complement strand
AACTCCTGAACGTTTACCACTAATATTTGTAAAAACAATTAAACCGTCTAACACGGTTTCAGACAATTGAACTCCGTTTTTTGCTTTGACCTCAAAACTAATTTCTGTTTTTTTATTATCCGGCGATGTCACATATTTAAGGTTTTGAACTATAAGAAAATCGCCGGGATTCGGATAATACTCTATCTTATTCGCATTTGATTTAGATGCCAATGTGACACCGACACGAACTCTATCTTCATCGGCCTTAATTGTGCTGATCTCAACATTAAAAGGAATTTTACTATCCGATAACATATGCGGCAATGAGTTTTGCCACTCTAAAAAAATGGCTGTATCCGCAGGTTTTCTAAAATCACCTACTTTCGCATCAAATTTAAGATTTGCTTTCCCTGGTATACAGATCTCTTTACAACTTATCCATGATACTGCGGCATCTATCTCAAAACTCGAATTTAATTCTGCATTCGGAGGAACATCGATATTAGTCCAGAGAAGTAGGGAATTTTCATAGCCATACTCAATGCCACCATCAGATTTATGATAAGCATTTGGAATTGGCCAGTTTATTTTTCCATCTCTAATTCCATCGGGAACTTTAAACTGAACACGAGTGGGTAATCCCGCCTCTCCCGGATATTCCCAGTAGACATGCCAACCTGGGTCGATCTCCATTAACACGCCCAGATTAAAAGATTCGCCCGGTTTAACAGCAGCAATATCAGCTACTAACTTTGCCCTGACAGGAGTTGGAACCTCCTGGGCAAAAGAAGGAACAACAAGCCCGGCAATAATAAAAAGTAGCAGTATTAATATACGTGTCATAACATTGAAATCGGATCTTATAATGATTACGAATGGAGCATCTATGAAAGATTTATTGATTGAACCAATTCTCTGTCGGTACTCTTACAGCCAGCACCTCAGAGCTCGCACACTTTTCATCACCTGAAAAAAGTTTACAAACCACTAGGAGTTTCCTTCCTTCTCTCATAGTAACTTTTGCCTTTAAAGTAACATCTTTATTTATAGGCGTCGGTCTATGATAATCAATTTTAATTGATGCGGTAACATACCAAATAAAAGGCTCACTATTTAATCCTCTATTCTCCTGCTTATATCCATCCGCAATGGCGGTACAAATTGAGTGGCAATCAATTATGGTAGCAATTACACCGCCGTTTAGATATCCTGCGGGGCCTGCTTTATGGCTTTTGTTAGGCGTCCATACGCAAATAGATTTATCACCCGACCAGTAGCTCTTTATATGAAGCCCTTGCTCATTGTTACACCCACATCCCCAACATTCATTATGCTCCCAATGGTCCTGAAATGCCATTTCACTCATTTATATCTCTCCAATATTAGTAACAAAAATAATTTTAAGGTTCTTACTCGATATATAAATATACTTAATTCAGGGTAAATCAAGTTAGTATGTGTTTTTGCCTGACTTTTTTATCTATTATATGGAATACTCTAATTTCTCCTTTATATAAAATCTCTTTTATATCTGTTGTCGTAATAAAGATTTGTCCTGGAAAATCTTCTAGAAATTTGAACAAAAACTTTTTCCTCTGACCATCAAGTTCGCTAGTTACATCGTCTAAAAGTAGAATTGGAGTTCTCCCGAGAAACTGCTTGATCATCTCAATCTCAGAAGTCTTCAACGAAAGAGCGAGATTCTTAGCTTCTCCCTGAGATGCATACACAGCAGAGTCCTTACCTGCTATAGAAAAGCTAATTTGGTCCCGGTGAGGACCTACGGTCGTATGAAACCTTTTTTTATCTATCTCAAACTTTAGCCTGAGCATATCTTTAAATGACTGCTCTAAATTGCCTTCTAGGTCAATTGAGCTTTTATAGTGAATTTGGATATCTTGATCAAGTCCTGAAGTAAGTTTGTATATTTTATTTAGTTGAGGCTTGATCTTGCTTATAAATTCAAGCCTTCTGGATATCACCTGACTTCCTACCTCGGCCAACTTTTCATCCCAAACCTCAATTTTATCAGAGGTTATAGCGGAAGTCTTGGCCAAAATCGCGTTTCTTTGTGTTAGAGCCCTGTGATAGAGCTTTAAATCACGAAGATGAGCACCTTCAAGCGCACAAATTAGAGCATCTATATACCTTCTCCTACCCTGTGGACCCCCCTTTATAAGTTCAAGATCAGTTGGTAGAAACGAGACGATATTATACCTACCATAAACCTTTGATGTATGATAAACAATTTTACTGTTAAGCTTCAGTGTTTTATGATCTTCATTGAGCAGAATGTGTACCTCATCAAAACCCATATGTGACAGAATTTCACCTTTGAGCCCGCACTCAGAGCTTCCGAATCTTATAATCTCTTCCGTTCTTAATTGTTTAAATGGTCTGAAAGCTAATAAGAAATGTATAGCCTCAAGCAGGTTGGTTTTACCCTGCGCGTTCTCACCAAGTATTAGGTTAAATCGGTCGTGAAAACTAAAAGTTTCAGACGCATAGGATTTAAAATTTCTCAGAGTAAGGGATTTAAGTATCACAGGTACGCTGCATATTCAGTGTTGGATACAGTATAATAAATATAAGAGTTTTATTCAATCATTTGGCTACGATTTTAATTTCTTCTTGACCGTAATTCTGTTAGCGGTATTATTTTTTAAGGCTTAAACTATGATAGCACTCAAGATATGTGAGATAGCAAAGAAGGACTCTGCTAAGGGTTTTGCGAGACTTAACCCTGCAGACATGCGAGAACTAGGCGTTGAGGCATGGGATTTGGTCGAGATTGGAGGGAAGAGAAAAACCATTGTTCGAGTTATGCCCCTTGATAAAACATCTAATAAAAAGTCGATCATAGAAATAGATTCAGTCACCAGGGAAAACGCACGCGTCGATATTGATGAACATATTTTCGTAAAAAAGGTTAACTCAAAGTCTGCGACAAAAGTAGTCTTAGCTCCCAAGAACAACCGCATTCTATATAACGGGAACGATAATAGATATTTGCGGGATCGTCTCGACGGTTTTCCAATAACATTAGGAGATAAACTTAGAGTAAATCTTCCCGGCAAAAAGAAGGAAGACTTTCAAGTCATTGGGATACTGCCATCAAGCTCAGTAATCATTAGAGCCTCTACGAAGCTAGATATTAAAAAACGGCCCAAAGAGAGATTTGATAGTTCTAAAGTCAGTTATGAGGATATTGGCGGTGTCACTGAACAATTAAAGAAAATACGAGAAATTGTTGAGTTGCCACTTAAGTACCCCCAGTTATTTGAGAAAATGGGGATCAATCCACCAAGGGGAATACTCCTCGTAGGTCCGCCTGGTAGCGGAAAAACACTATTAGCTAAGGCGGTAGCCCATGAGAGTGATGCCAATTTTCAGGTAATTAACGGCCCCGAGATAATGCACAAGTTTTATGGGGAAAGTGAGGCCCGCTTAAGAGAGATATTTGATATAGCAACGAGAAATCAACCTTCAATAATTTTTCTTGATGAACTGGACGCCATAGCTCCAAAGAGAGATAAAGCCTCAGGCGATGTTGAAAAGAGAATTGTAGCACAGCTTCTTTCTTTGATGGATGGATTAAAGGACAGGGGAAATATTGTAGTCATTGGAGCTACAAACCGCCCGTCTGCTCTTGATCCGGCACTCAGAAGACCTGGCAGATTTGACAGAGAAGTGAGCCTGGACGTTCCGAACCGTAATGGAAGACTCCAGATTCTAGAGGTTCATTCTCGCGGGATGCCGCTTGATGAGGACTTGGATCTGGAACGTCTAGCTGACTTAACGCACGGTTTTGTTGGAGCCGATATAGAGAACCTGTGTAGAGAAGCTGCGATGAAAGCGCTTAGAAGATCGCTTCCGGACTTTGATGAAGAGGAAGATAAAGTAGAGACAGAGAACCGGAACATAAGACCAATTACGGTAGAAATGAGTGATTTTATGGATGCTTTAAAAGAGGTTGAACCTTCCGCTATACGGGAAATATTTGTAGAAATATCAAAAGTCACATGGGAAGATATAGGCGGGCTGAATGATATAAAAGAAAAGCTCGTTGAAGCCGTTATCTGGCCCTTTACTCATAAAGACCTTTTTGAAATTACAGAAGCAAAAGCCCCTAAGGGAATATTATTATGCGGCCCACCGGGAACCGGGAAAACTCTGGTCGCAAAAGCGCTTGCAAAACAAAGCGGGGCTAACTTCATCTCAATCAAAGGCGCTGAACTGCTTTCAAAATATGTCGGGGAATCAGAGCATGCGGTAAGGGACGTTTTTAAAAAGGCTAAACAAGTAGCGCCCTGCATAATATTTTTCGACGAAATAGACGCACTAGCACCGTGCAGAAGAGAATCAGACGGAACACGAGTTTCGGAAAGAGTAGTAAGTCAGCTGCTTACGGAAATGGACGGAATAGAGGATCTAAGAGAAGTCCTGATTCTAGCCGCAACTAACAGGGTGGACATAGTAGACCCCGCACTTCTTAGAGCCGGCAGATTCGATATTATTCTTAATTTCCCATATCCGGAAGAAAAGGAATTATATGAAATATTAAAAATTCATACCCGCAGAAAGCCCATATCAAAAGATGCTAAATTAAAAGAGATAGCAGCGCAAGCTCTAGGTTTTTCAGGTGCTGATATTGAGCTACTTTGTCAAAGGGCATCAATGATTGCGATAAGAGAGCATATTAAGAACCGTAAAAAAAGCTTAAAGATAACCGGGGCCCATTTCGCTGAAGCACTAAAAGAAATAAAGCAGAAATTATCCGCTCTTTCTGAGCAAATAGTCAAAGCTCACCCGGGTCAATCCCGTGCCTAGTGCAGAAATCCCTCTTTTCATATTATCTTTCATTCTTGGATCAATAATTGGCAGTTTCTTAAATGTCTGTATTTACAGACTGCCTAGAGAAGAGTCGATCGTCTATCCCGGATCACACTGCACTTCATGTAAAAAGAGCATCAGCTTTTATCATAATATTCCAATACTGAGCTACATATTTTTAGGGGGCAGGTGTTCTCATTGCAACTCAAAAATTTCATTTGGTTATCCCCTTGTAGAAATTCTTTCAGGACTACTTTTTGTGGCAACTTTGTGGAAATTCGGAATGATCCTAGACACTTTATTTTATTTATTATTCATCTCGGGACTGATAGTAATAACATTTGTAGATCTTAAGCATATGATAATCCCAAATGTAATCACTTATCCAGGGATATTAGTAGGAATCCTTTACAATGCACTCACAACAAACTGGCAAAATAGCCTGGAATTAGTAAGCAATTTCAGCTTTGGTTTCCAAAATTTCTTTGAGCTCCTAAACGAAGTACCGATACTGGACTCTTTATTCGGAGTGATATTAGGCGGAGGTATATTACTTCTAATTGCCTATACATATGAAATAATTAGAAAGAGACAGGGGATGGGGATGGGAGACGTCAAGCTACTTGCATTAATAGGTGCTTTTCTAGGTTGGCAGGGAGTATTTTTCGTAATATTTTTAAGCTCTATACTGGGATCCATAGTTGGACTTTCTATAATTATCACAAGAAAGGGAGATTTAAAATACGCCCTCTCCTTCGGCCCATTTCTCTCAATAGCAGCCATTATCTATATCTTTACAGGCGGTTTCAAAATCTTTTTATAGTTGTAGTATCAGCCAAATATTAAAGGGACTTAGTATCTTAAGATTCTACAAATACAGGCCCTCATCTAGAATCCCACCTCTTTATAAGTTCCCTAACTATGGTTAAATAATCCCCATGAGTAAGAAGATAGTAATCATAGGAGGAGGAATAACAGGGCTAAGCGCAGCACACCGTATCATCGAAATACAAAAAGAAAACAATCTTGATCTCGAAATACTTTTAATTGAAAAAAGTGATAAACTGGGCGGCGCTATCTCTACAATTGAAAAGGACGGATTTCTTATTGAGGAAGGGCCTGATATGTTCTTCACAAAAAGGCCTTGGGCGCTTAACCTATCTAAAAGGCTTGACCTGGACCAGGATTTAATCGAAACAAATGAAAAGAAAAGAGGAACTTTCGTTTTATGGCAAAAAAGGCTGGTCCCTGTTCCAGAAGGCTTTCTAATGCTGGCACCCTCAAAAATACTTCCGTTTTTGAAAACCCCTTTATTTTCCTGGCAGGGAAAATTAAGAATGTTAATGGATCTATTTATATCCAAAAAAGAGGTTGATGATGAAAGCCTCGCATCTTTTGTCAGACGCCGTTTTGGAAATGAAGCATTGGAACGAATAGCACAGCCAATGATAGGAGGAGTTTACACTGCAGATCCTGAAAAACTCAGCTTAAGAGCTACTATGCCCCAATTCTTAGAATTGGAAGAGAAATACGGGAGCGTTATAAAAGGTATGTCTTACAACGAGAAAGAGAATGAGGGTGACATAGGAGCACGTTACAGTCACTTCTTATCTTTTAAAAACGGGATGGGAACTCTGATTAATACAATTGAGAGTAAGCTCCCTGAGAATTCAGTAAGCCTTGGTGAAACTGTTAAGAGAATCACTCCTTCTGATCAAGGTTGGAAGGTATTAACTCAAAAGAGGACAACTGATGCTTCCGCAATTATTATAACTACCCCCTCTTATCACGCGGCATCTCTAATACAAAATTTTGATCCATCATTGGGGTCTGATTTATCATCTATCGAATACGCATCTTCTGCAGTAATAATTCTTGCATATAAGAGAGAGGACATATCACATGATCTTAACGGTTTTGGTTTTGTAGTTCCCGATATAGAAAATAGCAATTTAATAGCCTGCTCATTTAGCAGTATTAAGTTCGAGGGACGTGCTCCCCGGGGCTACGTTTTACTCCGTGCATTTGTAGGGGGGGCTCTAAACCCGGGTATTTGTGATCTAGAGGATACTATATTAATCCAAGAGGCAGAGAAAGAAGTATCTCAAATTTTAGGGATTAGTTCCGCTCCAGAATTCACAATTCTTAAGAGATACCCAGAAGCAATGCCGCAATACCATGTAGGACATTTGCAATTTGTAGAAAAAATCAAAGAGAAGTTAAACCGGCACCAGTGCCTGGAAATTGCCGGCAACGCTTACAGCGGGGTAGGAATACCGGACTGTGTTCACTCAGGAGAACAAGCAGCAGAGGGGATATTAAAAGAGCTTTTCTAAGTATTTAGAGTTAGCTCATTCATGCTGAGCTTGAAGTTTGTTCCTTCTAGCCAACCACCTATAAATTTTCCTGGAAGCAAAAAAGATGATCACTACTACTACAATTACAGCGACAACAGGTAGAGTCAAAGCAAGTATAGACATTATAATAGAGCCGCCTGCTTCAGCAGTCGATACAATGGGGTTACCCAAACCTCCGGTAGTCGCTGTCGAGACTATTCTGGTTATGCTCGTGAAACCCTGAATCGTGCCCGCAACACCGCCTCCTACTATTACAGCAAGGCCCCATTTAAGAAAGGGAGCCATCTCAGAAACAGCAGATGCCATTACAATAGTACCTGCAACTGTTGCAGCGGGAACAGCTATAGTGTCTAAAAGGTTATCAATCCAGGGAATATAGTAAGCAGAAATTTCAAATAATGTGGCAATACTAAAAGCGGCTAGAGCAGGATATGTGGCAATCCACTCAAACTCAGGAGAAAGCGTAAGTTGACCGGAGAGAGAGGCGATGCTCATAATTAAAAGAGGCACGAATATCCTAAATCCACAGGCCGCACTCAACCCCACCCCTACAAAAATGCTCAGCATAATTTCCATACTGTTTACCTCCTTATAAAAGTATAGGAAGTGGAAACTTTATAATCAAGAAAAATTTCAAAATCCGGGAGTTAGAACATAATGAATTTTTTAGGACTAAATATCATTTTTTCTTAACGTTAATGATCTTTACCGAATAGGTTAATGTTTCTCCGGCAAGTGGATGGTTATAGCTGATTTCGATATCATCATCGTTAATCTCAGTAACATGGCAGTTCCCGTACGAGGTTTGTATTACCAATCCAACCTCAGGTTTTATATCGGTTTGCTTTAACATTTCAGAATCAACAATTTGCACTAAGTCCAGATTTATTTCACCATAACCTTCTTCAGGAGATACTTGAAACTCTTTTTCCTGCCCCCTCTCCATACCAATAATAGCGTTTTCAAGACCCTTGACCAAATTTCCTGATCCGATTTCAACTGCCAGAGGATCGTCATCATGAAGATGAAAAGTAGACCCGTCTCCTATCTTACCTTCATAAGTAAATGTGACTACATCTCCAATCTCAGCAGTATTACTCATCCTATTAGTCCTCCAGAGACTTTAAGTATTAATACGCCACAGTATTATTAATAACATCCTGAGTTAATGCAATGTAAGATAACATGATTTTATAGTTTTCCTTAATAGATTTAAGTTTGTCAGATCGACTTAATAGTTAATTGAAAGATAACCATCTTGATTAAGATACACCCATCCTTTATAATCTCATCCTAAGAATTAATTCAAGGAGAAATGTCCATATGGAACTCAAAGATAAAGTTGCTCTAATTACAGGCGGCAGTCTTGGACTGGGAAAAGCGACTGCTTTCCTATTCGCAAAAGAAGGGGCTAAAGTAATAATTACGGGAAGAACAGAAAGTAAGCTTCAAGATACTGTAGATGAAGCAAAAAAAGAAGGACTTGAGATAGATTATTTGGTTGGAGACGTTTCAGACGAAAATAGGACTATAGAAACGGTTAAGCACATAATAGATAAATACGGCAAAATCGATATTCTGTTTAATAATGCCGGTGTGCTTTATCTTGGACTTACACACCAAACAGACACCGAGATATGGGATAAAACTTTCGCCATTAACGTAAAGGGCACTTACTTAATGTCTAAGCATGTAATCCCCCATATGTTAGAAAAAGGTTACGGATGCATAGTTAATAATTCTTCGGTACTCGGGTTAAAAGCTGTGCCTGGCGTTGCCGCATACAATGCATCCAAAGGTGCCATAACTCAGCTTACTCGAAGCATGGCTCTTGAATACGCTGAACAGGGAATCCGTGTAAACGCAATATGCCCCGGAACAATTGAGACGCCTATGGTAGACGTTTTGTTAGATTCTATGCCTGATAGAGACGAAGCAGAAGCACTTTTTAAATCATTTCATCCCATGGGACGATTTGGAAAACCTGATGAAATTGCTCATTCTGTTCTTTTCCTCTGTGATGACAATGTGGGATTTATGACCGGAGCAATGTTATCCGTAGACGGCGGATGGAGTGCTAAATAAGCAAATTGCTTGTCCTGGTTTTATAAAATTGGCTCAAATTGTTAATAGATATATTAACGGAGGATGAGAGTGATGAGATATATAAAATTCCTAACATTGGCGGCGGTCATTTCTTTTGGATTATTTACGTTAGAGAGCTATGCAAAATACTACCCGTTAACAGCTTCACAAAAGCATTTCACGGCGATCATTGTACAGCTTAAAACATTTAGAAGCGTTCAGTGGGAATCACCTGTTTCAATGTGGGTACAAATACCATCCAGTCAGAAATCAAGAGCAGCTGAGTTAGCGAACACAATTAAAGACAGAGCACGGGACGCTTTAAAACAGCCATTTTGTGTACATATATATGTAAAGAAAGGCCAGACACTTGCTAGGTCCTGCGTTTATTAAAGGCTAGCCTTTCTTGATAAAAGCTACAACTGCACCTAAGAAGAATTAAAAACCCTTTCACTTTTGAATTCCACCAGAATTTGTTTATCCTACATGAAAATTCCTATATAATTGTAATTGATATTCAGCCGACGTAGCTCAGTGGTAGAGCAGCTCACTCGTAATGAGCAGGTCAGGAGTTCAAATCCCCTCGTCGGCTCCAGTATTTTCAGGGACTTACGTCACGCTCCATTTAACTTAAATTACCAATGTCAGTGGATTTGTCAGTAAGTGAGTCCGAAAAGTTGGATTTTGTCAGTAACTCCACAGCATCCTTTAAAGATTCCTCAGGGTGTGCATATCTCATTGTCGTCTTTAAATCTGCATGACCTAATATCTTCGATACTGCGACAATTGACGCTCCACTTTCAATCATTCTAGTGGCTGCTGTATGCCTTAAATCATGAAATCTAAGCCCTTGTATACCCGCACGCCTTAAAGCCCCTAAGAAGGGCTGCCTCAAAGAGTCTTCCTTCTTGTATGGTATACCTTTAGAACTTAAGAATATAAAGTCACTCCCCTTCCCTTTCAATTTTTGTTCTAATAAAAGTTTTCTAACAACTGTGTTTATAGGTATACGTCTTAGCTTTTTGCTTTTGGTGTTAGTGTGCTCCAGTGTGATAATCCCAGTCTCAAGGTCGATATTAGTCCATTTAAGAGTAAGTATCTCACTCTTTCTCATTGCCGTGTGTAAAGCAAAGAGAATAATGGGTCTTAAATATTCATTACAAGAATCCAATAGCCTCTTTTCCTCTTCAGGTGTTAAGGTTCTCTCCTTCTGATTATTAGGGTGAAAAAGTCCAGCTATAGACACGGGATTTTTACCAAAGAATTTATTCCACCTCTCGGCTAAGTTGATTAAATGACGCAAGACTGCTAACTCACGATCAACAGTGGCTGGTGCGGCGTTTTCTTTGAGCCGTGAAGATTTATAATCATCAATATCTTGAGGCTGTATATCAGACAATTTTCGATTCCTGCCAAAAAAAGGAATCAAATGTAATCTTAAGTGTTGTTCGTCACTTTTCCATGAAGGTTTTTTCTCAGTGTCTCTTTTATAAGCGATATATTGTTTCGTAAAATCATCTAGTGTAGGAATATCAGCATCCAACATGTCGTATTGACCAAGCTTAACTTGTTGCTCCTTCTTACGTAATATTTCCCTAGCCATGGTTTTAGTTATTACACCAACTTTACCAATTGCTTTTTGTATGTTGTTACCATTCTGGTCTTTGTAATCCATAGTCCACGTATTCCCTCTTTTATAAACAGTACCCATTATTTCTTAACCCCCTTTTTTCTATTCTTCTTTTTCTCAAGTTCTTTCAATGGGTCAATCTCTCTTTTTTCTTTTCCTACATAAATACAATGAGTTTTGTTTTGATAGGTGAAGT
>Ga0209980_10002029_pt1 | contig 11099 bp, 4 predicted proteins | sample CR02metaG_FD_183611 | JGI IMG/M metagenome (GOLD analysis project Ga0209980, IMG submission 183611) | Deep subsurface microbial communities from Mariana Trench to uncover new lineages of life (NeLLi) - CR02 metaG (SPAdes) (version 2) | ecosystem: Environmental > Aquatic > Marine > Ocean trench >... | reverse complement strand
TGTCTTCAAATTTCATGAGGAGATTTTACGTCCAAGAGGTTTCAAGAGCAAGCGCAAACATATGGCACGTTTAGCTAGATTTGGCTGGTGCCGGTGACGGAATCCGGTAAAGGGTCGAGTAGAGCACCGGCACGAGTACCATGGTGAGGACGGTTCCGAAGGTGAGTCCCGCCATGATGGTCACGGCCAGACCGATCCAGAAGACGTCCTGAAGCAAGGGGATCATGCCCAGCACGGTTGTGGCAGCCGCCAGACCGACGGGTCGCACGCGGGATAGGGCCGCCTCGATCACGGCGTCATAGGGACTCTTGCCGGCGGCCAAATTCACATTCACTTCATCGAGCAACACGATAGCGTTTTTGATCATCATGCCCACGAGGCTCATCCCGGCCAGCAGGGCTACGAAGCCGAAGGGAGCTCCGGTGACCAGCAGGCCGGCGGTGACGCCGATCATTGCGAAGGGAATCGTGAGGGCGATGACGAGGGGTGGGCGAAAGGCGTTGAACAGCGCGACCACCACAAAGGCCACGATCACTATGGCCGGGATGACCCCAGGAATCAGTGATTTCTGCGACTTTGCCGAGGATTCAATCTCGCCGCCCCATTCCATGACGTATCCGGCCGGCAGCTCGGTGGCTTCGACCTTGCTGGCGATGCTCTTCATCAGCGTAGGCAGGGTAACTCCGGCTATCGGATTGGCCTGAATCTTGATTGTGCGCCGTCGATCCCTGCGCCAGATTAGAGGGTCCTCCCACTCGGTGACGACATTCTTGGTCACCTGGGATAGCGGTACCGTATGGGTGGCGCCGGTCGGTTTCACCTGCAGAACATCGAGGCCGCCCACGTTCTGTCGTTCCTCTTCGATCTGGCGCATCACGATGGGCGTCAGGTCGTCTCCCTCCCGATAAAGTCCCACTACACGGCCATCGAAAGCCTGCTTGGTGGCCGACGCGATGTCCTCCCTGGAGACTCCCGCCCAGCGGCCCCGCTCCTCGCTATATATAGGCACGACCTTTTGCACCCGTTGCCGCCAGTCGGTCCGGGTGAGACCCGCGAGCGGCGCATCATCCAGAATCGCGGTGACCTTGGCGGCGAGGGCACGTAGAATGCCGGGGTCGGCGTCACCCGGCCCGGTGATGCGGACATCGAACTTCCACGTGTTGCTAGGGCCCACGCCAAATTTCCGGATGGGTATCTGGGCCTCGGGGAAGTTCTCCGTTACCCAGGGCTCCAGCTCGGAGACCAGGTTATCGATCTCGCGGAACTGCTTCACGTTGATGATGAGCTGCCCGTAGGATTCGTACGGGTTCTCCGGTTCCACCGGCAGGTAGAAGCGCGGCGGTCCGGCGCCGACGAACGTCGAGACGCTCTCGACCCGCTTGTCCGCCCGCACCCTGTCCTCTATGCGTTTGAGCGCGGCCGAAGTTTGCTGGATGCGAGTCCCCTGGGGTGCCCAGTAGTCCACCATGAACTTGGTCATGGAGGAGTCGGGGAAGAAGAGCTTTTTGACGTTGCCGAAGCCGATGCCGGATAGAACCAGCAAGCCGACCATGCTGGCGATGGTAAGAAAACGAAAGCGGACAGCCTTTTCCAACAGGCGTCGAAAAGTCCCGAAGAAACCCCCGGCATAGGGATCGGCCGTTGAGTCGCCTTTGGGATCGGGCAGAATATCGACGCACTGCAGTGGGGTCAAAGTCACCGATATCACCCAACTCACGAGCAACGAGATCGCCACCACGCTAAACAGGCTGGCACAGTACTCGCCGGCGCTCTCGTCCGAAGAGTAGATGGGGTAGAAGGCCATTACCGCGATCACCGTTGCTCCGAGCAACGGCATCGAGGGCGACGAGGCAGCCTCCACCGCCGCCTTGACCCGGTCCATCCCCCTCTGCAGGCGAATCACGAAGCCGTCCGCCACCACGATGGCGTTGTCCACCATCATGCCGAGAGCAATGATCAAAGCTCCCAGCGACATGCGCTGCAGGTCGATTCCGAACACCGCCATGAGCAAAAAGCTACCGAGAATGGTGGCAACCAATGCTACACCGATGATGAAGGCGAGGCGCCAACCCATGCCAATGGTCAGCACCACAAGCACGATGAGAAGCGCCTCGGCGAAGCTCACGAGAAACCCGTTGACGGCTTCGGCGACGACATTCGACTGCCAGTGCACGCGATGCACCTCGATGCCTATGGGAAATTGCGCGACGAGTTTCTTAAGGCGCGCGTCCACCGCGCGCCCCATCTCCACGATGTTGACGCCGGCGACGTTGGTGATGGCGAGGGCGATGGCAGGCTCGCCGTTATAGCGCATGAGGGTGGTGGGGGGCTCCCGGTAGCCGCGCCGGATGGTGCCGATGTCACGAATGCGGATGAGCTCTGAGGAACGCGATCCGGTTTGACCGATGGAGGGATTTTGCAGTGAGTCGATCAGTGAGGGGCGGATCACCAGATTGGCGATGTCGTCGGGGGAGCCGAAGGCGCCCGTGGGCGCGATGCGAAGACGGCGATTCTGAACGTCCACATGGCCCGCGTCGACCACCAGGTTCTGTTGTGCAAGGGTCCGCTCGATGCTTGTATCGCTCAGCCCTACCTGGCTCAGTTGCGTTTGTGAAACGTCCAGGTAGATGATCTTCTTCTGCACGCCCCACAGATCGACCCGCGCGACGCCTTCCACCAGGCTCAACTCTTTCTTGATAATCTTGACGTATCGCTCTAGCTCCGCGTAGGTGAAGCCGTCGCCCGTGACGGCTATGAGATGGCCGAATACGTCGCCGAAATCGTCTCCGACGTCCGGGCGACCCACTCCAGGCGGCAGCGACGATTCCACGTCGCGAATCTTGCGCCGCAGTTCGTCCCAGATTTGCGGCATCTCAGGGGATTTATAGCTCGGCTTGATGTTGACTTTAATGAGGGAAAGCCCGGCCCGGGAAAAGGACTCCAGGTAGTCGAGCTGTTTCATCTCCTGCAGGGCGAGCTCGATGCGATCAGTGACCTCGAGCTCTACCTCTTCCGGGCTCGCGCCGGGATAGGACGTGATAACGACCGCGGTCTTGATGGTGAATTCAGGGTCCTCTAGCTGGCCAAGACTGAAGAACGCCGCGACACCCGCGGCCACCACCAGAAATACGGTAAAGTAGGTGACGGCCCTCTTTTCGATGGCGACGGCGGCAAGGTTCATCGCTCTACTGTCCCATTTCCTGGAGGATCCTGACTTTTTGACCCTCACGGAGATAGTGGACGCCGGCGGTGGCTATCCACTCCCCTGATATTAGACCGTTTGTTATCTTGATGCCGCGATCTGTGAGTTTACCTGTCTTGACCTCGCGTCGACTCACCGTCTTTGTCTGTTCGTCGATAACCCATATATAGGCTTTATCAGTCTCATCAGGTGAAAATGTTGCAGACACGGGTACTTCGATTCCTGCGTTGTTGGCGTCATCGGGCAATCCGCCTTCTGCCCGCACGGTCTTCCCCGCCATACCTGGGAGGATTTTCATGTCCTTCGGCTGATCCATGATCAGGGTAACCGGATAGGTTCGGGTGGTCTGCGAAGCCTCCTTACCGATCTCCTTGATCTTTGCCGGAATCTCCCGGTCCGGGAACGTGTCAAAACGAACAAACACCTTCTTCACATGAGGCACGAGTGAAATCAGGTTCTCTGGAATGTTAACAATCATCTCGATTCGTGAAGTATCAACCAGTCGGACAACCGGCTGCTTGGCCCGAACGTCCTCGAAGTTTTCAACGTAGGTCGTAACCACGGTCCCGCTGAACGGGGCCCTGAGGTCGGTATAACTCAACTCGTCCTTGGCGGCAGTCACCGACGCTTGCAGAGACGTGATCTCAGCCTTTTTGGCAGCAACGTCTTCCGCCCGAGCCCCAGCCTCGCCGATGCGAAGCTCTTCTCTAGTACGGCGCAAATCCGCTTCGGCGCGATCCTTCTGTTCGAGTTTTTTGTCTATTGACGTCTGACTGGTTGCGCCCGGGTGCTCCTTAAAGATTCTCATTTCCCGTTTATAGTCGCTCTCAGCACGCTTCAAGGTGGCCTCGGCCTTATTGACCGTGGCCTTGAGTCTACCGATCTCCTCCGGACGGGCCTGCCGCATGGCCTGTAGATTAGCCCTGGCCACTGCCAACTGTCCCTGGACATTGCGAAGCCTGACCTGATAGTCTCTTGGATCGATCCTGGCCAATACATGCCCCTCATTTACTTCATCCCCCACTTTCACGGGGAAGGTGATCAGCGGACCCGATACGCGAAAAGAAAGATTGACCTCTTGAGTCGCCTTGGCACGTCCTGGAAAAGAACGCTTGTGTAGTTGGGATGCGTCCCCCACTTTCATCGCCCTTATGGGACGAACAACTGGTTTCTCGGAAATTTTGTCATCCCCACAACCCTCCAGGAGCAGAGCGGGGATCAAAACAAGAGCAAATAAGCTGCGTATACCATTCTTGAAGCGTCTATTGGGATGTGAGTTCATCGATAATCCCTCTGGTTACTACTAAAAAAACTCTATATTTAAGCTGTTTCAGCGATAAAGGATCTTCCTGTAGTGGCCTGAATGAAATCCGTCGTGCTTGGGATCAGAAATCGGGCTCCCACTTCGGCGGCGATTTGACTTGCTCGAGCTGTAACAAATTCCCCCAGTCAGTCCTCGAATTCATCTCCGTCTTTATCTCTTCAGGGATAAAGTCCTTCCCCTCACGAATCTGCCAGCCACCCCCCAGGGCCTTGTACACGGCAATAAGGCTGGTGGGCACATCCCCAAGGCTCAAGGTCAGTCTGTCCTGCTGCTGTACTAGGAAGCCCTGCGAATCGAGCACTCGCTGATAGTCGGTGGCGCCCTCGCGATACTGGATCAACGAAAGCTCTACCGACCGCTTTGCCGACTCAACGCTTTCGGAAAGGAATCTCGCCTGTTCTTGCGTCCGTAAGAAGGCCACGATGGCATCCTCCACCTCTTGAGCAGCACGCAGGACTGTGTTCTGGTAGTTGACGACGAGCTCCTGAAAACGGACATCTTGAACTCGTACGTTGTCCCTGATCCTACCGTAGTTCAGAATCGGCCATTGAACAGAGGGGCCAAAGAAGTACGTGAAGCTGTTCGATTCGAATAGATCGCTAAAGTTGGCCCTGTTAGACTGGCGACCGCCTTTGGCGCTCGATTCTAACCCGAACGAACCGCTGATCGAGATCGCAGGAAAGAGATCCGCTTTGGCTACTCCTATCTGGGCACTCTGAGCCGCCGCTTGCAGCTCGGCCCGTCGAATATCCGGGCGCCGGCCAAGCAGCTCTGCAGGAATGCCGACCGTGACTTCCGTCGGCGCTGTTGGAATGGTCTTTGGTCCGCCCAGTAGATCCTGGAGATCTCGCGGCGGCATGCCCAGCAAAATGCTCAGCGCGTTTTGCGCCTGACGAATGCCGGACTGCAGCACAGGGATCGTCGACTGAGTGTCACGCAGCAGCGCCTTGGCCTGCGTCACATCGAGTTCGGTCACTGCCCCGCCAGAAAAGCGAACCTCGGCAATTCGCAGACTATCCCCTTGAACCCTGACGTTCTCTAGCGCGACTTTGAGGCGCTCCTCAAAAGTACGGATCTGGACATAGGTGGCGGCCACGTCGGAGACAAGAGAGACCAGGACGTCGTCATAATCCGCGATCGACGCGCTCAGGTTTGCATCGGCCGACTCTACCCCGCGGCGAAACCGGCCCCAGAAGTCGAGCTCCCAGGCAGCATCGAATCCGGCCTGGAAATCATAAAAGAATTTGTTTGCCGCCGCCGCATTCGGCGCGTTGTCGCTTATCTGATTTCCGCTAATATCACCACTTGCCTGTTGCAGTTGAGGGTATATTCTCCCGACAGCGATCCCCAACTGCGCCCGGGCCTCCAAGATGCGCAGCCCCGCGATTCTGAGAGGAAGGTTCTGTTTGTACGCGGTCTCGACAAGGGAATTCAGCACGGGGTCATTGAATACAGTCCACCAGCTGCTATGGTCCGCTGGCTCGCTTTTGATTTTCGGATCCTTCTCGATCCATTTTTCCTCCACCTGCGCTGGGGGCTTTACGAAATCCGGTCCGACTTTGATGCAACCGCTTAACAGCAGAGCCGAAACAGACAGCACGGAGAAAATCCTGGCCATTGCGTTTACCCCGTACCACAGAACGCCCCGTGCGTGAGCACGGGGATGATTGTTCTGAGATCCCTGCAAGGGAAACGCCTCAATGCCACGGACGTAAGTCCGTGGTACGGGGTTTATGTTGATTTGCATGAGGTTCACCTTTCCCAGCTGCGTTACCATGCATATCATGGACTGTAGCAGCAGGCTAGCCCCGCTAACAACTCGTAAAATTACTGGTGTTAATAGGAATACTTACTGGGACTTTGGCAAGAGACCAGAGGATCGCGACCCTGGACAAGCGACTCTCGACTCGAGTCTCTAGATATTTATCGTGTTTTTTATTAGAAAATAGGAGCATTTGTATCGAGAAATGAGCAAACAGAAGAAAATATTTTTCTGGCTAACGGGGATACTGGCAACACTTGTAGTGTTCCTGCTGACCCTGCGGGTCCTGGGTCCAAGTTTAATAAATACGGAGGTAATAAAGACAAGAATTCAGACCGCACTTTCCCGACAAATTGGAGGAAAAGTTGAATTTCAGAGCGTAGACCTGTCAATTTTTCCACTTCCTCGTGTCGTGATTCATCAGGGAAAATTGTCCATCTCCAACACCGCTAAAGGGACAGTAAAATCCGTGACCGCTTATCCCAAGCTATTCCCTCTGCTCACAGGCCGATTCCAAATAACCAGGCTCCGCGTTGATGCCCCGGAGTTCTTTGTGACACTCAATGAAGTCTCTGAGAAAAAAGATAAAGTAAAAGGTCCTATCACTCTTGATGAAATGAAAGCAAGATTGATTGATGCGGCAGCTGCTTTAGTCGCAGGAGCGGAGGATCTTATTATAGAAATAGGTGAGGGCAAGCTGAATCTGGCGGCGGGTGATGGTCAACTGCTTTCGTTTTGGGATATCGATGCGAAAATTACTTCACCCTCCGGTAAGCTCGCAATTGATTTGTCTTGTGCTTCCAACAGCTGGCAACAAATGGAGATGAATTTACGGTTTGATTCCAAAGATTTTACCGGCAGCGGGAAAATTGAACTGGAGGACTTTCAGCCTCAAGTCTTAATAGATTACTTCTCTCTGGATGCTCCTTTTCACATCGCGAAACCTGTCAAGGACATAAGTCTACGATTCAAAGCGAAGGGACCCGGCATTTACCAGGCAAAAATGAAAAGTTCTCTGTTTTCCTTGACGCTGTTCAGGGGAGATAAAGGGGCGGTGATCAGTGGTAAGGGCCTGGAAGGTTCTGTTCATATAGATAAGGGCAGTACGACCGTTGTTCTCGAGAAGCTGGTCCTCGAGTCTCCTCAACTCTCTCTCTCCGGCAGACTGGTTGTAGATCGGGAGTCCTCGGAGATTAAAGTTGAATTGCAAGGTAAAGATGTTGACATAAGATCGACGAGAGAGACTGCTCTTGCCGTGGCGGGAGATGTCTCCACGGTACAGGATATTTTTCAATACATGAGAGGGGGGACCGTACCCGAAATCACATTCACGAGCCATGGTAGGAAATTCGACGATCTTACTAACACGGAAAACTTTGTGCTTAGAGGGAAGATACGAGAGGGAAACATCTTTGTCCCGGGACTCGATCTGGATTTGAAAGAGGTCAAAGGAGACGTCGTTGTTTCAAAGGGAATCCTGGAAGGTACAAATGCCGAGGCCGTACTGGAACGCTCCCGGGGGAGCAACGGAACATTAAGGGTTGGACTTGAAGGAGGGAAGGCCCCCCTTCATCTTGAAATTGATGTAGAGACCGACCTCGGCGAGGTTCCGCCGCTGCTCAGGCGTCTGGTCAAGGATACTGCCCTTTTGAGAGAAATGGATCGCCTAGACAACGTCCAAGGTTTGCTACAGGGTAAATTGACCCTCGGTGAACGAGTCGATTCAGTGAACGTGAAGGTCGATATTTCTGAAATGAATGTTTCGGCACAATACGAGCTTCTTCCCTATCCATTGCAGATAAGCGGAGGGCAGTTTTCCTATAACGAGACAAGGGTCCGGGTTCGTGAACTGCGCGGCACAATGGGCCGGTCGTCTTTTTCCGATTTAACGGCTTCCCTCGATTTCAAGGCGGAACCCTACCTGGCGATTGAATCGGGAAAAGCGTCAATGGTCATGGGAGAAATTTATCCATGGCTCTTGTCCTTCAAAGACCTCGGTCGCGAATTGGCTGATTTCCGTTCCGTCAAAGGGGACCTTTCCCTCTCCCAAATGGATTTTAAAGGGCCTCTCCTCAGACCGGAGAAGTGGCATTTTGCCATGAAGGGCGCTTTTGATAACCTTGCCATCGACTCCGGTTTGTTGCCTGGCCTGGTGAAGATCTCCAATGGGACATTGGAGGCGGCACCGGAACGTATTGTTATTGGAGAGGCCGCCGTAAGCATGTTGGATGCCCAGTTGAGCGTCTCAGGTTCCCTCTCTGGCATTCCGGAAGGTACAGAGAAAACAGATTGGACTATAAATGGAGAGGTGGGGCCGAAGGCGACGAAATGGATTTCGGACTTGATAAATCTACCTCGCCAGCTTTACCTCCGTTCACCCCTTTCCTTTTCAAGATCGCGATTGCGCTGGGGAAAGGATGGGAAATCCTCCTTCACGGGTGGTTTTACCGTCGACAAGGGTCCCACCGTATCCCTGGATGTTCTTCATACACCCGAAGAATTGATGATTAATCGATTGGAAGTTCAAGATGACGAGTCCCATGCGTCCCTTGAGTTCCTTCGAAGAGAAGGAGAATACGTTTTCAATTTCACTGGGGAGCTGACTCAAGCGACCATGGGTAAAATATTTCTGACCACCCCGTTGAAAAATGAATGGGTAAGGGGAGATTTCAAAGCACACTTATTTCTCGATGAACCCGTGAACTCTACGCTTTATGGAAAGCTCCAGGGGAAAGAGCTTGTATTCCCATGGAGGTTTAAAGTTCCCCTGACCTTTAACGAAATCTCTCTCGTTGCATCCGGCAAAGAGGTGGATCTGGATTCCATCGTTCTCACCTGGGGAGACAAACACGCAACGCTGCAAGGGTCCGCCGGTGTTTCAGATGAGGGCTTTCTGTTCGATGTGGACCTTTCCGTTGGTGAACTTGACTGGGACAATATTAGGGAAGCATTTGCCTTTGATCAGGACGGGAAAGACATACAAAAAGCGGATGCCTTATGGGATGCACCGGTCAAGGGAGTGGTCCGATTGACTGCTGATTCCTTTGCCTTTGGAAATTTCACATGGAGTCCACTGCAAGCTGAACTATCACTTTCCCGTGATAGGGTAGATATAACCGTTGCCCGTGCCGCGGCATGCGGCATCTCTTTTCCCGGGAAAGTAATAATAGGTCCAAAGAATCTGTCATTGGAATTTACTCCCTTCGCCGAGAAGCAGGATTTGGAAAAGGTTCTTAAATGCCTGGGAGATAAAGGGGGACGTGCGACTGGCAATTTCGATTTCAAAGGTAAAATATCGGCACGGGGCGAAAGGGGAGAATTGGCAAAGGAAACGAAGGGAAAATTCGAATTTACTGCGAATAACGGGCGAATTTACGACTATGGGTTGCTGGCAAAAGTCCTGGCCGTTATCAATGTGACGGAATTATTCAGGGGTAAAGTCCCGGACATAACAGATGAAGGGTTCGCCTATCATTCCATGACAGTCAAGGGAAATTTGGAAAACGGCAAGGTTCTACTGACCGAAGCCGTTATGGATGGTTCTTCCATGGACATCGTCGGTGTGGGTGAGATCGATATCGTTGACAAAACGTTGGATCTCAAGCTTTACGTAGCTCCCTTCAAGACAATAGACTTTCTCATCAAGAAAACTCCTCTGGTGGGGAAGATCCTTGGCGGCAAGCTGGTTTCCATACCCGTAAGAATAAAGGGCAACTTTGGGAACCCGGAGATTTCCGAATCTTCCCCTTAGTCCAGGGACTTCGATCCATTCAACGTCACTGCGTCAAGTCGGACGTTGGCCCCAATTCGCTACCGAATCTTATCATTCCGGCCGAGATGCTCGAGCAGGATTCTTCGCACTTCCTCGATGGTGTCAGGGTGAGATTGGGTTGAATGGCCGGAGCGGATTACTTTTTCCGAGACTACGCCCTCGATGTGGGCGCTCTTGTATTTCACTATGCCGTCGGCTCCTTCCTCGGGAGGACCCTCGCCTAGAACCGGAATAATGGAGTGGACGGCAACTCCCTCCCTGATCGGGATAGAAGCCAGGGTCTGGATAAAGGGATTTGAAGGGTTCATGTTATCCACGCTGCTCGGAATCCGGTCCATCGGAGTCCGCAGTATCCCTGCGGCACGGAGCGTGACAATGTCGAGGCTGAGTCTGGTGAAATTACCGGGTAGCTTGACCAGCCAAGTCGCAATACGCCCGAGAATGCCGGCTGCCTGATAACTGCCCCGGTGCGGCGTAGAGATGAAAATAACACGGCGCACGAAGGGGAGGGGTTTGACGAACAACGAACGCTCAATCAATTCTCGCGTCTCCGTACTGACGTCAACCTCCTCGAACGGTACATCACTAATAGCTTCCCAGAATCGGTGGCCGCTGTCGATTGCGGTCATCTTGGTGAGCAATCCTCCCTGGCTGTGTCCTACCACTACCATTTGTTGCAGGCCCGGATCCTTGCCCTCGGGATCAAGCTCAGTGACCACGTTTGTCAGGGCCTCGCGCAAAAGCGCCGCTGAATAGGCGACCGGGTTGCCCGTGTTGTACATAAACAGCCAGGCTTCATAGCGGCTCGCGATACGGCGATCGTTTGCGAGTTCGTTGATCAATTCCGCCCAGCGAGCCGGGCTTGAAGCGGTCCCGTGCACCAGAACCAGCGGGATCCCTCCAGAGCGATGCGGCTTGAGCATGAACAGGCCGTCCTTGAACTTTTTTCCCCCTATTAACTGAAAGTCACCGGAGCGGAACCCGGCGATTTCAAAGTCCCAGACAGCGGCGCCTTCCAGCGAGTAGGCGAGCCAGGTAG
>Ga0209980_10002028_pt1 | contig 11100 bp, 5 predicted proteins | sample CR02metaG_FD_183611 | JGI IMG/M metagenome (GOLD analysis project Ga0209980, IMG submission 183611) | Deep subsurface microbial communities from Mariana Trench to uncover new lineages of life (NeLLi) - CR02 metaG (SPAdes) (version 2) | ecosystem: Environmental > Aquatic > Marine > Ocean trench >... | reverse complement strand
ACGCGAATGCGTTCGCAGAGAACGGCGTCGATCTCAGCCTGCTTCCCGAGCTGACCAATGAGGACCTGAAGGACCTTGGCATCGACCGGTTGGTCGACCGCAAGACGATTCTCAAGGCCATCGCAGGTATTTCCGAGAGTGAAGACGAGCCGGCAACAGGGCCGTCCGCACCCATCGCCGATGCCGGTGCCGATGCCGGTGCCGATGCCGGTGCCGATGCCGGTGAACGTCGCCAGGTTACCGTGCTGTTCGCCGACATCGCGGATTTCACCGCCCTGTCCGAGCGCCTGGGCGCCGAGGCCACCCACGACATCCTCAACCGCTACTTCGAGGCCGCCGACCGCGTCGTCGAGGAATTCGGCGGCGCGATCGACAAGCATATCGGCGACAACGTCATGGCGGTCTTCGGCGCCCCGGTCGCCCATGACGACGACCCGGAGCGGGCGGTGCGCGCGGCGCTGGCGATCCACGAGGCGGCGCGCGGGATCGAGCTTCCCGGCGGTGGACCGCTGCGGCTCCATATCGGCATCGCCAGCGGCCAGGTGGTGGCCAGCGGCACCGGCAGCGACAGCCACCGGGAATATACCGTGACCGGGGACTCGGTTAATCTTGCCGCCCGGCTGGAGGGGTTGGCGGAGCCCGGGCAGACGCTGGTATCCGAGACCGTGCAGCGGCGCACTTCCGGCCTGTTCGCGACCGCCGGCTTGGGTCCGCAGAGCGTCAAGGGTCTCAAGCGGCCGGTCTCGGTCTGGCGCATCGAGGGGATGTCGGAGGTCGCCGAACACGGGCGCGGCACGCCCTTCGTCGGCCGGCGCAGCGAGCTCGGCCAGTGCCGGGCAATCCTGACCGAGGTGGCCGGGACCGGGCAGGGCCAGACCATCGTGCTGCGTGGTGCTGCCGGGATCGGCAAGACCCGGCTGGCCGAGGAGGTGGCCCGGTCCGCACGCGAGGCGGGTTTCGCGATCCACCGCAGCCTGGTGCTGGATTTCGGCTCACGCAAGGGTCAGGGCGCGATTCCGGCGCTGGTCCGCAGCCTGCTCGGCCTGCCGCCTTCGACCGGCAAGGAGGAGCGCGCCCGCGCCGCCGATGTGGCCTTCGGCGCAGGTGCCTTTGGCGAAATCGACCAGGTGTTCCTGAACGATCTCCTCGACCTGCCGCAGCCGCTGGAGCTGCGCCGGCTCTACGATGCGATGGACGACACCGCGCGCCGCGCCGGCCGGCGGGGGCTGATCGCCGGGCTGGCCGCCTGGGCCAGCCGCACCAGGGCGCAACTGATCCTGGTCGAGGACCTGCACTGGGCCGGCGCCCAGACCTTGGACAATCTCGCCGCGGTGATGGCCATGGCGAGCGAGAATCCGGTGGCGCTGCTGGCGACGACCCGGCCCGAGGGCGATCCGCTGGAGGGCGCCTGGCGCGCGGTCAGCCTCGACCAGCCGGTCAGCATCATCAATCTGGGCGCGCTCAGGCCCAGCGAGGCTCGCGAGATGGCGACAGGGTTTGCCCGGGCCAATCAGGATCGGCTGGCGGAGTGCCTGGAGCGCGCCGCCGGGAACCCGCTGTTTCTGGAGCAGTTGTTGCAAAATGCGGCCGAGAGCGCCTCGACATCGACCTCCCGCCTCGTCCCCGGCTCGATCCAGAGCCTGGTGCTGGCGCGGATGGACCGGCTGGAGGCGCCCGACAAGCGGGCGTTGCAGGCGGCCTCGGTCTTCGGCCAGCAGTTTCCCCCGGCGGCGCTGAGGCATCTGCTCGATGACCCCGGCTACGACTGCGGGGGCCTGCTTAGGCACCAGCTTATCCGGCCCGAAGGCGAGGATTTCCTGTTCGCCCATGCGCTGGTCCGCGACGGGGTCTACGACTCGATCCTGACTGCGCCCCGGACGCAGCTGCATTTGAAGGCAGCGGAGTGGTTCGAGGACAGCGACCCGGTGCTGCGGGCGGAACACCTGCGAATGGCGGAGGACCCGGGCGCGGCGATGGCCTATCTCGCCGCCGCGCGGTCGGAACTGACCAAGTACCGCTACGAGCAGGCCCTCGCCCTCTTGGCCAAGGGCAAGCCGCTGGCGGCGGAGCCCGCAGACCGGGTCGAACTGGCGCTGACGCTGGGCGAGGCGCAGCACGATATTGGCGCGCTGGAGGAGGCGCGCGCGGCCTTCGACGAGGCGCTGGACGCGGCCGAGGAGGATGCCGCCCGCTGTCGCGCCTGGCTAGGACTGGCCGGGGTCAAGCGGATCACCGAGGATCTGGACGGGGCGCTCGCCGATCTCGACGCCGCCGAGGCGGTGGCACAACGGCTGGGTCTGACGGCCGAGCAGGCCCGCGCCCATTATCTCAGGGGCAACGTCCTGTTCCCGCGCGGCGACACCGAGGGCTGTCTGCGCGAGCACGGTCTGGCGCTCGAATTGGCGCGGCAGGCGGGGTCGGCCGAGTTGGAGGCCGCCGCCCTGGGCGGGCTGGCGGACGGCGAATACATGCGCGGCCGGTTCCGTAGCGCCTGCGAGCGGTTCACCGAATGCGTCGAGATCAGCCGGGCGAATGGCCTCGGCCGGATCGAGGTCGCCAACCTGCCGATGATCGCCTGCACCGCGATCTGGTGCGGCGAGTCGCAACGGGCGCTGGACATCGCGCTCGAGTCGGTCGAGGCGGCGCGGCGGGTCGGGCACGACCGCGCCGAAATCCTGGCCCGGGCAACGGCATGCATTTGCTACAAGATGCGCGGCGAGTTGGGCCTCGCTCGCCAGCATGCCGAAGGGTCGATTGCGCTCTCGCGCCGCCTGGGCGCCCGGCGTTTCGAGGCCGAGTGTCTATGCGACCTCGCGCAACTCGATTTCCTGGAGGGGCGCGGAACCGAGGCGCTGGAGAAGGTTCGCGCTTCCGTTGCGATCAGCCGCGAGGTCGGGATGGCCTTTATGGGACCGGCGACCCTGGGCATGCTCGTACTGGTCACCGACGACGAGGCGGAGCGCCGCGCGGCGGGCGCCGAGGCGGAGACGTTGCTCGCGGCCGGGTCAATCAGCCACAACCATCTGTACTTCAGGCGCGACGCCATCGACGCCTGCCTGCGGGCGGGCGAGTACGACGAGGCGGAGCGCCACGCGGATTTGCTCGCTGCCTTCTGCCCGGAGGAAGGACTGCCGCTGATTGAATTCCTGGCCGACCGCGGCCGCGCGCTGGCGCGGGCCGGGCGGGGGGAAAGTTCCGCCGAGCTTGCCGCCGAGGTCGAGCGGCTGATCGTCGAGGGCGAGCGGATGTTGCAGACAGTCGCCCTCGCCGATCTGCGCCGGGCACAGAATGCTTTGGGCGGGGACTGAACTATGTCGGCTCCTGGCACATAGAAGAAGTTCGCCCAAGGCTTCCTGGGCGTCCGCTTACCAGCGCATTGCCGACGTTCGGGGTTCAACGTTCTCGCGCTGGGCAACAGAGTTGAGCGAGGCGAGTTGCTCGATCTAGCGCTGTTGCGCGGTCGTGGCGAACCTGAACCCGCTCGCCCGTTACCCTCGGGCCAATGGCGGACAAGGGCGCACTCTTCCAGTATCTTCGTCGTCGGGGTGGCGAGGTTGAAGGTCAGCCGCTAGAGGGATTTTCAATGGGCATGCAACCGGGTGCACATCCACGTGCCGCGTGCCGCTAGGTTGGCTGATTGTGAAGTCGACACTGCTCCAGCTTGCCGGCCCACCAATCTGCCAACCGGAGACGTTCGTCCCAATGTTCACCGCGCGCGTAAGCCCGCCGGGCTTCATTTGCCTCGACATGCGCTAGCGCACGCTCAATAGCATCCGGGTTCCATTTTCCCGCCTCGTTGGCGAGTGTGGAGAAGGTTGCTCGGAAGCCATGAGCTGTGACCTCGTCCCCGGAATAGCCCATTCGCCGAAGCGCATTATTTAGCGTATTCTCGCTAATTGGCTTAGAGACGGTCCTCACCGAGGGAAAGAGGAAACCCGTTTCTCCGGACACACGACTGAGCTCCGCCAACAGTTCCAGCGCGGGCTCGGGCAGAGGCACGCGATGGTCTCGCCGCATCTTCATACGATCTGCAGGGATGCGCCACACGCGGGCATTGATATCGAACTCGTTCCACCTCGCGTGACGGAGCTCGCCAGGTCTGCAAGCAAGAAGCGCAATAAGCTGGAGGGCCAGCCGGGTTCCTGGGTGACCGGTGTATCGGTCGATCCGACGAAGTAGCTTGCCAAACTTCGCCCAGTCCGTGATCGCGGCGCGGGACTTCACAGTCGGACGGATCAATGCGTCCCGCAGAGCAATGGTAGGGTCATTGCTCGCACGGCCCGTGGCAATGGCATATTTGAAAACACCACCAATCGTCGATCTGACCCGCCGGGCGGTTTCGTAGTGCCCCTCTGCCTCGATCTTTCTCAGTATGGTCAGGACCTCTGGCGCCGCGATGTGGTTCACAGGCTTTTTGTTGAACCCCTCTCCGGAGTGGCCCAACAGCCATCGTTTCTTATTGAGAGTGGTTTTCGATCTTCCCTCCTTCTCGGCCTTGGCGATATACTCTTCGGCAATCGTCCCGAAGGTGCGCTGGGCAGCTGCACGGGCCTCGTCCTTCTCCCGGAAGTTTTCAGCACTTGGGTCAAGTCCGTCGATGAGCAGTCTTTTCGCCCTATCGCGCCAAGCGCGGGCATCTCTCAGCGACACGAGGGGATATGGGCCGTATGAGAGCAATTTCTCTCGGCCCTTGAACCTGTATTTGAGCCGCCACAACTTCGAGCCATTCGGTGTTATGAATAGGTGGAGACCGCCACCGTCGAACTTTTTATAGGGCCTCGAAGCAGGTTTGCTCTTCTTGATCTCAATGTCAGTCAGGGGCATGGCTAGGGTTGGCCGTCCGTGCAAAGTTTGTTACTACCCCCAATTATACCCCCAAATATGCGTGATGCAACTGGTTTCCTTCGGACGGCGTCGGACGAAGAAGAGAGCTAACTCACTGATGAGAGGTGAAAATCTGACGGGGCTGGACTGGGCTGGAAGATAAGGTGGTGCCGGTGATAGGACTCGAACCTACGACCCCATCATTACGAATGATGTGCTCTACCAGCTGAGCTACACCGGCGCTGAGACCCTACTATGGACCTGCTGATCTTACTCCTACACCTCGAACCATTTGGTTTCAAAGGATGTTTCTGACCGGACCGCTAATTACGAATGACGTGCTCTACCAGCTGAGCTACACCGGCCCGTAGTGTCAGGGACGCGCGGAAGATAGTGGGCGGTCCGGGCTTTGGCAAGCCGGTTTCAGGCGGCGGATTGGGGCCTGTCGCGGGGGTCTTCGGCGGCGTCCGGCGCGGTCTCCGCGTCCTTCGCGTCCGGCAGTTCCACGGCCTCCTCGATGGCCTCCTTGGCGTCGCCGCCGATCAGCAGCGGCAGCATCGCGGCGTGGCTGATGTCGCTGTCGAGCGCGTCGCCGCGCGGGGCGTCGAGCGCCCGGGCGAGCCAGCCGCGGACCTCGGCCTCGGGCGCGCCCTCGCCCCGCGCGATAGCCGCCAAGATGATGCAACTGCGCGCGGTCGGCTTGGCCTCGCTCAGATCCGCGATCGCCTTGCGGGCGCCGGCCCAGTCCTCGGTCACCAGCGCCAGTTCGGCGGCGAGGAGCTGTGACTCTGGGTGCGAGCCATAGGCGTTCAGGAGTTTGCCGAAGCGCAACCGGCGCTCGTGTGCGCTCTCATCGGGTTCGATGGCGGCATAGGCGGCGGCGAGTGCGGAGGCGGGTGTGCGGCGCCAGGTGTCGATGAGCATCTTGGCGGCGGCGCGCTTCGAGCCGGCGGCGACCAAGTGGCGCGCGGCGGCCGCCGCCGCTTCCGGATTGGCCCGGTCGAGGCGGGTCGCCTCGAGGGCGAGCTTGCGGGCGTGTTCGATCTCGCCCAACTCCTCGGCGTCCTCGGCCTGGGCCAGCGCCAGCATGGCGTCGCGGCGGTTGGCCTCGGGCTTGGCCAGCAGCCCGGCGCGGCGCTGGGCGTCGAGGGTCTTGCGGGCGCCGGCCCAATCGAACTTGCGGCTTTGCAGCATGTAGAGGGTGTCGAGCACCGCGGCCTCGCGCGGGCGCAGCTTGACCGCGCTTTCGGCCAGCTTCAGCGCCCGCTCGGTGTCGTTCTTCTCCAGCGCCCGGTTGAGCAGGCCGCGCACCCCGACGAACGAGGTCGCCGGGTCCTCCGCCAGGGCCCGGTAATAGGTCTCGGCGCGCAGGTCGTCGCCGGCCAGTTCCGCCGCCTGGGCGTTCAGCAGACGGGTCAGCTCCGGGCGTTGCAGCAGCAACTCGGCCTTCTCGGCCTTGGCGCGGGCGACGCGGGCCTCGCCGGCGGCCAGCGCGGCCATGCCGCGAGCCATCGCCTCCAGCCCCCGGCGCTCACGCGAGCGGTTGAAATAGCGGCTGATCGCGGTCTCGTCGCCGTCGATGAAACGGAGCACCGCGAGGATGAACCCGGCAATCTTGATGGCCAGCCAGAGGACGAAGAAGCCGATCAGCAGAAGCACCGTGAAATGGATCGGCGGGAAGAAATACTCCTGCCCGGCGAGCTGGATGGTGATGCCGCCCTGGTCCTCGATCAGGTTGAAGATGCCCCAGATCCCGGCGGCGACCAAGAGCAGGAACAGGAAGACGCGAACGGCCGATATCAGCATGTGACTTCTCCCTCGCTCAACCGCTGGCGCCGATCTGGGCGCGCCAGTCGGCCAGTGCCGCATCGGCGGCGACCCGGGCGTGGAGCTGGTCGAGCCAGCGGCCGAGCCCGGCCTGGGCGTGTTCGGGCAGGGCCTCGGCCTCGGCCAGCGCCTCGGTCAGCTTGCCCTCCTCGACCCGGGCGGCGATGCGCGAGATGACGGCGCCGACGCTGTCGCCCTCCTGCTCGGCGACCGGGCGGCCGGCCACCTGGGCGCGCAGCCAGCCAAGCGCCTGCAGGCCGGTGCCCTCGCCGGCGCTGGCCTGAACATCGGCCGCGACGGCGGCCTGGGCATGGCGTCCGAAACTGACCTCGAGCGCGGCCGCCGTGGTCAGCCCGGTGGCGGCCCCGGCGGCGAGCGGCGCGGGCGGCGCGATGCTGGCCAGGGCGGCGATCTCGTCCAGCTTGGCGGCATAGGGCAGGCCGCCGGTCAGCCGGCTGGCGAGCACGTCGACCGCAGCCTGGAGCCGGGCCTGACGGATCGCCGAGGAGGCCTCGTCCAGCGCCTCGCTCTGTACATCGCGGGCGTCGGCGGCGCTCGATTCGACCGCGTCGAGCCGGGTCGCGAGAGCGGCGATCCGGGCCTCCAGCGCTGCTTTCAGCGCCTCGGCTGTGGTGCCGCCTTCGACGGACGCGGCGAGACTGTCGAGCCGGGCGCCGAGTGCTGCGATGGCGGCGGCAATCTCGGGCGGGGTGGCGCCCTCGCCGGCGCCCGCATCGGCCAGCGCGGTGGAGACGGCGCCGAATTCGTCGCTGAGCGAGGCCAGCCCGGCCTCGATCGCGTCGAGCCGGGCGGCAAGGAAAGCGGCATCCGCGGCGGCAGAATCGGCGGCGGCATCGGCCGCCGACTGCGCGGCGGCGATGGCGGATTCGGTCTGGCTGGCGTCGCCCTGGCGGGCTTCGGCGGCGGCGTCGAGGCGGGTGCCGAGCGCCGCGATCTCGGCGTTCAGGGCGGCGATGGCGGCGTCCGATTTCGCGGTCGCGGCGGCCACGGCGTTGTCGAGGCCGACGAGGCGGCCCTCGGTATCGATCTGGCCGGGAAGAAGGTATTTCGCCACCCCCGCAGGCAGGTTCGGCGCCAGCTTGGGCGCGGCCCAAAGGGTCAGGCTGGCGATGAAGATAATGCCGATCAGGACCATCAGCACGGTGGCGGCAAGGCTGCGATGCTCGTGTTCCTCGTCACGCGCATGGTCTTCGGGCGGCAGGTCCTCGGGCGCGGGCTTGTCATGCGGAAGATCGTCGTGCGGGGCCTCGTTCTGGGCGAGCGCGCCCGCGGCCACCGGTTCGGCCTGCGCCTCGGGTTCCGCTTTGGGCTTCGCCTCGGGTTCCGCTTTGGGCTTCGCCTCGGGTTCCGTTTTGGATTTCGCCTCGGGTTCCGTTTTGGATTTCGCCTCGGATTCCGTTTTGGGCTTCGCCTCGGGCGAAGTCTCGCCGCCATCGTCTTCGGCCGCCGGCTCCGCCGGTTTCATCTGCTTGACGGTCTTGGAATCCTTGGGCTTTCTCATTCAAACGATCCGTTTCGTGTTGCTGATCGCGCCGGAGAGACTCAGGCGCAGGCCGCCTGAGCTTAGGAAGCGCGGGGCCGCGCCGCAATCGTCATCGCCGGATTTATTGCCCGGCGCCGGTGGAATACGCCCGGATTGCCGCCAGCATGGCGGCCGCATTCGGCGTCTCGGCGAGCAGGATCCGGTGAAATCCCGATGCCTCCAGAGGTTCGGCGGCGGCGGTTGAGATGGCGAGGAGGGCGGTGTTGTCCAGCCTGACGTCCGTGCTGGCGCCAGGATTGGAGAAATGGCGGGCGAGGATCGCGCTGGCGCGGCGCGACCAGATGGTGACGAGACCGACGGCGCCCCGGGCCAGCGCCGCGGTGACCGGGGCGGGCGCCGCGCCGGTTTCCTCGGCCTGGTAGAGGACGGCCTCGGTGACCCGCTGCCCGGTCTCGGCCAGCCAGCCCTTGAGGTCGCCGGCGGCGTCGCGGCCGCGTGGGTGGAAGAATTCGCGGATGCCGCTCCGCCGGGCCAATTCGGCCAGGGCGCGGGCATCGCCGTCGGCCGGGAAACAGTCGCGGAATCCGGCCTTGCGCGCGGCCTCGGCGGTGGCCTTGCCGACGCAGAGCGCGGGCAGGTCGCGCCGCTCGGTCAGCGCGGCCAGCGCCCGGACGGCGTTGGCCGAGGTGAACAGCAGGCCGCCGGTGGCGAAGGGGAGTTTCAGCGCCGTCCCAGTGGACGCAATTTTGGTGGGCACGATCCGGGTCAGGGGCCAGATCAGGGGGTCGATGGCCTCGGCCTCGAGCGTTTCGGCCAGGGCGCGGCTGTCCTCCAGCGGGCGGGTCAGCAGCACCTGCATGTCAGGCCTCGAAAAAGCCCGGACCGGCGCCGGCGCGCAATTCCTCCGCCGCATCGGCGCCCATTGCGGCGGCGTCGGCGAGCGGCCCGCGCCGTTCGGTGGCAAGGCGTTCCGAGCCGTCCGGGCGGATGATCTCGCCGCGGAAGCGCAAGCCGTCGCCCTCGATTTCGGCCAGCCCGCCGATCGGGGTCCGGCACGAGCCGTCGAGCGCCGCCAGGAAGGCGCGTTCGGCGGCGAGCCGGGTCGCGGTCGGGGCGTGGTGGATCGGGGCGAGCAGGGCCTGGGCGTCGTCGTCGCCGCTCCGGGTCTCGATGCCGATAGCGCCCTGCGCGATGGCGGGCAGCATCTCGTCTGGCGAGATGGCGACGCGGATCACCTCGGCCCGGCCGAGGCGGTTGAGCCCGGCGCAGGCGAGGAAGGTGGCCTCAGCCACGCCGTCGGCCAGTTTCCGCAGCCGGGTCTGCACGTTGCCGCGGAACTCGACGATATGCAGGCCGGGGCGGCGATACAAAAGTTGTGCCCGGCGGCGCAGCGACGAGGTGCCGACCACGGCGCCCTCGGGCATCGCGGCCAGGCTGGAATGGATCAGGCTGACGAAGGCGTCGCGGACATCCTCGCGCGGCAGCAGGCAGGGGATGGCGAGGCCGGTGGGCAGGACCGTGGGCATGTCCTTCATCGAGTGGACGGCGATGTCGATGCCGCCCGCCAGCAGCGCCTCCTCGATTTCCTTGGTGAACAGGCCCTTGCCGCCGATCTCGCTCAGCGAGCGGTCGGTGACCCGGTCGCCGGTGGTCTTGATCACCACGATCTCGAAGGCGGCCTCGGGCAGGCCGTGGGCCGCCATCAGCCGCTCGCGGGTCTCGTGCGCCTGGGCCAGCGCCAGCGGCGAGCCGCGGGTGCCGATCTTCAGCGGCTTGTCCGCACTGGGGAGCGATGCGGTCATTTTCGATCTGTCCATTGCCCTGGCGGCGCCGCCACCCACCCGTTCGGCCACTCTCTCGAACCGATGGCGTTCGCGGCCTCACCCCCACCCAACCACCGATCATGCCCCAATGATTCATGCGGTACCATCGGTGGTTGGGCGGGGAGGCGGGGTGGGTGGCTGGTCTTCACGATAATCCCTTAGTAAGAGGGCCGACGGGCGCGCGCAATGTGAATGGGTGCGCGCATCGCGCGCGGGGCGGCGGAATGGAGCCATGAACGGCAGGATCACCTTACTCGGCATCGAATCGAGCTGCGACGAGACCGCGGCGGCGGTGGTGCGGGCCGAGGTTCGGGCCGAGGTTCGGGGTAGCGAGGCCGTCGCGCCCGGTGAGATTCTGTCGAATACGATCTTCGGACAGGAGGATCTGCATGCGCGCTACGGCGGCGTGGTACCGGAGATCGCGGCGCGAGCTCATGCCGAGCGGGTCGACCTGGTGGTGATCCGCGCACTGGAAGAGGCCGGGCTAGGGCTGGCCGATCTCGACGCGATTGCCGTGACGGCGGGGCCGGGGCTGATCGGCGGCGTGCTGTCGGGGGTGATGGCGGCCAAGGGGATCGCCGCCGGGGCCGGGCTGCGGCTGGTCGGGGTGAACCATCTGGAGGGCCACGCGCTGACGCCGCGCCTGACCGATGGGGTGGGCTATCCCTATCTGCTGCTGCTGGCCTCGGGCGGGCATTGCCAGTTGATCGCGGTCGCCGGGCTGGGGCAATATCGCCGCCTCGGCGGCACCATCGACGACGCGCCGGGCGAGGCTTTCGACAAGACCGCTAAGATGCTGGGGCTGGGGTTCCCCGGCGGGCCGGAGGTCGAGCGCTGGGCCGAGAACGGCGATGCGGCGCGGTTCGCCTTTCCCCGGCCGCTGCTGAACCGGCCGGGCTGCGATATGAGCTTTTCCGGGTTGAAGACCGCCGCCGTGCGGGCGCGCGACGAGCTGGTGCGGGCCCAGGGCGGGCTCTACCGGCGCGATGTGGCCGATCTCTGCGCGTCGTTCCAGCAGGCGGTGCGCGAGGTGCTGGCGGCCAAGACGCGGCGCGCGATGGCGCAGTTTGTGGACGCGCATCCGGGGCAAGTGGAGCGGGTGATCGCGGTCGCCGGCGGGGT
>Ga0209980_10002027_pt1 | contig 11102 bp, 7 predicted proteins | sample CR02metaG_FD_183611 | JGI IMG/M metagenome (GOLD analysis project Ga0209980, IMG submission 183611) | Deep subsurface microbial communities from Mariana Trench to uncover new lineages of life (NeLLi) - CR02 metaG (SPAdes) (version 2) | ecosystem: Environmental > Aquatic > Marine > Ocean trench >... | reverse complement strand
CTGGCGCCGGCGCTGTTGCCCTGAGCGCCCGGAAAGTCCACAATGAGACAAGTGATTAGACATGTCCCACCTGGCACCTCTCTTGCCGCCCCTGGCGCCGTGAACTATAAGGCACCGGCCTGGACGGCTTAAGCAGCCGGCACCAAAGTCAAGACGAATCTCCGCCGTTTAAGCGAGGACAAAGCTGAACGATGACCGATCCGAATTCTCCCCGTCCGGGAGCCAACGGCCCGCTTCAGGGGCTGCGCGTATTCGACATCACCCGCATATTGGCCGGTCCCTCCTGTACCCAGTTCCTCGGCGATTTGGGCGCCGACGTGATCAAGGTCGAGCGCCCGGGTCACGGCGACGACACCCGCAGTTGGGGACCGCCGTTCCTCAAGGACGAGGACGGCAACGACACCACGGAGAGCGCCTATTTCCTGAGCGCGAATCGCAACAAGCGGTCCCTTACCATCGACTTCACCAGGCCCGAGGGCCAGGAGCTGGCCCGCCGCCTGATCGCCAAATGCGACATCCTGATAGAGAACTTCAAGGTCGGGTCATTGGCCAAGTACGGCCTCGATTACGCGACCCTCGCCAAGGAGTTCCCGTCGCTGATCTATTGCTCGATCACCGGCTTCGGCCAGACCGGCCCCTATGCCAAGCGCGCCGGTTACGATTTTCTCGCCCAGGGCATGGGCGGCGTGATGAGCATCACCGGGGAGACCCACGGCACGCCCCAGAAGGTCGGCATCGCCATCGCCGATATGATGTGCGGCATGCACGGGGCGATCGCCATCCTCGCCGCCCTACACCACCGCGAGGTCACCGGCGAGGGTCAGATGATCGACCTCTCGCTCCTCGACTCCCAGGCGGCGAGCCTCAGTTACATGGGAATGTTTTACCTCATCACCGGCGAGAACCCGCCACGGATCGGCAACGGCCATCCCTGCATCGTTCCCTACACGGTGGTGCCGACATCCGACGGCCTCGTCATCCTGGCCGCCGGCAACGACGAACAGTTCGCCCGCTTCTGCGACTTCGCCGGCGTCCCCGAGCTGGCCGAGAACGAGAAATTCAGCACCAACCAGGGACGCATCGTCAACCGCGACGAGCTGACGGCGTTGATCGAGGAGATCACCGCCAAACTGCCTTCCGAACACTGGCTCGAGGGGCTCGAGAAGATCAACGTCCCCTGCGGCCCGGTGAACAATGTCGATGAGGTCTTCGCCGACCCCCAGGTCAAGGCCCGCGGCATCGAGATCGCCATGAACCATCCGGCGGCGGGCACCGAGCCGGTCCACTTCATGGCCTGTCCCATGGCGATGTCGGCGACGCCTCCCACCTACCGCAATCCACCGCCGATGCTGGGCCAGCACACCGACGAGGTGCTGGAGGAAATTCTCGCACTCGGCGCCGATGAGATCGCCGGGCTTCGCGACAAAGGCCTGATCTGAAGCGCCCAAGGCGGGCCGCGACGGCGCGCCCGGTCCCAAAGGACCAAGCCCGGCGCCTCCGTCTCAACCGAAATCTGTTCATTGTCAAGCAGGCGCCTTACAATCGGCACCCTTTCGCTTGACAATAACACGCCGCGCCTTGACAATAATCCAAAAAGTACCTTACAATATCCTAAGCCTCGCTGTGCAGTTGGGATAGGACCTCTGAAAAATGTCGCTGAAACAAGAGGTTAGAGACTTCATTTTCAAACACTTGCGGGACCACCCGCATGATGTCGTGCGGATGATAGTGGAACGGTTCGAGGTTTCGCGTCAGACCGCGAACTCATATCTGCGAAGCCTGGTCGATGAGGGACTCGTTTACGGGGAAGGTAAGACCAAGGCTCGCCGGTATTTCCTCAAAGACTTCGTCAATAAAGCATTCGATATCCCGGTGACGCCAGATTTAATGGAAGACACGGTCTGGTTGGAAACCGTGCAAAAATATTTACGTGATTATCCGAAAAACGTAGTCAGTATATGCCATCATGGATTTACAGAAATAGTCAATAATGTAATTGATCACTCAGAATCCTCAAAAATAGATATAGAAGTAATCGTCAATGCGCTTCAAATCGAGATGGTAATTAGAGATCATGGTATAGGAATATTTGAAAAAATTAAAAACGATCTTAGACTTGATAATAAGTGGTATGCAATACTTGAACTGAGCAAAGGAAAACTTACAACCGATGCAGAAAAACACACGGGAGAGGGCATCTTCTTCACCTCACGCATGTTCGATGAGTTTAGCATTTGGTCTGACGATCTTTTTTTCCGTACATCCGCCGACAACCAAGACTGGATTTTTGAAATAGAAGAGAAGGATCTCGTATTGAAAGGCACTTGTGTTTCACTGTTTCTGGACCCACGCACAACCCGAACGGCCCGAGAGGTATTTAACCGATACGAGGATGAAGACAGCCGGTTTAGTAAGACCCACGTCCCTGTCCGGCTTGCGAAATTTGAGGGAGAAGATCTTGTCTCCCGGTCACAAGCGAAAAGGCTGGTTACAAGATTTGAAAAATTTACCGAAATCGTCTTGGATTTTCGCGGGGTGTCGATCATAGGACAAGCGTTCGCGGATGAACTGTTCCGTGTGTTTCAGAACGCACATCCTGGAATCCACATGATCTACGTCAACGCAAACCAGGACGTAGAGCGCGTGATCAAGCATGTCCGGTTGACGGGCCAGGTCGGCCAACAGCTTTCCCTTCTCGACGAACCGTAGGGTGTTTTCGGCGCCCCCCTGTGTTCACAATGATTTACTCCGTCTGCCCGCTTGCGCCCCCGGTGCTCTAGGCCGTATATTGCCGTTTTGATGGACGGCAACGCCCCCAACCGCGCCTTTGCCCACCGCCACCTTCTCGGCATCGAAGGCCTAAGCGCCGACGACATCATCTATCTTCTCGATCTCGCGGATTCCTACTTCGAGTTCAACCGCAGACCCGACAAGAAGCTCGACGTGCTGCGCGGGCGCACGGTGATGAACCTGTTCTTCGAGGATTCGACGCGCACCCGGACCTCGTTCGAGCTCGCCGGAAAAAGGCTCGGCGGCGACGTCATCAACATGTCGGTGAGGGACTCCTCGATCAAGAAGGGAGAGACGTTGATCGACACGGCGATGACGCTCAACGCCATGAACCCGGACGTCCTCATCGTGCGCCATCCCGATTCGGGCGCCGTGGAGCTGTTGTCGCAAAAGGTCGCGTGCTCGGTGATCAACGGCGGCGACGGGTCCCACGAACACCCGACCCAGGCGCTGCTCGACGCGTTGACGATCCGCCGCCGCAAGGGCCGGCTCAAGGGGCTTTTGGTGGCGATCTGCGGCGACGTGCTGCACAGCCGCGTCGGGCGCTCGAACATCCATCTGCTGAACATCATGGGCGCGCGGGTGCGCGTCGTCGGCCCGCCGACCCTGTTGCCGCCCGAGATCGAGCGCATGGGGGTCGAGGTCCACCATGACATGGAGGGCGGGCTCGCGGATTGCGACATCGTCATGATGCTCAGGCTCCAGACCGAGCGCATGCACGGCATCTTCGTGCCGTCGGTGCGCGAATATTTCCATTTCTTCGGGCTCGATTACGCCAAGCTCGCCGCCGCCAGGCCCGACGCGCTGATCATGCACCCCGGCCCGGTCAACAGAGGCGCCGAGATCGACACCGAGGTCGCCGACGATATCACGCGCAGCGTCATCCCCGAGCAGGTCGAGGCCGGCGTCGCCGTGCGCATGGCCTGCCTCGAGGCGATCACCAGGAACCCTTCCACCGAATTCGACGGCGCCGCTTCATGACGGCCGCCAAGAAACTGCCCCCGGAATTCGCCGCCGATCACCAGGCGCGATCGGGTCCGGACCTTCCGCGGGCGCGGACGGCAGAGGCCCGGGTGGCGTCCGCGGCCCGCACGGCCTACATCAACGCCCGGCTCCTCGACCCGGCAAGCGGCCTCGACGCCCCGGGCGCCCTGTTGACGGAAGGGGCGGAAATCGCCGATCTCGGCCCCGGCCTGTTCGCCGACGGCGTGCCCGAGGGCATCGAAACGGTGGACTGCGGGGCGCATTGCCTGGCGCCCGGCCTGGTGGACATGCGGGTGCAGTTGCGCGAACCGGGCGAGGAGCACAAGGAAACCATCATGACCGCCGGGCGCGCGGCGGCGGCCGGCGGCGTCACCACCATGGTCTGCCTGCCCAACACCACGCCGGTGATCGACGACGCGGCATTGGTGGAGTTCGTTATCGCCCGCGGGCGCAAAGCGGGAGGCGCCAACGTCTATCCCTACGCCGCCGTCACCCAGGGCCTCGAAGGCAAGCGCATGACCGAAATGGGGCTGCTCCACGCCGCCGGCGCGGTGGCCTTCACCGACGGCACCAAGGCCGTCGCCGACGCCCTGGTGATGCGCCGGGCGTTGAGCTACGCCAGCACCTTCGACCTGTTGATCGTCCAGCACCCGGAGGAGCCGAGCCTGGCCGCGGGCGGACACATGAACGAGGGCGAGATTTCGACGCGGCTCGGCCTCGTCGGCATCCCGGCGGCGGCCGAGGTCATCATGATCGAGCGCGACATCCGCCTCGTCGAACTGACAGGCGCGCGCTATCACGTCGCCCATATCTCCACCGCCGAAGGGGTGGATGCGGTGCGCCGGGCCAAGGCGCGCGGCTTGCCCGTGACCTGCGACACCGCGCCCCATTATTTCGGCCTCAACGAGACGGCGGTGGGCGAATACCGCACCTTCGCCAAATTATCGCCGCCGCTGCGCGCCGAGAGGGACCGCCAGGCCATCGTCGAGGGGATCAAGGACGGCACCATCGACGCCATCGCCTCGGACCACGCGCCTCAGGATCAGGAAAGCAAGCGCCTGCCCTTCGCCCAGGCGGCGCCCGGCATCATCGGGCTCGAGACGCTGCTGCCGCTGATCCTCGAGCTCCATCACAACGGCCATCTCACCCTCGCCGATCTGGTGCGCCGCGTCACCTCGGCGCCCGCCGATCTCCTCGGTCTCGAGGGCGGCGCGTTGAGGAAGGGCGGGCCGGCGGATCTGGTGCTGTTCGACCCCGACCGGCCGTGGAAGATCGACGCTAAGCGGTTCCTCAGCAAATCCAAGAACTCACCCTTCGATGGCCGGCCGGTCCAGGGGCAAGCGCTAAGAACGGCGGTCGGCGGCCGGACGGTCTTCGTCCGGGAGGACTGACATGCCCTCTCCCCTCGGGGATCTCAGCTACACCTGGCCGTTCATCGCCGCCGCCGTCGGCGGCTATTTCCTCGGCTCCGTGCCCTTCGGCCTGATCCTGACCCGCATCGCCGGGCTCGGCGACATCCGCGACATCGGCTCGGGCAATATCGGCGCCGCGAACGTGCTGAGGACCGGCAACAAGTGGCTGGCCGCCCTCACCCTGCTTTTCGACGCCGGCAAGGGGGCGGGGGCGGTGCTCATCGCCGGAGGCTTCGGGCCGGACATGGCGGTGCTGGCGGGGGCGGGCGCGGTCGTCGGCCATCTGTTCCCCGTCTGGCTGCGGTTCCGGGGCGGCAAGGGCGCGGCGACGGCGCTTGGCGTCCTCGCGGCAATCGCCTGGAAGGTGGCCCTACTCGCCGGGCTCACCTGGCTCGCCATCGCACTGATTTTCCGCTACGCCTCCCTTGCCTCCATGGTTTCGGCGGCGGCGGCGCCGTTCACTGCCGCCTGGCTCGCCGATCCCCAGCGCACCGAGCTCGCGGGCTTCATGGCGATCCTCGTGATCCTCCGCCATCACGCCAATATCCGCCGGCTGATCAAGCGCGAGGAGCCCAAGATCGGCCGCTCGACGGTGGAAAAATAACACGGATTTTCAGAGGCTTGCGCGCCACCGTTGCACCGGCGTCGAAAATCTTGAAGTTGACGCCGGGCCGCCGTTCCTCCAATTAGAAGCGATGAACCGCCAGGTAACACCCATCTCCGCCGAGGAGCGGCGCGACCGGCTGCGGCTGATCCGCAGCGAAAATGTCGGGCCGGTCACCTTTTTTCAGCTGCTGTCGCGGTTCGGCTCGGCCACCGAGGCGCTCGCCGCCTTACCGGAACTGGCGCGCCGCGGCGGGCAGACACGGCCGATCAAGATCTGTCCGGCCGCCGCCGCGACGCGCGAGATCGAGGCGCTGGGGAAGATCGGCGCCCGGCTGATCGCCTGGGGCGAGGAGGACTACCCGGAGATGCTGGCGGTGCTCGACGATGCGCCGCCGACCTTGAGCGTGCGGGGCAACGGCCATCTCCTCGGCCGGCGAACCGTCGCCATCGTCGGCGCGCGTAACGCCTCGGCCAACGGCCGGCGCATGGCCGAGACCCTGGCGGCGGATATCGGCAGCCACGGGATCGTCGTCGCTTCGGGCATGGCGCGCGGCATCGACGCCATGGCCCATGCCGGGGCCTTGGAAAGCGGCACCGTCGCCATCATGGCCGGCGGCGTCGACGTCGTCTATCCGGCGGAAAACGCGGCGCTTTATGAAGAGATCGTCGAACGAGGCGTCGTCATTTCCGAGCACCCCCCGGGGCTGACACCCAAGGCGCGCCATTTCCCCTACCGCAACCGGCTGATCTCCGGGTTGTCACTGGGCGTGGTGGTGATCGAGGCGACCTTCAAGTCGGGATCGCTGATCACGGCGCGGTTCGCCGGCGATCAAGGCCGCGAGGTCATGGCCGTGCCGGGCTCGCCGCTCGACCCGCGCGCCAAGGGCTCGAACCAGCTGATCCGGGACGGCGCCGCCCTCGTACAGACCGCCGAAGACGTGCTCGAAGCCATCAGCGGCGCCTTTCGGCCTGGGGCCGGTGAGGGACCCGAAAGTGCCTTCGCACCGACGCCAACCCCTGTCCAGCCCAGCGATTCGGAGCTTTCGGCGGCACGGGCGGACATCGCCGAAAAACTGGGCCCGGACCCGGTAACGGTTGACGAAATCATTCGGCAGTGCCAATTGTCCCCTGCCGTCGTGTCCACCGTCCTGCTGGAAATGGAACTTGCGGGCCGGTTGGAGAGGCACCCGGGCAACCAGGTCGCGCTTCATTACGACTGATTAACCGGTTCGGGTGCAAGATGTCCCCAACCAATAAGTAAGTAGAGCTAACGTTGTGAACATAGTCGTCGTCGAGTCCCCGGCCAAGGCCAAGGCCATCAACAAGTATCTCGGCCAGGACTACAAGGTCCTCGCCTCCTACGGCCATGTCCGCGACCTTTCGGCCAAGGAGGGATCGGTCTTGCCTGACGATGGGTTCGCCATGACCTGGGCGGTCGACACCAGGGCGCAAAAACGTATCGGCGAAATCGCCGAGGCCCTGAAAGGGGCGGATCACCTCTATCTCGCCACCGACCCGGACCGCGAGGGCGAGGCGATCTCGTGGCACGTGATGGAGCTTCTCAGCGAGCGCGGGGCGCTCAACGGGATCGAGGTCAAGCGGGTGGTGTTCCACGAGATCACCCGCAACGCCGTGCTCGAGGCCATGGCCCACCCGCGCGACCTCGACAAGCCGCTGATCGAAGCCTACCTCGCCCGCCGGGCGCTCGATTACCTGGTGGGCTTCACCCTGTCGCCGGTGCTGTGGCGCAAGCTGCCGGGCAGCCGTTCGGCGGGACGGGTGCAATCGGTGGCGTTGAGGATGATCTGCGAGCGCGAGGCCGAGATCGAAGCCTTCAAGGCACGCGAATACTGGACCGTCGATGGCGAGTTCGCCAACGCCAAAGGCGAGATGCTCACGGCGAGGCTCACCCATCTCGGCGGCGAGAAGCTCACCAAGTTCAGCCTCGGCGGTGAAGCGGAAGCCAAGGCGGCGTCGGACAGGATTTCGAGCCTCGAATTTTCGGTCGGCGAAATCGAGCGCAAACAGGTCCGGCGCCACCCGCAGCCTCCGTTCACGACCTCGACGTTGCAGCAAGAGGCGTCGCGCAAGCTCGGGTTCAGCGCGTCCAGGACCATGCGGATCGCACAAAGGCTTTATGAAGGGCTGGACATCGGCGGCGATACGGTGGGACTGATCAGCTACATGCGGACCGACAGTGTGCGGTTGTCGAACGAAGCCATCGCCGAGTGCCGCAGACTCATCCCCGCCCAATACGGCCAAGCCTATCTTCCCGATGCGCCCAGAATCTACAAGAGCCGGGCCAAGAACGCCCAGGAAGCCCACGAAGCGATCCGCCCGACCGACTTCTTCTGCCGGCCCCAGGAGATCGTCCGGCTGCTCGATTCCGACCAGTTCCGGCTTTACGAACTGATCTGGAAACGGGCGGTGGCGAGCGCAATGGAAAGCGCGCGCCTCGATCAAGTGGCGATCAACGTCGCCGCCGCCGATGGAACGACCTTGCGCGCCACCGGCTCGACCGTGACCTTCGACGGCTTCCTCCGTCTTTACCAGGAAGGTCGGGACGATCCCGCCGAGGGCGCCGACGGCGAACAGACACTGCCCAGGCTCACCGAGGGGGAGGCAATGTCGCGCCGCAAGGTGATCCCGGAGCAGCACTTCACCCAACCGCCGCCGAGATACACCGAGGCGTCGCTGGTCAAGCGCATGGAAGAGCTTGGCATCGGCCGGCCCTCGACCTACGCCTCGATCCTCTCGGTCCTGCAGCAGCGCGATTATGTGCGACTGGAGAAGAAGCGCTTCGTGCCCGAGGACCGGGGCCGGCTCGTCACCTCCTTTCTCGTCAGCTTCTTCAAGCGATACGTCGAGTACGACTTCACCGCCCAGATGGAGAACAGGCTCGATGACATCTCCGGCGGCAAGGCCAACTGGAAGGAGGTGATGGGCGGTTTCTGGGAGTCCTTCGCCGCCGCCGTGGCCGAAACCAAGGACCTCACCACCACCGAGGTCATCGACGCGCTCGACGAGGTGCTCGGCCCCCACTTCTTCAATGATGACGGCTCCGGCAGGAACCCGCGCGATTGCCCCAATTGCGACACCGGCCGTCTCGGCCTCAAGCTCGGCAAGTACGGCGCCTTCATCGGCTGCTCGACCTACCCGGAGTGCAAATTCACGCGCAAGCTGGCGGCCGGGGACGAGTCCCCCGAGGCCGCGCTGATCGGCGCCAACGGCCCCGTGAACCTGGGCAGCGATGCCGTCAGCGGCGAAGCGGTCACGCTCCGCAACGGTCCCTACGGCTTCTACATCCAGCTCGGCGAGGGAGAGGACAAAAAGAAACCCAAAAGGGTGTCCCTGCCCAAGGAAATCGCGCCCGACGCCCTCACCCTGAAGACGGCGCTCGGGCTTTTGGCCCTGCCGCGCGATGTCGGTCCCCATCCCGATACCGGGAAGATGATCCAAGCCGGCATCGGCCGCTTCGGCCCCTATCTTCGACACAACGGGGCTTACGCGTCGCTGGGCCCGGACGAGGATTTGCTGACCATCGGCCTCAATCGCGCCGTCGATCTGTTGCAGAACGCCAAGCCGAAGGGCGAGTCGGGCAAACTACGCGTCCTTGGCGAACACCCGGAAGACGGCAAACCCGTCAGCCTCCACGGCGGCCGTTACGGCCCCTACGTCAAGCACGGCAGCATCAACGCGACGGTGCCGCCGGATAGATCCCTCGACACCCTCACCCTCGATGAAGCGCTCGTCCTCATCGCCGATCGGGTGGCCCGTGGTCCGGCGAAGAAAAAGACGGCCAGAAAGACCGGGAAGAACACGGCCAAGAAGACGGGGACCGGGAAATCGAAGGCGAGGAAAGCACCGGCCAGGAAAAGAGCGGCCAAGAAACGAATCGCCCCCCGCGCGCCGACCGATGCAGGTTAGCCACGACCCGTGGCCAGACGTCCCCGTAAGCCTCCTTCACTCCCGACCAAAGACGATATCCTTCGGCTGATCCGGGAAAGCCCCGGTCCCATGGGCAAACGTGATATCGCCCGGGCGTTCGCGATCACCGGTTCGGCCCGCGCCCAGATCCGGGACATGATCAAGGAGCTCGAACGCGACGGACTGATCGGCCCGGACGCCAAGCGCGGCGCCTCCGGATCCGGCGTCCTTCCGAGGGTCGGGGTCATCGAGATCGCCGGCACCGACATCGACGGCGAGGTCATCGCCCGGCCCGTCAAGTGGCCCGAGGACACGGCTCCGCCGATCATCTACCTCGCCCCCGACCGCCCGGGTCTGCCGGCGCCGGGCGAAGGAGAGCGCGTGCTGGCGCGGCTGAAACCCATCGGCGATGGCGCCTATGAGGCCGTCACCATACGCCGCCTCGGGACGGCGCCCCGCGAGGTCCTGGGTGTCTATGATGTCGTCGGGGGTCGGGGCAGGGTGACGCCCGTGGACAAGCGCGCGCGGTCGGAGCTGACCGTCGAGGCGAAGGATTCGGCCGGCGCCAGGTCCGGGGAACTGGTGCGCACCCAAACCCTTGCCGGCCGTGGCTTCGGCCCGCGCAAGGCCAAGGTGATCGAACGGTTGGGGCACATGGACGATGCCGGAGCGATCAGCCTCGTTTCCCTTCACGCCCAAGGCGTCCCGATGGAATTCGCCGCTCGCGCGCTTGATCAGGCCGAAGGCGCTCAACCCCCGCCCCTTGGCGATCGCGCCGATCTGCGTGAGCTGGCGTTGGTCACCATCGACGATGAGCACGCCCGGGATTTCGACGACGCCGTATGGGCGGAGCCCGATCCGGACCCGGCGAATGAGGGCGGCTGGCACCTCGTCGTCGCCATCGCCGATGTCGCCCATTACGTCAGGCCGGGGGACGCGCTGGACCAGTGCGCTTATGAGCGCGGCAACTCGGTCTATCTGCCGGACCGGGTGGTGCCGATGCTGCCCGAGAGACTGTCGAACGATCTTTGTTCCCTCAGACCCGGTGAGGACCGCCCGTGCCTCGCGGTGCATCTGTGGATCGACAGGGACGGCGGGCGCCGCAAGCACCGATTCGAGCGCGCCATGATGCGCTCGGCGGCGCGGCTCACCTACGGCCAGGTACAAGAGGCCCGGGACGGCGCCGCCCATGCCCTGCCTGCCCCGCTGCTCGCCACGACCATCGCACCGCTTTACGGGGTCTATGACGCCTTGAACCGGTCGCGGCAAAAGCGCGGCGCCCTTGATCTCGATCTGCCGGAGTACCGCATCGTCGTCGGCGCCGGCGGCGGCGTCGACGCCATCGAGCGGCGCCGGCGGTTCGACAGCCACCGCCTGATCGAG
>Ga0209980_10002026_pt1 | contig 11102 bp, 12 predicted proteins | sample CR02metaG_FD_183611 | JGI IMG/M metagenome (GOLD analysis project Ga0209980, IMG submission 183611) | Deep subsurface microbial communities from Mariana Trench to uncover new lineages of life (NeLLi) - CR02 metaG (SPAdes) (version 2) | ecosystem: Environmental > Aquatic > Marine > Ocean trench... | reverse complement strand
GAGGTCTCGCCAGAAGTCCCAGACGACTCGCTTGTTCGTTTGGTTCAATTCGATGTCCACAGCATCTCTCCTCTGTGCAGATGGCCGATGAAGGCGCCCGGACTCTCGACCCGAGTCACGTCCTCATGCGTCATCGCGGCTCGTCAGCCGTTATGCCCGGCCGAAGCAACGAGTGATCGGACTGCATTATGAACACAGTCACGTCGAACTTATCCTGGTGATCATTGTGTTCCCGGAACATCTGGTGAAGGGTCGAGGCATGGGCGCGGTGAAAGGCTGAATTATGGGCGAAGCTCTGGAACTGGTTGAGCGCATGGTCGACGCCCTCAACAACCACGTCATCGAAGGCCAGGAGGAGTTCTGGTCGGAGGACATGGTGTGGCACGGTCCGGCCGGCATAGGCACCAAGCATGGTTTGAAGGACTTCCAAGACAACCACCAGAGGCCTTTTCTTCACGCGTTTCCTGACAAGCTCGCCGACGACCAGATCAGGTTCGGCGCAGGCGAATGGGTTGCGGCAGCAGGAACCCAGCGGGCAACCCACCAGGGAGAATGGCTCGGGATTCCGGCATCCGGGGCTGAGGTCGAGGTGCGCTACATGGATATATGGCGCGCACACGATGGGCAGCTAGTAGAGAACTGGGTGCTCATAGACATTCTCGGGTTTCTCGAGCAACTCGGTTACGACGTGGGCTCGGTGCTCCGTTTCGTCGGATCGAAGCCTCCTTCCTTCTTCGAGGAGTCAGATCCTCTGGAAAGAGAGGACTGAGTATGACCGGCCTCATCAAAGCCAAGCTGAGAGCTTCAGAGCTCTGGTCCTCGTCGGCAACAGATCCGCCGGATCGGTCATGACGTTTTCTCAACCGGGTGGTCGCGAGGAACCGCGGCGGCTCTGAGCCCACGCCCGTCTGAGAACAAGACCCCTCGACCGACGTTTCTGGAATGACATCACACAAATCATCAACCAACGATCCAAGACCCGAACAGATTGCGGCGCTTCTCGCCAAACCTCCCGACGCAAAGGACGGAGTCGCCGTCGCTGCCGGCAGCGACCTAGCGGACTTCCTCGCTGATGACGGGAAGCGACGTCAAAGCCTGCAGGGCTTCGAGGATGTGTATGCGGACATCGTTCACTACATCATCCGGTCCACAGACCGCATTTGGGATGGAGACACCGGCACCGAACTGATCAAGAGCCATTACGCTCCCGAAGTTCCCCTCCACACCAGCGAGGGCACTACATACGGCCGAGCGGCCCTCATAGAGATGACAAAGAGGGCTAAACGAGCTTATCCAGGCATATACCTCCACGCGGAGGACGTCGTCTGGTCCGGAAACGACCGAGACGGATTTCATACATCCCATCGAATCACCCACATAGGACGGAACGATGGCCCCAGTGTCTACGGATCTGCCACAGGGCGAAGCTTCCGGCGCGCCGCGGTTGCTCACTGCTTCGTGTTGCAGAATCGGATCGTTGAAGAGTGGCTTGCGCGCGACGAGCTCGCCTTGGTGCGAGCCCTCGGACTTGACGAGTTGGCCTTGGCTGAATCGCTGGGAACGGCCGAAGCCGCGGCGAGAGGGAGCCTGGTCGGCGAGACTGCTCTTCCCCCAGCCAGCGAACTGTCTGCCCCCGCGTCCGCGGAGGAAGATCTGGTCAGATCCATGTTTCGCGCTGTGTGGTCCGAGCGCCGTTTGGGCGACCTCCCCCGCTACTACGATCCGGACGCCTATGTCAGCACAGCAACCAATCGAGTTCTCACCGGTCCGGGCGGCTACCTCCAATACGTAGTCGACTGGCAGAACGAGTTCAGCGACGTCTCGCTGAGAGTCGACCACACGATGTCCAATAAGAGAGCGGGCGGCGAGATCGTGGCCACGCGCTGGTGGATCGAGGGGACCCACGATGGAGAGCACCGCTACGGGCAGCCGACCGGCCGACGGGTTCAGATTCTTGGATTCTCACACGACCTGGTGGTTGACCGGCGGATCGTGGCCGAGTGGACGGTCTTCGACGAGTTCGACCTGCTCAAGCAGGTCTACGCCAAGAAACCGCCGGCAGCCAACTGAGCGAGGAGCCAGAAACATGCAGACTGATCCAATTGGGAACGAGGAGCTGGATCGAAGGATCATCCCGCCTAGCGAGTTCGTCGCCGATGCCTCGGCCTTCATCGACGTTCGCCTTCCCGATTCGCAGGGGAAGCACAACTTCTCGTTCATAGGGCCTGGCGTCTCCCAGAACCCGGACCAGCACGTGAACGTGCGTGACCCGCATGGGTTCAACATCGGCGCAGCCGGACTCCCGCCAGGAACCGTCAACAACCAACACCTACATTTCACTGCCGAGGTGTTCGTGTCGATCGGCACCGACGTCGAATTCAACGTTGATGTCGACTCCGATCGGCAGTTTCCCGCATCGGGACGTTTCGTATTCTCATTGCCGACCTGGATGTTCCGCGGGTTTCGCAACGTCGGCGAGGATTATGCCCTCCTATATGCCGTCCTCGGGGAGGACGACACGGGGGGCATCCTCTGGTCTCCGAAGGTCCTCCATCAGGCCGCTGACACCGGGCTTTATCTGAGAAGCGACGACACGCTCCTAGACACCACCGCCGGGGACGTTCTGGAAGGTGTCGATATCGTTCCACCAATGTCGGAGGACGACCTGGGCAGCCTTCGCGCCATCAAGTCGGAGGAGCTCTCCGGACGACTGATCAAGGAAGACGACATGGTCTGGAGCGACCGGGCCCTTCTCGACTCCGTTCTTCCCGACCGTGCCAGTCGTCTCGCTCCGGTCATCGGTTGGGGAATGACAATGGATCGCAATCACGTCCCTCCGATATCCAACCCACACAGTTTCACGTTGGAGTGGCTGGCCGTCCCGCCAGGCAACCGAGTGTCAGCCCATCGCCATTCGGACCAACAGGCGCTGATCGTCGCTACCGACGGATGGGAACTGGAGGTAAACCTCGGCGACGATGCCCTCTCTCGACCGTTGGAGAAGGGCGCCGTTGTGTCGTTGCCGGCAGGCGCCTGGCGCTCGTTCATCAATATCGGCGCTGAAGACGCAGTGATGTGTGTCGTCAACGGAGGCGACACCCGCACCAAACTCGAATGGCCGGCCGAGACGATCGAGGCTGCTCGGAGAGACGACTGGGCCGTCGATGCGAGTGGGTATCTGGCCCCTTTTCATCTCATCGAGAGAACCAGCAAACCGATCGTATGACCGACCTTGTCCTCCTCCCCGGGACGCTTTGCGACGAACGGCTGTTTGCTCACCAGATAGAACATCTCACCGATGTCGCGTCGGTCGAGGTAGGGGAGATAACCACAGCCGACACCATTACAGGCATGGCGGCTGCAGTCCTCGACAGGGCCCCGTCGCGTTTTGCGCTGGTCGGTCTCTCGCTCGGGGGGATCGTGGCCATAGAGATCATGCGTATCGCACCAGAGCGAATCTCGAATCTGGCTCTTCTCGACACGAATCACAACCCCCCAACGCCGTCCCAGGTCACATCCTGGGAACTCTTCGAGGAGCTCACACGCACAGGACGATTCGAAGATGTGACGCGCCGCTACTTGTTGGACTCGCTGCTCCACGACGAGACACCCGAGTCGATAGCGCTAGTGCTCGATATGGCAGCAGGGGTAGGCCCCGAAAGGTTCCTCATCCAGAACGCCGCCCAGCTGACCCGGCCCGACAACCGTCACGTGCTACCCATGATCAGTGCTCCCACGCTGGTCCTCTGCGGACGCGAAGAGCGGGTGTGCCCGGTGTCGGTGCATGAGGAGCTTGCTGCCGCGATTCCGGGAGCGAAGCTCGTCGTGATACCAGGAGCAGGGCATTTCTCGACGATCGACCAACCGGAGCTGGTGACACAGGCCATGCTCAGCTGGCTTGTCGCATCAGACCAAGACCTTCTCACAGCCGCCGAAACCAAGGAGACAACCTCATGAGGTATCTGAAGAAACCCAAGTATCCACCGGAGCAGATCACGGAGGAGATCCGTGAAACCGTTTCGACGATCCTCTCCGACGTCGAACAGAACGGCGCTGCGGCAGTGAGGAAGTATTCGGAGCGATTCGATGACTGGTCACCTGAATCTTTTCGAGTCTCGCAGGCAGACATCGACCAGGCCTACGAGGAGATGGAACCCGAAGTCGAGAAGTCGTCACAGTTCCTCATCGACCAGGTGGCCAACTTTGCGCAGCTTCAGCGAGACACCCTCGTCGACTTCGAGGCTGAGACACTGCCCGGCATCATGCTCGGCCAGAAGCACATCCCGGTACAGAGTGTCGGCGCCTACTCGCCGGGCGGTCGCTACCCACTGATTGCGTCGGCTGTGATGACTGTAAAGGTGGCGAAGGTCGCTGGAGTGCCGCGTGTCATGTGCGCTGCCCCACCGAGAGACGAACGGGGAATGCACCGTCCCCAACTCTGGGCTATGCACAAGTCAGGGGCGGATGAGATCTTCTGCATCGGCGGTGTTCAAGCCCTCGCCGGGATGGCCTTCGGGCTCGAGGATGCCGAGCCGGTCGACATGATCGTCGGGCCCGGTAACGCATACGTAGCCGAAGCAAAACGACAGCTATTCGGCAAGGTGGGCATCGACCTGCTCGCCGGACCAACCGAGATCATGGTGATTGCCGATAACACTGCCGACCCTGCCATCGTCGCCTGCGACCTCCTCGGACAGGCCGAGCACGGCCCAACATCGCCTGGAATTCTCGCCACCACATCCGAGCAGCTGGGTCGGGAGACGCTTGTCGAAGTCGAGCGTTGGCTGGAGCGGTGGCCAACGGCCGATGTCTCGCGGCAAGCATGGGAGAACTACGGGACGGTGATTCTGTGCGAGGACCACGAGGAGATACGGAAGGTGGCCGACGAAATCGCACCAGAACATCTCGAAATCCAGATGGCGAACACGGAGTTGTTCGTCGAGGGACTGACCAACTACGGCAGCTTGTTCATCGGACATCACGCCACAGTCGCGTATGGGGACAAGGCGATAGGGACGAATCACACATTGCCGACGATGAAGGCCGCTCGGTACACCGGCGGACTATGGGTGGGTAAGTTTCTGAAGACTGTCACTACTCAGCGGTGCACCGCCGAAGGCGACCGGCAGGTGGCAGAGCACGCAGCCGTCGTCGCCGATGCGGAGTTCATGTACGGGCATGCGGTGTCCTCACGTTTGCGACTCGACCCAGAGTATTTCGCAGAAGCATCGTCGTGGAGCGAATAGCGGTCGTCACCGGTTCCGGGCAGGGCATTGGGCGAGAGATCGCACTCGCATTCGCCGACGCCGGCTACGACCTGGTGCTTGCTGCCCGGGGTGTCGCCAACCTGAACGAGACTGCCGAACTGGTGAATGCAAAAGGCTTGGAAGCTCACGTTGTACCCACCGACCTCACCAACGAAGCAGACGCGACGACCCTCGCCGACACGGTGAAGATGATCGGCCCCATTCATGCGCTGGTCAACAACAGTGGTATCGGTGGCCCGAGCGGCCCTCTATGGGAACTCGACGTCGACGGGTGGGACGAAACGTTTGCAGTCAACGTACGCGGCACGTTCCTCGCTACGAGAGCGCTAGTGCCCCAGATGATCGAGCTGGGCTCTGGATCGGTGACCGTCATTGGTTCGATAAGTGGCAAACGCCCCCTATGGGGGCGCAGCGCCTACTCCGCCTCAAAGATGGCTCTCGTTGGGCTGGTCAGGACTCTCGCACTGGAAGCGGGTCCGCACGGCATACGGGTGAACTTGATCTCGCCCGGCTTCGTGGCCGGACCCCGAATCGATTGGGTCATCCAGAAACAGGCCGAAGGAAGAGGGCTCGACGAGGCAGCGGTGAGAGCAGAGTTCGAGTCGGAGTCGCCACTGGGCCGTTTGACCGAGGCTAGGGAGGTGGCCGACACCTGTGTGTTCCTAGCCTCCGACAAAGCGGCCGCCATCACCGGAGCCGACATCAACGTCAACTCCGGCGTTGTGATGTACTGACACAGGGGACGTGCTGATTTCTCTATCGTCCGATGCAAACCAGCTGGACAAGAAGGTGATATGGGCTCTATGACAAAGCACGTCGCCCCAAGAAGTAATGTGAACAGAGACCTGGTCGGCATGAGCATCATCGGTGGCTGTGTCCGAGCAACACCAATACGCACATATAGATGAGGACAAGCACTGATCGGATTCTGACCACCCATGTAGGCAGCCTGCCCAGGGGAGCAGAGGTTGCCAAGGGTCTTTTCGCCATCGACGCGGACGAGACCGTTGATCTCGAACAGCATGAGGCGGCAGTCAAACGTGAGGTCGGCGAGACTGTTCAGCGACAGGTGGACGCCGGTGTCGACATTGTCAGCGACGGCGAGATCAGCAAGATCAGTTACGCCACATACATCAAGCATCGACTCACGGGTTTCGAAGGAGACAGTCCCCGACAGCCGCCACGTGATCTCGAAGCCTTTCCAGGCTTCATGGCCCGCCTGGCGTCGAGTGGCGGAACACCCACCTACAGCCGTCCCAAATGTGTCGCACCGATCGAACTCAAGGACACGACTCCGCTGGAGACCGATTTGGCCAACTTCAGGGCCGCGTTGGAGTCTATGGGTCAAACCGATGCCTTCATGAACTCGGCGTCTCCCGGGGTGATCGCCTTGTTCCAACCCAACGAGTTCTACGAGTCACATGAGACATACCTGTATGCCATCGCTGACGCGATGCGGTATGAATACGAGGCGATAGTTGATGCCGGGTTTCTGCTTCAGCTCGACTCCCCGGACCTCGGTCTCGGGCGTCACATGATGTTCAAGGACAAGGATGACGCCGAATACGAGACCCTGGCGCGACTCCACGTCGACGCGTTGAATCATGCAGTACAGGGCATTCCGGCAGATCGGATGCGGCTACACGTCTGTTGGGGCAACTATGAGGGCCCTCACACGTTCGATGCGCCAATGGAGCAGGTCTTGCCAATAGCGATGGGGGCGCGACCGCAAGCCCTCGTCTTCGAATCGTCCAACCCCCGCCACGCCCACGAATGGCGAGTATTTGCCGAGACGGTTATTCCGGATGACAAGATTCTGGTGCCCGGAGTCATCGACTCGACAACCAACTTCGTCGAGCATCCCCGCTACGTAGCCGATCGGATCATCCGGTTCGCCGATCTGGTCGGGCGGGAGCGTGTAATCGCCGGAACCGACTGCGGCTTCTCCACGTTCGCCGGGTTCGGCGCTGTGGATCCAGACATTGCCTTCGCCAAACTAGCGTCCCTCGCAGAGGGCTCGGCCATTGCCTCCGGCGAGCTGTGGTGATGCGATCAGTGGACGTCGTCTTTGTCAGACCACAATTGGAGCAAGGTAGGGAGATCGAAGCCTTCGGCGCGGGCAGCCTGGAGAATCGGAGTCTCACGCCGCTTCACATCATCGATAGCCTGGGGTAGCTGTGGAGTGTGCTCCGGTCGAATGACCACCGCGCCATGGCGGTCAGCGTGGATCAGGTCGGCGGGAGCGATCCCGAGTCCGAGGACTGTCACGGGCACGGCGAGCTCTGTGACGTGGACATGAGCGTGGCTGGGACCAATGGTCCCAGCGAGCACCTGGAACCCTTCGTCGACGTCGCCCAGGTCTCGCATGCTCCCATTGGTCAGGACGCCTTTCACCCCAAGGCCCAGGTGTATCGCAACGTTCACTTCGCCCCAGAAAGCCCCGACGCCGGCTGGATTGTCGGTGTCCTCGATGACGACGATCGTCGGCTGCCGGGCAGCCGACTCTCCAACCATCCGGTAATAGTCGAGGCGGCGCCCCAGAACTTCGTCGGCACCCTCTTCTGAAGGTGCCGAGGCGCGAAGCTTGGCGGTCACCGCGTAGCCCACCATCGGAGGAAGGCCCGGGTCGATCGGCACTACTCGCCGGGTGGTGAAACCAGATGCAGTGCGCCTTTCCATGACAATCTCCAGCGCGTTACAGACGGTCGGCGTGTCGACCTCCACAAGAGCCTCGAACAGCTGGCTGTCGTTCATGGGGTGGGTTTAGCGGTCGAGCCTCTAGGACGCAACGTCAGGTGGCCCCGGCACATGGCACAAACCCAACCGGGAGGCCAACGAACATCAGTAGGTCGAGTCGGCCACATCCCGACTTCTTGACAGGATTTGAATACGTATTCATACTCCCGCCGTATGAGGCGAGTCGATCGGGAGCGTCGTCCGCGCCGTCCACGGGTGACGTCCGTTGACGTCGCTCGACTGGCTCGCGTGTCCCAGGCAACGGTATCGCGAGCGTTCACGACCCCCGATATCGTGGCTCCCGACAAGCGCGAGCGGATCTACGAGACCGCAACCCATCTCGGCTACGTACCGAATGCCATCGGACGCAGTCTCTCATCTCGGTCCAGCCGGATCATTGCGGTTGTTGTTCCGGCCGCCAGGGAGTACTACGAGCACGCGTTGGGCGCCTTGGCTCGCCACGTCGTCCCTTCCGACTATCAGCTTCTGCTGTTCGAATCGTTCGCGTCGACGGATCTCGAGTTCGTGTTCACTTCCATCCCTCGGTACCACGTCGATGGGGTGATCGTCGCCTCGAGCATGGTTCCGGTCACCCAGGTGCAGCCGCTCGTCGCCTCTGGGCTTCCGGTCTTGATGTTCAACCAGCATGTGGCCTCTGGCGATGTGGCCTCGGTGAGCGTCGACAACGAGTCGGGGATGCGCGCCCTGGCAGCACTGCTCACGGAGAACGGACACCGATCCGTCTGCTTCGTGGGCGGGATTCGCGATGCAACCACCGACCGTGCTCGGCACAAGGGCGCTTCGGAGCAGTTCGCCGAGTCAGGTATCCCGTTCCGATACCTGCTCGCCGGAGACTTCACCTATGAGGCTGGCTACGCCGCGGCGAACGAGATTGCGGCGTCCGCCGCCAGACCCGATGCCGTGATGGCCGCCAGCGACGCCATCGCCTATGGCCTGATCGACGGTCTTCGTGCCCGCGGCATCGCCGTTCCAGAGGACATGTCTGTCACCGGGTTCGACGGCCTCCCGCAGAGTGCGTGGAAGGCGTACGACCTCACGACCATCGAGCAGCCGATGCAGGAGCTTGCGCGGCTGGCAGTCGAGCGGCTTGTCGATCAGATCGAAAACGACGAACCGACCACACCGACACGGCAGCTGCTCGAAGGGCACATGCGGATCCGCAGCACGGTGGCGAAGCGAAAGGACTCTGGGTGACCGACGATTCCACGAGGGTGCAGAACGCCGCCGATCGCTCGATGTCGGCGGGTAACGAAGACGATTCTGTATCGGACGCTGCTACTCGGGACATCAGAGACTTCTTCGCCGACGATGGAAAGCGCGACGAGGACCTCGAAGGATTCGATGAGGTCGACGGCGACATCGTTCACTTCATCATCGGCAGTAGCCACCGGATCTGGGAAGAGGGCGGCATCGGGCTGCTGTACACCCAATACGGCCACAACATGTCGCTCCACACGACGGAGGGCACAACGTACGGACGGGATGCCGTGATGGCCTTGACCCAGCTAACGCTTGCGGCCTATCCGGATACTCGCTTGTTTGGCGACGACGTTGTCTGGGCGCAGCACGGTGATTCCTACCAAACGTCGCACCGGACCACGCATGCGGGCTCGAACCTCGGGTGGTCGCAGTACGGGCCGCCCACCGGGAAGAAGGTGAAGCGCCGAGTGGTGGCGCACTGTGTCGTCCACAAGAACATGATCATCGAGGAATGGGTGGCGCGCGACGAACTAGCCGTGGTTCGCGACCTCGGGTTCGATGAGTTCGCCCTAGCTCGCGAGGTCGGGGCCGCCGACGCCCAGACACGCAGCGGGCCGGTGGCGATTGCCACAGGGGAGGTTTCGCGTTTGCGCGGCCAGCTGCCTCCTGTGGAGATCGCCGAGAAGCTGGAAGGCATGTCGCCCGCGGAAAACATGGTCCGGTCCATGTTCCAGCAGGTCTGGAACTCGCGGCGGCTCGACAGAATCACGGCCTATTACAACCCGGCGGCAGTAATCAAGACCTCGACCGACCGCACCCTGAATGGCCCGGTAGAGCTTCGGCACCACATCCTCGGATGGCTGGCGGGCTTCAGCGATTTGGCGATCTCCATCGAGCACATGATGAGCAACGAGAGATCGGGGGGGACAGTCGTGGCGACCCGATGGCGTATCGACGGGACCCAGGACGGTCCTGGTCGATGGGGTGACCCGACGGGACGGCGAGTGACGCTGATGGGCTTCAGCCATCATCTCGTGGTCAAAGGAATGATTGCCGCCGAGTGGACCGTGTTCGACGAGTTTGCTCTGCTCAAGCAGATTCATGCTCCCGCATCGGCGCTGCAGTCTCCATTCGAACCGGCTCAGGTGTCGGAGGGTGAGAGCGAAAGAAGTGGCGTCGATGAGTGATCTCATGGTGTCGGCGGCCGAGGTCGACCGTCGAATCATCCCGGCGGAGGACTTGGTGGCTGACTACGGAGCGCCCGCTGAGGTCCAGTTTCCAGATTCGGCCCACAAGCGCCGCCGACAGCAACTGCTGGTCGTCGAGCGGTTTGGGCATCTCTCTACAATCGAACGTCCCGCCGAAGTGCGCGGGCGATGGTGGCATGGATCGATGAGGTCAATGTGCGTGCATGGTATGGGAGGGAATATGATCCGCCCCGCCACGTGCTCGGGTTTCGAGGTGGTCAGCAAACCCGAAAAGAGTCGTCATACAAGAGGCCGGGCCGCCCGGCACCACGAAATAACGACACTGAGGGTGTCACGGAGATAGGAGCAAGGGAAATGACAGATACGAGAAGGCGAATGAGACGGCTGTTTGGCCTGCTGATTGCCCTCGCCATGGTCGCTGCAGCGTGCGGAGACGCTGAAACCACCGACGAGGGAACTGAAGAGGAAGTAGCCGTAGACCCAGCGGCCTGCAACTTAGAGGCGCCCGGGGAGGCAACAACAATCAATTACATTGGTTGGCCATTCGAAGCCATGGAGTTCTACACCGCCGAGCTAGAAAAGTGTGGCGAAATTGAGAACATCGATGTCGATGTTCAACTACTTGACTTCACTGCGGTGACAGAACAGGTTCTACTAGCGCTGTCGGCGG
>Ga0209980_10002024_pt1 | contig 11114 bp, 10 predicted proteins | sample CR02metaG_FD_183611 | JGI IMG/M metagenome (GOLD analysis project Ga0209980, IMG submission 183611) | Deep subsurface microbial communities from Mariana Trench to uncover new lineages of life (NeLLi) - CR02 metaG (SPAdes) (version 2) | ecosystem: Environmental > Aquatic > Marine > Ocean trench... | reverse complement strand
CTGCCTCTTGCCGGCTTGTCGTGCCTGGCCAGGTAAATGATTCTCGCCGATGCTTCCAGTGCGCATGTCCACTTATAGGCGAGGCCCAGGTTTTCGCCGTGCGCGTAAACCCCATGCCCTTTGACAATCGCAACTTTTGCCTGGCTCAGTGCCTCGGCAACGGCGGCCGGCGACTCGGCCAGGTAGTCGCTGTATTCGATGTTCAGCAGCGGCACCTGATCGAAATACAAGGCGCCCTCGAAATCCCTCGGCGCCAATTCCTCGCCATCCAGCGTCAACGCGATGCAATGCGGGCCATGGCTGTGCAGAATCGCGGTGGTCGCTGGCGAGCGACGGTAAACCGACAAGTGCAACGGGGCGTCCAGTGAGGCGCCGGCCGGCGGATCTTCATCCAGGACGCAGCGAACCAGGTCTTCGGCAAGCAAGGTATCCGCGCAGCAGCCGCTGGGGGTAACCCAGACCGTGCCCTGGTTTCTTATCGAAGCATTGCCGGAGTGAGAATCGTTCAACCCGTACTGCCGCAGCCAGCGGTAATATCTCACCAGTTCGTCTTTCGAGTCCATCGACGCATTCTATGGGAAGCGATGCTTGCGCGGGAAGTCTGCTGGTCAGCGGGCAGTCGCTTTCGCGGCGGGGGCATCCGTCCATTCAACGCCTGTGCTGATGGAGCCATCGGCAGCCAGCTCCAGCCAGCGAAAACCGGGCGGCAACTCATCCAGTGCAAAATCATCGTTATGGGGTTTGAACTGGGCACAGGTCGAGGGGCTGCTCATGTATCGCACGCCGTTGCGGATGTTGTCGTATTCCTGGTGTACATGGCCCCAGACCACGCTGCGCACATTGGCATGACGGTCGATGATCTCGAGAAACCGGTCGGCATTGCGTAGCCCCACACTGTCGAGCCACCGGCTGCCCATATCGACCGGGTGGTGGTGCAGACACACGAGGACATGTTTGTCGCCTGCTTCGTTCAGCAAATCATCGAGCCGTTCGAGTTCGCTGTCGCGCAACAGACCGCCGGCGTCTACCGCCAGCCAGGTATCGAGGAAAATCATTCTCCACGCTGCCAGGTCCGCGTGGCCGCAGTATTGGAACGGTTCGTTCGACAGGATTTCCCGCATCGTTTCCGGGTCGTCGTGGTTGCCCGGCAGGGTAAATACCCTGGCATTGTTCCTGGCGGCGAATCGTCCCAGCAGCTTTCGGAAATGCTCGTATCCTTGCCGGGTACCGTCATGAACCAGGTCGCCGGTGGCGAGAATCGCGTCGGGCAGCCAGCCAAGATCCGCAGTCTGATCCAGGACGTCTTGCAGCGAGCGATAGGTGTCGACGCCGCGCATGGCGCGACCGATATTGGCGCTCAGATGCGGGTCGGTCACCTGCAGGAGTCGCAGAGTGTCGCCGTGGCCCGGATTATCCGTCGCGGTATTCATATAGACGAATGATATCATTAGATTTTTCCCAAGGATGAGAACTGTGTCAAAGCGTACGATTAATCTGGATCAGCCGCTGTACGAATACCTGCTCGAAATATCGCTCCGTGAGGCCCCGATATTAAAGGCCTTGCGCGAAGAAACGGCGACAGATCCCATGCAAAACATGCAAATAGCGCCTGAACAAGGCCAGTTCATGGCCTTATTGGCGAAGCTGATCGGTGCACGGCGGTACATCGAGGTCGGTGTTTTTACCGGTTACAGCAGCCTGGCTGTCGGCCTGGCCTTACCCGATGACGGCGAGATTATCGCCTGCGACGTCTCCGAGGAGTGGACCCGTATCGCCAAACGATACTGGCGGCAGGCGGGTCTGGGGGGGCGCATACACCTGCACCTGGCGCCGGCGAAAGAAACCCTGCAGATGCTCCTGGACCAGGGTCAGGATGAGAGCTTCGATTTCGCCTTCATCGATGCCGACAAGGAGAGCTATGCCGACTATTACGAATTGCTGTTGCGGCTTATTCGTCCGGGCGGCCTGATCGTTGTCGACAACGTATTGTGGGGCGGTGCGGTAATCGATCCCGATAAGAATGACGCAGATACCGAGGCGATCCGCCAATTCAATCGCTCGCTGCTGGGGGATACGCGGGTGGACCTCAGCCTGGTTCCGATCGGCGATGGCCTGACGCTGGCGCTCAAGCATTGAACGGCTAAGCTGCCTGGGTTATACGCGGGCTAAGACTCTATCCAGTCGCGGTACAAAGCGGGCCGCCGGTCGGCCAGAAACAGTTTTCTTGCGTGCGACAAAGCGACTTCCGAAAAATCCAGGTCGCTGTACAGGATTTCATCGCTGCCCCGGCCGGCCCTCGCAATAACCACGCCCGCCGGGTTGCAGACGAAAGATTCGCCGGCGAATTCCATCCTCGGTTCTTTGCCGACACGATTACACAAGGCGGTGAAAAAACCGTTCTGAAAGGCCGCCACCCGCATTTCCGCTTCGAACAATCCATCGGGCCATTCGTCCGCCGCGCCGGCTTGCGGCGTCAGGACAAGCTCGGCGCCGGCCACGGCGAGCGCTCTCATATATTCAGGGTAGTGCCGGTCATAACAGATCGCGACGCCGATTCTGCCTATGGCCGTGTCATAGACTGCCGCACCTCGGTCGCCCGGCGTGTAATAGCCTTTTTCATGGAAGCAGGGGTAATCGGGCACGTGCACCATGCGGGTGCTGCCCAGGATGGCGCCATCGGCGTCGATGACAGGCGAGCTGTCGAAGGTCTTGCCGCCATCCATTTCGAGAAAATTGAGCACGATGACCACTTCCAGTTCGCGGGCCAGCGCCGTGAAAACATCCGTTGTCGGGCCCGGGATGGTTTCAGCCAGTGTGTCCCGATCCGGACCTGCCGGCTGCGCCGGGAAAAACCGGTCGAATGCAAGCTCGGAAAAACAAAGCAAATTCGCGCTGTTGCCCGCCGCTTCGCGAATCGCGGCAACGCCTTTGTTGATGTTTTCTCCCCGGCTACCCGAGGCGGGCTGCTGGATCAGGGCGATTTTAGTCATGATTGGATTCCTGGTTCGCCGCCATCGTCCGGCAAGCAGCGCGCGGTTTGCGGACACCTGGGTATCAGTTTACATTAGGGAAGCTCTGATCTATTCATGGACTCCTATCTTGCACCCAAAATGTCCAGTTTCCGCGTTGCAAATCTCCGCAATAGCGCGCTATTACGTGCGATTCGCGCCTTGAATCTGAACATTTTGAATCGCAATCTACTTCGCCCTTTGAATAGATCAGAGCTTCCTTGGAAAGCCTGAATTTCGATCCGGGCATTCGCCCGCATGTCACCGAGGCGGTAGCTCCCGGGCCGACCCGGAACGGCCTGACCGGCACTGCAAAGAGCAGACTCATGGAGATTTTGTATGAGCCGATACATTCAGATTCACAGTGCATGTGCAGTCGGGCATCGATGAAAACCGGGAGGGTGAGGCCTGAGAAGACTGGCAACCGGCTGCGCATCCGCCAGGCAATCTAATGTGGTCGGTTTATATCCTTCGCTGCGCCGACGGAACGCTCTATACGGGCATTGCAAAAGACGTCGATGGCCGTCTGGCCAGTCATAACGATGGCGTGGGTGCTAAATACACACGCTCGAGGCTGCCGGTCAGGCTTGTTTTCCGGGAAGAAGTCGGTGACCATGGCGCCGCTTTGAGGCGAGAGATAAAAATCAAAGCCATGGCGGCCGGCGAGAAGCGCGAACTCATAGCCACGGCCGGGACGCCTTTGAATGCTGCGGTCCCGTAAGCACAGGGAAACGGACGAATGGTTGGTGGCAGGGGCGGGTGCGGCATAAACCAGGGACGGCAAATTGCCGGCCGCGACCCTGGGGGTGCAGGCCGATATCAAAAATTTGTCGCAATAGCGTGGATTCGTAGTGTACAATCGCCGCCACCGAAGGAACGTAGCTCAGCTGGCGTCACCGACGCTTCATCGCTGAGGAATCTCCCAGCCAGGCAAGCGTGAAAGGTTTTAGGCCAATTCTTTAGGGGTTGGCAGTTTGTAACTCCGATTTATCGGAAATTAAAAGTAAGAGAGTGTTATGTCTGAACAAGTAGAAGGTACCGTCAAGTGGTTCAATGATGAAAAGGGTTTTGGATTTATTGAACAGGAAAGCGGTAAAGACGTTTTTGTTCACTACAGCGCCATCGCTGGTAGTGGTCGCAAATCATTACACGAAGGCCAGAAGGTCACGATGGAAGTGACCATGGGCGCAAAAGGCCCCCAGGCCGAAAATGTAATGCCCGCCGAATAAGGCCAAGCTTGCGGGGCCGGATCCCGATATTCAAAAAATAAAAGGATCCGGCCTGCTGCTCCCGGCAGCGAAACATCCCGATATTCGACCGGCCTGATTCGCCGGAGGCCTGCAGGTGTCCGTATACCTGCCGCATGGCCGGTGCGATGTGCCGCACTACGCCTATAGTCCGTCCAGCTGCCGTCCCAGCGCGCTGCCAAAGATGATCAGCGCCGGCATTTGAGCTAGCAGGCGCAGGCTCTCGGCGACCAGTCTCTTGCGGGCAAGCTGGAGATAGGATCCAGCCATCCAGGACAACAAACCCGCGGCGCCTGTGATTAACAGGATTTTCCCCAGTAGGCCCCAGCCCGGCAACAACCAGTACTGTGCCAAACCCATATCCTGTGCAAGCCACCCGAACAGCATCGCGCTGGCGACCATGCCTTGCAATGTCAGGACTATACCCGGAATCTGGCCCAGCCCAGGCACGGTTGGCAGCGCGAGGCTGACCAGCAAGACGCCGTTGATCCACCAATCGAGCCGATAGTGTCCATCGCTCAGCAACGTGCCGATGACGGGAGCGTCATGCAGCCCAAACAGCGCCGGGTAGGCGGCGGCCACAAAAATCAGGACCAGGACGGCCCTGAGCGTGGGTATATACAGATGTTCGCTCAGCCAGTTCCCAAGGTTGCTGAGCGATGGGTGATTGTGCAGGTATTCTTCAAAAACCAGCAGCCCGGCCGACCCGAGTACGAACAGGAAAATCGCGGTCAGCATTTGATCCGCTTAGTATCGATAACGTTCGGGTTTGTATGGGCCATCGACGGATACGCCGATATATTCAGCCTGTTCCGGAGTCAGTTTGGTGAGCGTGGCGCCAATCCTGTCCAGGTGCAAGCGGGCGACTTCTTCGTCCAGGTGCTTTGGCAGGACGTAGACCTCATTGCCATACTGCTCGGGCTTGTTCCAGAGTTCCATCTGCGCCAGCACCTGGTTGGAAAAAGAATTGGACATTACGAAACTCGGATGGCCGGTCGCGCAACCAAGATTCACCAGGCGGCCTTCCGCGAGCAGGATGATGCGCTTGCCATCCGGGAAAATAATGTGGTCGACCTGTGGTTTGATGTTGTCCCACTCGTATTGCTTTAGCGAGGCAACGTCAATTTCATTGTCGAAGTGCCCGATATTGCAAACGATGGCCTGGTGTTTCATTTTTCTCATGTGTTCATGGCCGATCACCATGTAATTGCCTGTCGCGGAAACGAAAATATCGGCCTTGTCGCAGGCGTAATCCATGGTGACCACGCGGAACCCCTCCATCCCCGCCTGCAAGGCGCATATCGGGTCGATCTCGGTAATCCACACTGTCGCGCCAAGACCCTTCAGTGACTGCGCACACCCTTTGCCGACATCGCCATAGCCTGCAACCAGTGCAATTTTGCCGGCTACCATGACATCGGTCGCGCGCTTGATGCCGTCGACCAGCGACTCGCGGCAACCGTACAGGTTGTCGAATTTTGCCTTGGTGACCGAATCGTTGACGTTGATGGCCGGGAAAGGCAACTCGCCGGCTTTTTGCAACTGGTACAGACGATTGACCCCGGTAGTCGTTTCCTCGGTGACTCCCTTGAGGTTTTTCAGGATGTTTGAATACCAGCCCGGATTTGTTCCGAGGCGGTCGCGTATAGCTGCGAAAAGAAATTGCTCTTCCTCGCTGCCCGGGTTGTCCAGCACGGACTTATCCTTCTCCGCCTTCGTTCCGAGCATCACCAGCATGGTTGCGTCGCCGCCGTCATCGAGGATCATATTTGGGGTGCCGCCGTCGTGCCATTCCATGATTTTGTGAGTGAAATTCCAGTACTGTTCAAGGGATTCGCCCTTGAACGCAAAAACCGGAACACCGGTGACGGCGATCGCCGCCGCGGCGTGATCCTGGGTCGAATAGATATTGCATGAGGCCCAGCGAACTTCCGCGCCCAGCGCAGTCAATGTTTCGATTAACATTCCCGTCTGAATCGTCATGTGCAGTGAACCGGCGATTCTCGCGCCTTCCAGTGGCCGCTCCTTGGCATACTTTTCGCGCAGCGCCATCAATCCTGGCATTTCCGTCTCGGCTATCGCCAGTTCCTTACGCCCCCATTCGGCGTCACTTATATCGGCAACCTCGTAGTCGGCCGGCAAGGTTTTGGCAGTTTCAATGGTCATTGTCCTTTTCTCACATTGGTGTGGCAGATGATTCTTAGGTCCGACAGACAGCTAGGCCGCGGCTTCCATTTTCAATACTTCGGCTTTGTCCGTCCGTTCCCAGGAAAAATCAGCTTCTTCTCGGCCGAAATGGCCGTAAGCGGCGGTAGCTTTGTAGATCGGCCGCAATAAGTCGAGCATTTCCACAATGCCGAAAGGCGTCAGGGCAAAATGCTCGCGTACCAGCGCAATCAGCCGCTCTTCCGAAACCTTGCCGGTACCAAAAGAATCGATGCTGATCGAGGTGGGCTCCGCAACGCCGATTGCGTAGGAAATCTGAATCTCGCAGCGATCGGCCAGGCCGGCGGCGACGATATTTTTGGCAACATAACGGCCGGCATAAGCAGCCGAACGGTCGACCTTGGAGGGATCCTTGCCGGAAAATGCGCCGCCCCCGTGTCGCGCCATACCACCATAAGTATCGACGATAATCTTTCGTCCGGTCAGGCCGCAATCGCCGACCGGGCCGCCGATCACAAAACGACCGGTCGGATTGACGTGAATCTGGGTGTTCTTATGCAGCCAGCCATCCGGCAGCGTCGGACGGATAATTTCCTCGATAACCGCTTCTTTCAGATCCGCATGCGATATGTCCGGGTCGTGCTGGGTCGACAGGACGATGGCGTCCACAGCGACCGGTATGTTGTTCTCGTAGCGGACCGATACCTGGCTTTTTGCATCCGGCCTTAACCAGGGCAAAGCCCCGTTCTTGCGCAGTTCCGCCTGCCGATGGACCAGCCGGTGAGCATAGCTAATCGGCGCCGGCATCAATACTTCGGTTTCATTGCTGGCATAACCAAACATCATGCCCTGGTCGCCCGCACCTTGTTCGGCTGGCAGCGCACGGTTCACGCCCCGGTCGATATCCGACGACTGTTTGCCGATCGCATTGATCACCGCGCAGGTCGCCCCATCGAAGCCCAGCTCGGAATTATCGTAGCCGATGTCCAGGATCACCTGGCGGGTAATCTCTTCGAGGTCGACCCAGGCGACCGTGCTGACCTCGCCGGCGATAATCGCCATGCCGGTCTTGACCATCGTTTCGCACGCGACCCTGGCATTCGGATCTTCGGCGATAATCGCGTCCAGGACAGCATCGGAAATCTGATCCGCTACCTTGTCCGGATGACCCTCGGAAACCGATTCCGAAGTAAATAGAAAGTCGTTCAGCATGTTACTGAAACCCCTGATTCCTCAACTATGGTAGCGTTGCAAACGCACAAGTATACCGGGCGGGCAGGCCGGTTTCACGCGGCTGCAGGATTATGTCGTTTGTTGGCGGCCCGCCTGATAGTATTTTAAAAGATATTCCTTTCTTCGAGTAGTCGATGAGCGCCCTGCATACACCCGTTTGTGATTTTGGCTGGCCGGCCCCCGATTTCGCGCTGCCCGACCCGGCTGGCAAGCTATGGACGCTCGAGGATTGCCGTGGCTCGCATGCCACGCTGGTCATGTTCCTCAGCAATCATTGCCCGTTCGTCAAGGCATCGTTGCAAAGGATAATCGGAGACTTACAGGACCTGGCGACCGAGGGCGTCGCGGCCGTCGGCATTATGAGCAACGATATCAGCCGCTACCCGGATGATGGGCCGGAAGAGATGCGGCGTCTGGCCAGCGAGCTGGCTTTTCCTTTTCCTTACCTGGTTGACGAAAGCCAACAGACGGCGAGCGACTACGGGGCAGTCTGCACACCGGATTTTTTCGGCTTCAACCAGGATCTGGAGCTGCAGTACCGTGGCCGTCTCGATGCGGGTCGAACCGAGGAGCCGCCGGCCGGCAGCCCGCGTGAATTGCTCGATGCCATGCGGCAGATCGTGCGTACCGGTCACGGGCCGCAGGAACAAACGCCTTCCGTGGGCTGTTCGATCAAGTGGAAAACCTGACGACGCACCCGGCAGCCGGTCGCGCGCGATTTTGCATGCCTGGTGTTGCCACCGAGCGGAGAACCGCCGGTGGCAGAATCTTCGGAAAATAGCTCAGGCAAAGCGCAGTAAGTGACTCGGCCCGCTCGGCCGGACCTGGGAAGAGTGTATTTGGGAGGGCAGTCATGCAGCAGTTGCCCGTCGGCGGCTCATCGGCGAAAATGCGCCGCTTTCCAACTCGGGATTCAGCAAAAATGCCTAAGCGCAGAGACCTTGCCAACGCGATTCGCGCGCTGTCGATGGATGCAGTTCAAAAAGCCAATTCCGGGCACCCGGGCATGCCGATGGGCATGGCGGACATCGCGGAGGTTCTCTGGAACGACTACCTCAGGCACAACCCGGGTAATCCGCGCTGGGAAAATCGGGACCGCTTCGTGTTATCGAATGGCCATGGCTCGATGCTCCTTTATTCGGTTTTGCACCTGAGTGGTTATCCGCTGGATATAGAGCAGATTCAAAATTTCCGCCAGCTCGGTTATCACACCGCCGGTCACCCGGAATACGATCAGGACCTCGGCATAGAAACGACCACCGGCCCGCTGGGGCAGGGCATCACCAACGCGGTTGGCATGGCGCTGGCTGAAAAAGTCCTGGCGGCACAATTCAACAAGCCCGGCTTCGACCTGGTCGATCACCATACCTATGCCTTCACCGGCGATGGCTGCCTGATGGAGGGCATTTCGCATGAAGCCTGCTCCCTGGCCGGCACCTTGCGCCTCGGAAAACTGATTGTTTTCTATGACGACAACGGGGTTTCCATCGATGGCAAGGTCGATGGCTGGTTTAGCGATGACACGCCGGCTCGTTTCCGGGCCTATGGCTGGCACGTGGTTGCCGATGTCGATGGCCACGATCCGGTGGCGCTGGCAAAGGCCATAGACGCCGCGCGCGCCAGCGACAGGCCCAGCCTGATCTGCTGTAAGACGGTGATCGGCTGGGGTTCGCCAAACAAACAAGGCAGTGCAGCGACCCATGGTGCGCCGCTGGGCGCCGAAGAAGTTGCCCTGGTCAGGGACACGATCGGCTGGTCGCACGCGCCGTTCGATGTCCCGGATGAGATACGCGCGGGGTGGGATGCCAGGGAAAAGGGAGCCAGGGTGGAAGAGCAATGGCAGCAAATGTATTCGGCATACCGGCAAAAGCACCCGCAACTGGGCGCCGAATTCCAGCGGCGGATGGCCGGCGAACTGCCGGATAACTGGCAGGAATTCGCTGCCGGCGTCGTCAAGGAAATTAACACCGAAGCTGCCGATATGGCGACTCGCAAGGCATCGTTGCGGGCGCTCAACGGGTTCGCGCCGGCATTGCCGGAAATGCTCGGCGGATCGGCGGATCTGACCGGCTCCAATCTGACTTACTGGGATGAGTCGAAGACGATATCCGCGGAGGATGCCAGCGGCAATTACCTATACTACGGGGTCAGGGAATTCGGCATGTCCGCGATGATGAATGGCATGGCGCTGCACGGTGGCCTGATCCCCTACGGCGCCACTTTCCTGACATTCCAGGACTATGCGCGCAACGCCATACGGATGGCCGCGTTGATGAAGGTGCGCAGCATTTTCGTATATACCCATGACTCGATCGGTCTTGGCGAAGACGGGCCCACGCATCAGCCTGTGGAACATGTCGCCAGCCTCCGGCTGATACCGGGGATGATCGTCTGGAGACCGTGCGACACCGTCGAGGCCGCCCTTGCATGGCAGGCGGCGATCGAGAGGCGGGACGGACCGACCTGCCTGGTATTTACCCGCCAGGGCCTGCCATTCCAGAAACGCGATGACAGGCAAATCGAAAATATCCGGCGCGGCGGCTATGTCCTGCGCGACTGTGCAGGAACGCCGGCGCTGATTTTGATTGCCACCGGTTCCGAGGTTTCCATCGCGATGGAGGCGGCCGCTGAACTGGAAAAATCCGGTGTGTCCACGCGTGTGGTATCGATACCGAGCACGGACGTTTTCGAGGTCCAGGACGATGCGTACCGCGATTCGGTGTTACCTGCCGAAGTCAGCACCCGCATTGTTATCGAAGCCGGCGTCAGCAATTGCTGGCATCGTTATGCCGGCCCTGGTGGCCGGATTATTGGTATGGACCGGTTTGGCCTGTCAGCGCCAGCCGGTCAGTTATTTGAAAAATTCGGTTTCACCTCGGATAACATCATCAAGGTTGCCCGGGAGATTCTTTGATCGCGGCCGGATATTCAGAAAGGAAAACAACATGACTGTCAAAGTAGCAATTAACGGCTATGGCCGAATCGGCCGCAACATTCTGCGCTCCCTGTACGAATCGGGTCGCAACGAGGAAATCAGCATCGTCGCCGTCAATGACCTGGGCGATGCGAACACCAATGCCCATCTGACGCGGTATGACACCGCGCACGGCAAGTTCCCCGGTGAGATCAGTGTGGATGGCGACCACATGGTGGTGAACGGCGACCGAATTCGCGTTTGCGCCGAACGCGATCCGGGCAAGTTGCCCTGGGCCGAACTCGGCGTTGACGTTGTGCTCGAAAGCACCGGATTTTTTGCCACCAAGGAAAAGGCGGCGCCCCACCTGGCGGCGGGCGCAAAGAAAGTCATTATCTCGGCGCCCGCCGGCACATCGGTGGATGCGACTATCGTCTATGGCGTCAACCACGATACGCTCAAAGCGAGCGACCAGGTCATTTCGAACGCTTCGTGCACGACCAACTGCCTGGCGCCGCTGGTCAAGCCGTTGCTTGAAAAAATCGG
>Ga0209980_10002023_pt1 | contig 11114 bp, 10 predicted proteins | sample CR02metaG_FD_183611 | JGI IMG/M metagenome (GOLD analysis project Ga0209980, IMG submission 183611) | Deep subsurface microbial communities from Mariana Trench to uncover new lineages of life (NeLLi) - CR02 metaG (SPAdes) (version 2) | ecosystem: Environmental > Aquatic > Marine > Ocean trench... | reverse complement strand
TGAACGCACTCTGGACGCACCAGATCGCGATCATCATGGGGGACTACCTATACAGTCGCTCGGTCATGGAGCTCACACGGCTCGGACGGTTGGATGCGGTAGCGGTGCTCGCGAGTGCCGCCAACGAGATGAGCATCGGTGAGATGCGGCAACTCACATCCTACGATGCGCTCGAGTTCACCGAGGCCGACTACTATCGGCTCATCGCGTCGAAAACGGCGTCGTTGATGTCGGCTGCTTGTGAAATGGGAGCCCTCGCCGGCCCCGACGAGTATCGAAGGTCGCTGGCACGGTTTGGGCATGATCTGGGCATGGCCTTCCAGATCGCCGATGACCTCTTGGACTACACCGGAACAGAGGCCGTCACCGGCAAGCCGTCGGGGCACGATCTGAGAGAGCGCAAGGTAACGCTTCCTCTGGTAGGCGCCTTGAGGAATGTGTCTGAGGTGGAGTCGCGTGAGATTCGGGATTTCTTCACGCTCGTGGAGGCGTCCGACGAAGACATCGATCGTGTGATCGAGATCGTGCAGGACCGTGGCGGGCTGGATTACGCGAACGATCGGGCGGATCTGTATGCCGGGCGTGCGTGGGAGGCACTCAACGGCCTACCGGAGGTTCCTGCTGTGGAAGCGCTCCGGGACGCCGTGGCCTACGCCGTGGGACGCGATCATTGATGCCCCAGATTCGCGTTCGGTAGGGCATGCTAGTCGATACGTACCGGCGGAATATGAAGCGCCTGATTTGGACCCAGGTGCTCGGCCTGTTGCTCGGTGGGTTGCTCACTCAACTCTGTGAGTCGTTTCTTCCGGCGAGCGCGGGCAAGACCTTTCTCACGATGTCGGTGGAGGCCTCGGTTGGGCCGCTGTCGGTTGATCTCGTAGTTTTCGCCTTCACCATCGGTCCCCTGATACTCAGTGTGAATGTGTTAACATTAGTGGGGATCACGATCGTGGCCTTTATTGTGCGCTCCTGGATTTGATTTAAGAACGGACGTCGAACGGAGGTTTTATCATGGGACTCGGTGGACTCGGCATGTGGGAGATGATCATGATCTTCCTTGTGGTCCTCCTCCTTTTTGGGGCGAAGCGGCTTCCGGAAATCGGTTCGTCTTTGGGCAAGGGGATCAGGGAGTTCAAGGGTTCGATCAAAGAGATCGAAAAAGAGGTCAAAGCCGTGGGCGATGAGCCCTCGCGCGATGCGGTTCCTTCGCCATCGGATTCCTCCGGTGAAAAAGAAGAAGGACCCAGGCGTTTGACGACGACGCCGGCATATGATTCAGGCGTAAGTCAGCCTGGAGGAGTCCCCACCCAACAGGACGCGAACGAGGATGGGGCGGAGGCGGAAGGCTCTGAGGCGGAAGGCTCTGAGGCGGATGGCCCTGAGGCGGATGGCCCTGAGGCGGATGGGCTGGCGGCGGAAGTTTCGGAGGAGGAGGAGGTCCCGAAGGGGTAGGGGGCCAAGCCTCCCTCTAGGGGCTCTTCGGGTCTTTTAGAAGCCGAAGCCTCCCGGTATTTGCTGGCTGTCCGCCGGATCGGCGTTCAAGACCTCATCCCTTCGATCGATAATCCGGGCTACTTCGCGAAGGCCCTGGAGCCAGTTTTGGAGCCGGCTTTGCTGGGCAACGCCGAGCAACTCATCTCGCAGCACCAACCGCTGGTCCTCGAAGGCGGTGGAGTCCGCTGCGAAATAGTCGGCCAGCTCGATGATGAAGACGTTGTTGTTGGCTTCCACCGCACCGGTCACTTCTCCAATGTTCAGGCCGAATCCCGCCCCCACGGCCGCATTCATCCGCCCGATGCCTGGAACGAAGTCTAGGCGGGCGTACGGCCCAGCAGTCTGGATTTCCAGATTTTTTTGTTCCGCGATGTCCGCCAAGCTTACCCCGGCGCGAACCTGGGCGGCGATCTCCGCACCCTCGTCCTTGGCTCGTTCCACCTTCTTCTCAGCCCTCACCGTCTGTTCGATGGACGCCCTAGCGTCGGCGAGGGAGATCGCCCCAGCGGCCCGGAATTCAGCGAGCTCGAGCATATAGAACGCCTGCCGCGTCTCCAGGACCGGGCTGACGTCCCCAACCAGGGCTTCCTCGAAGGCCCAGTCGGATCCCTCTCCTACCTGCCCGGCTCCGGCCACGAAGGCGAATTCGGTGCTCAGATAGGCGGTTTCAACGCCGAGATTCAGAGTCAAAGCCGCCTCTGCCAAGGTACGTGATTCGCCCAGCGCCTCCAGCGAGTCGGCAAGCGTGAGGAGATCGAGCTCGGACTCCTCTGTGCGGGCGAACGGAACCAGGATATGCCGGGCCTGAACACTGTCTTCCGTCTGATCTTGCACTTCGATCACATGGTATCCGAACCCGGTCTTCACCGGTTCGGTGAGCTCGCCGATGGTCGCCGCAAAGGCCGCATCGGAGAACTCTTCGGGCATCCTCTCCCTCGTAAACCAGCCCAGGTCTCCCGACCCGGCTCCGACCCCAGGCTGACCCAACATGTCCTCGAAATCGGCCCCTTCGATGATCTCCTGCCTCAGCTCAGCGGCAAGGTCTCTCATGGCCACCGTGTCTTCGGGCGTCGGAGTCTTGTCGATGACGACCGCCCGGACCGTGGCTTGGGCCGGGAGCGCGAACTCCTGTTCATGCGCCTCGTAGTATTCCCTGACCTCCGCGGGTGTCACGGCTACAGCGTCGTCGGCGACGCGCTGGGCGGGATTGAGAGCGAGGTAACGGACCGAGATCTGTTCGTGGCGGTCACGGAATTCATCCCAGAGTGCGGCGTCGGTTACGTAAAGGTCGGACGAAACCTGCCGCATCAGCTTGGAGCGGGGGATGACGTCCCGGTAATACGCCTCCAGCTGGAGGAGTGTCAGATCGTCGATGGTAGGAGACGCCAGGAATGCCTGGTACTTCTGGATATCGAACAACCCGTCCGTTTGGAAAGCGGGGCTGTTCTGGAACTCCGGGGGTGGACTGAAGCGCGCTGCGGTCAGCAACTCTTCATTCGTCACGACGATGCCTCGCCGGCTCAACTCCTGCCGGATCAGAAGCTGATTTACCACCTCGTCGAAGGCCGCGTCTTCTATGTCCCTGATCTGTTGGCTGGTGACCGGGTCCTCCTGCGAAGCCTGAACCTGATCGAAGAGCGAGCGATAGGTCTGATTGAATGCGTCGTACATGACCGGCGTGCCGTTGACGCTACCGATTTCGCCGATGGAGAGGCCGCTTCGGCCGGTGATGTCCATTCCCCACTGGAAGACCATGAGGCCCACGAAGGCCGTGGCCGTGATAAGCATGATCCACTTCGTGTTTTCCCGCATCTGACGCATCATAAGACGGCAACTCCTAGGCGAGTCCTGCACCCGATCACATCCGCGTGATCATACGCAAAAAGGCCACGAAAGGTAATGGTCGGTATGGGGCTCCTTCAACCTCTCTCGTTGACACGATTTCGGCGTAATCAGTATCTTCCTCGCGTCTATGGTCCTGTAATTGCGCCCCTCGCCTTTTTCCGTTTGTCCGGGGAGTTCGGTGTGTCCGAGTCTCTGAATCACCAGATCGACCAACTAGAAAAGCTCTACAAGTCGGATTTGGACCCGAAGGGGAGGGCGTTCGTGCCTCTTGCGGATGCCCATCGCCGGCTCGGCGACCTCGATAAGGCGCTGGAGGTTATTCAAGAAGGGCTTGGAGCACATCCCGATTTCTCGTCTGCCCATATTGTGGCGGGCTGGGTGCACCGCTCGCGGGAAGATCCCGATAATGCCATGCGCTCGTTCCAGCGGGTCCTGACCCTGGACGTAGAGAACACACTCGCGAGAGCCGCCATCGCGGAGTTGATCGATGATCAGCGGGCTCAGACGTATCGGGAAAAACTGGCGGCCAGGGGAGCGGCCGAGCCGGCGGCTGGGGTCACCGCAAAAGCTGAAGATCCTGTGGTGGGGATCGCTACGCTGGCACCCGGGGCACCGGACGAGGATGCCAGTGCTGTAGTCTCCATCGAATGGCTCGCGCCGGGCGTCTCGGCGGAGACCACCGAGGCACTGGAAACCGCACCCGAGTCGGTGCCCTCGGTTGCCGTCCGTCCCGTCGTACGCATCGCTTCGCTGGCGCCGGGAGCGGAGGATGAAACCAGCGCCTCAACCGATCCGGTGCCCGTGGGTGACGCACCCCCGGCGGTACCGATCGCGTCCCTGGCGCCGATGGGTGGAGACATATACACGCAAACGCTCGCCGAGCTCTACGCGGGTCAGGGTGCCATCGACGAGGCGATCGAGGTTTACCAGAAGCTGATCGCGAATGATCCGGAAAACGAAACATTGACCAAGCGGCTGACGGAGCTGGAAACGCTCCTGTTAGGCTCCGAACCTCAGACGGTTCCGATAGAGTCGCTCGCGCCGGAGGGGGCCGCCGGATGACCCGTTTCCTTCGATGAACCGGCTGCAAGGGCCCTAACAGGCCCCGGGAGACCCATTCGTGCGCATCGCACTCATCCACGGTCCCAACCTCAGTCAGCTCGGGCAACGGGAAACGGAGGTCTACGGCACCGATACGTTGGACGACATCAACGGTGCTGTGGAATCACTGGGCTCCGAGTTGGGGGTTGAGGTCGAGACCTTCCAGTCCAACTCGGAGGGAGCCATTCTCGACTTCCTGGAGGCGGCGGGCCAGCGGGTCGACGGCTTCGTGATCAATCCCGGGGGGCTGACCCACACGAGCGTGGCTCTGCGCGACGGACTCGTGGGCGTGGGGCTCCCGTTCGTGGAGGTCCACCTTTCCAACACGACTGCCCGTGAGCCTTTCCGGCGCCATTCCTATCTCTCGCCGGTGGCCTCAGGGGTGGTTCTAGGTTTTGGGTCTCAGGGCTATCTTCTAGCGCTCAGAGGGCTCGTAGCTCGAATCACCGGCGAGTAGCCTTCCCAAATCTCATCGACTGACAGGGTGTAATGGCCTCGACCGCTGATTTTCGTAACGGCTTGGTGCTGGAGATCGATGGCCAGCTCTGGACCATCGTCTACTTCCAACACGTGAAGCCTGGTAAGGGCGGCGCGTTCGTCCGGACGAAGCTCAAGAACGTCCTTACCGGGGCGGTGGTGGACAGGACATATCGCGCGGGGGAGAAGGTGACCGACGTGCGGCTGGAGCGACGGCCCGTAACGTACAGTTATTCGGACGGGCAGCTCTACCACTTCATGGACCAGCAGACCTATGAGATGATCCCGATCTCGGGAGACCTGCTCGGTGAAGACCAGCTCAGGTACCTGAAGGAGAACATGGAGTGCGAGGGTCTGGTCCACGACGGCACGGTCATCAGTGTCGAGCTACCTCAGTTCGTGGAGTTGGTGGTCACCCAGACCGACCCTGGATTCAAGGGTGACACGGCCCAGGGGGGCACGAAACCAGCGACGCTGGAAACCGGCGCGGTGATTCAGGTGCCGCTGTTTATCGAAGAGGGAGAAGTGGTCAAAGTGGACCGCCGGGAAGAGAAGTATTTGACCCGAGCGTCGTCATGATGGATCTGGACTTTATCAAGAGCCTAATCAAGGCGCTCGACGAGAGCGGGCTGGAAGAAATCGAGATCGAGCGAGGAGGCACCCGCATCCGGCTCGCAAGAACCCCCTCCCTCGATGCTGGCGCCGTTTCGGCCCTGCCGGCTGGCCCTGTACCATCGCCGGGGCTGGGTCCCGGCGCCGCGGCTACCGCGGCGCAAACCCCCGCGCATGAGGGGCACGCTCCGGATTCCGAGGACGCCTCCACGGCGTCCGACCTGTTGGAGGTCAAGTCTCCCATGGTCGGCACCTTCTACCGGGCTCCGGCTCCGGACGCGCCGGCGTACGTGGATTTGGGAACCACCGTTTCACCGGGTGAAACGCTTTGCATCATCGAGGCCATGAAGCTCATGAATGAGCTGGAAAGCGAGGTCTCCGGCGTAATTCGCGAGATCTGTGTCGACAGTGGCGAACCGGTGGAGTTCGGGCAGGTCCTGTTTCGCGTTTCTCCGTGACCGAGGCCCTGGGGCCATCAGGGCCTCCTGAGGTGCGCTGAGTGTTCAAGAAGCTGCTGATCGCCAATCGCGGTGAGATTGCCCTGCGGATCATTCGGGCGTGCCACGAACTCGGTGTGAAGACGGTGGCGGTGTACTCGGAGGCGGACCGCGAGTCGCTCCATGTCCGCTTCTCGGATGAGGACGTTTGCATCGGACCGCCACCCGCGAAGGACAGCTACCTGAACATTCCGCAGATCATTTCGGCCGCGGAGGTGACGGGGGCGGAGGCTATCCACCCGGGGTACGGCTTCTTGGCGGAGAACGCCGAGTTCAGTGAAATCTGTGACCGTACGGACATCGTGTTCGTGGGCCCGAATCCCGATCAGATTCGTGCGATGGGCGACAAGGCGACGGCGCGTCGGACCATGATGGACCTCGGGGTGCCCACGGTGCCAGGATCAGATGGTGTCATCTCGGATCCCGACGAGGCCGAGAAGGCCGCGGCCGAAATCGGATTTCCGGTTATGATCAAGGCCTCTTCCGGTGGGGGAGGGAAGGGGATGCGGGTCGCCTCCGATAAGAAGAGCTTTCTCCGGCAGTTCCAGGCGGCCCAGGGTGAGGCCCAAGCGGCGTTCGATGATCCGGACGTCTACCTCGAGAAATGCATCGTCCGACCGAAGCACGTCGAGTTCCAGGTGTTCGGGGACCGGCATGGCAGGGTGGTCCACCTCGGTGAGCGAGATTGCTCCATCCAACGCAGACATCAAAAGCTGATTGAAGAGGCTCCATCGCCGGCGCTGACGCCGGAAATGCGTGAGAAGATGGGAGAAGCTGCGGTGCGGGCGGCGGAAGGGATCGATTACGTGGGAGCTGGCACGGTCGAATTTCTCGTCGATACCGATGGATCGTTCTACTTTATCGAAATGAACACGAGGATCCAGGTGGAGCATCCGGTCACGGAGGTCACGACGGGACTCGATCTCGTGAAGGAGCAGATTCGCGTGGCTGCCGGTGAGCCTCTGTCGTTCCCCAGCGAGATTCCCAAGGTGCGGGGGCACGCCATAGAATTTCGCGTGAATGCCGAAGACGCTTTACGGGATTTCGCACCGTCCCCGGGCCCGATCACGACCTTCCATCCTCCGGGCGGACCCGGTGTCCGGCTCGACACGCATCTGTACGCCGGTTATGAGGTACCCCCGTACTATGATTCTCTATTGGCCAAGTTGATCGTCAGCGGCAGGGACCGGGAAGAGACCATCGTACGTGCCCGCCACGCGCTCGAGTTCTTTGTGATCGAGGGGATCAGCACCACGATTCCGTTCCTCTCCGAAATTACGCGCGATGAGCAGTTCGTGGCCGGTGGGGTGGACACCGGGTTCGTGGAGCGTTTTCTGGCCGAGCGCGGCGGCGACCGATGAGGGTCGACGTCCATTTCGAGCCGGCGGCCTCACTGGCTGACAGGACGGGGAGCACGGTCGTGGTGATCGATGTCCTCCGTGCGACGAGCTCGATCGTGGAGGCGCTGGCCAATGGCGCCCAGGGCGTCTTTCCGGTTCCCTCGACCGAGGAGGCGATCAGGTTGGCGTCTTCTCTCGGACGGGAGGACACGATTCTGTGCGGTGAGGCGCGCGGACTCATCATCGAGGGATTCGACCTCGGGAATTCTCCACGGGAATTCTCGGCTGAGCGGGTGGCGGGAAAGCGGTTGGTCATGAGCACCACGAATGGAACCCGCGCCTTCTTCCTGGTCGAAGATGCCGTGAGGGTCCTGGCGTGCAGCTTCATGAATCTTAGTGCGGTCGCGGCGGAGGTGATGGAGGCCGCATCGATCGTCGTGGTTTGCGCCGGCAAAGAGGGACTATTCTCTCTCGACGACGCTGTCTGTGCGGGAGCCCTGGTGCAGCGTATCCGGACGGCGGCCGGGACGGACGTCGAACTCAACGACGCCGCGATGGGCGCCGTTGAGATGGCACTGACCTTCCGCGTCAACGCCCATTTCCTCGCGTCGACTTCGACGGGTCGGCACCTGATCGAGATCGGACTCCGAGAGGATCTGAAGATTTGCGCCGAAATCGATCGCCACTCCGTAGTGCCTGAGATGGACGACCGGGTCATACAGTTGCCTTCCCTGGACGCGGGATCCTCAGGGCCCACGGCTTAGAGGCCTGTTGATGAAGTGGGGTGCATCCTGATGCTGTCTCAGAAGCAGCAGCGAGACATTATGGCCGCCGGCTTGTTGGCGCTGGCGCTTTTTCTTCTTGCCGCCCTCATCCCCGTGTCGGTGCTTGGCCCAAGGGGCGGGGAATGGTTTCCGTCGGGGAATATGGTGGGTGTGGTCGGAGAGGTGGTGCGGCGTGTGCTCATAACGCTGGTAGGGGTGGCGGCGTTCTTCGTGCCCGGCCTCCTCTTCTTTGGGGGGCTCCGGGCGAGCGAGTGGCTTTCCGTCGGGTGGACAGCCCGTCTCTCGATTCTCATGGGAGGCCTTCTCTTGATCGTGCCCGTCGGCCTCGGGATCCTCGGCCAGGAAGGGGAGACCGTGGGCCGATGGGGTGAACTGGCCGGTCCTCCCCTCCTGACGGCGTTCGGTTTTTTTGGAGCCTCCCTTGTCGTTCTGCTTCTCCTCGTGATGCTATCCGTGGGCACCTTGGGCTGGAATCCGCTTCGGTCCCTGGCCGGCGGCCTGGCGCAAGGGACTGGGGTGATGGCACGCGGCACTCGTCGCCTTTTCGTATTGGCAGAAAGACTCAAGGCCTGGTGGGACCAGCGCTCGAGGGATCGGCTGGAGCAAACGCCGCCGATGGATCTCCTCGAGGGTGATGGCGCGTCCGAAGCGGAGGACGACACCAGGGATGCCGGTACCGACGCCCACGATAAGGCGGAGGGGGAGCCTTTCGAGGGAGATCTTGCGACGGTCCGTCAGGACGAGGAGGGAGGCGGAGACGAGGAGAGGGACCTGCGCGACGAGGGCGCTAGAGACGATGACGGCACGCTCGGTGACGCCGGGCGCGCGCCCCCCGACCCGTTTGCGGAAGGCACGGTCTCCGACACGGGGCTTCCGCCGATGGAGTTCATGTCGGCGGCGGATGACGAACACCGTCATGACATGGAGCGGGAGCTCGACGCCCTGGGCGAGGTTCTGATCGAAAAGCTTCGGACCTTCAACGTCGAAGGTGAAATAGGCGGACGCACGACGGGGCCCGTGGTCACGCAGTATGAGGTCATCCCCGCGCCGGGGGTGAAGGTGAACAAGATCGCGAACCTGGACGCCGACCTCGCCCTGGCGATGAAGGCCCAGAGTATCCGGATTGTGGCACCGATTCCCGGAAAGGGCGCCGTCGGGGTAGAAATCCCGAACCCCCACCCCGAGGTGGTCCGCCTTCGCGACATCCTCGACTCACCGACCTACCGACGCAGCCGCGCCGAGCTCCCGTTGGCGCTCGGCAAGGATCTCAGGGGGCAGCCGTACGTGGCCGATCTCCACGACATGCCGCACATCCTCATCGCGGGCGCCACGGGGTCCGGAAAGTCGATCTGCCTCAACACCATCATCACCAGCTTGGTCTACCGCCACACGCCCAGAACGCTGAGGCTCCTCATGGTCGATCCCAAGATGGTGGAGCTCTCTACGTACCGGTTACTGCCGCACCTCCGCCACAAGGTGGTAACCGACCCTCGAGACGCTGCGGGGCTTCTCAAATGGGCGGTCCTGGAGATGGATCGCCGCTATATCCTGTTGAATGCGAACGGCGTGCGCTCGATCGGCGAGTTCAACGAACGGGTAAAGGAGGGAGGAACGCTCCGGCGGGTCGAGCCGAAGGGGGCCGACGATGATCCGGATCGGTGGGTCTATCGCGACGGGATCCTGCCCTACATCGTGGTGGTCGTCGATGAGTTGGCGGACCTCATGATGACCGTGCAGAGCGAGGTGGAGAAGCCACTCACCCATTTGGCCCAAAAGGCCAGGGCCATCGGAATCCACCTGATCGTAGCTACGCAGCGGCCGAGCGTGAACGTGATCACCGGATTGATCAAGGCGAATTTTCCCTGCCGGATCGCTTTCCGCGTAGCGTCGAAGACCGATTCACGCACCATCCTCGACCAGAACGGCGCCGACAGCCTGCTCGGCAACGGCGATATGCTCTTCCTGCCACCGGGCACGAGCGAACCCGTCCGGATCCAGGGCGCCTACATCTCGACGGCGGAGACCGATCGGATGATGGCCTGGTACCGGGATCAGATCGAGCTTCAGAACAGGGCGCTGGACGAGACGGAAGCGGCGCATGAATCGGACATTCTGGAACAGATGCGGGTGCACGACCACGAGGTCGAGATGGCGGTCGGGGCCGTAGGCGCAGCGGAGTGGGATGACCTCTTCCGCGCGGCCGGCGAGGTGTGTGTCCACCAGAAGCAGGGCTCGACATCGCTGCTCCAGCGAAAGCTCAAGATCGGGTACGGGCGGGCCGCCCGCATCGTGGATCAACTCCATGACGCCGGCATTTTGGGCCCCTCCGAGGGCTCGAAGGCGAGGGAAGTGCTCGTCGGCCTCGACGAGCTGGAGTCGATCTACGCGAACCGGGGAATGTGATGGCGCCGGGTCCAGCCCAGTCCTCCCTCGGAACGGGCTTGTGGCGCATCGTGTATGGACCGCGTATGAACGAGCCGTTCCCCAACCTGATCATTTCGCTGCTGCTGGTTTCCCTCGTAGCGGCGCCGCAGGCGCTCCACGGCCAGGACGGCCAGGCCTACCAGGTGTTATACGAGGCTAGCGACCGTTACTACCGTCTCGAGACCCTCTGCGCCCACTTTCGGCAGGTGATCGAGGTCACTCTCCTGAGCCAGACCCGTTCGGGAGAGGGAACGGTCTGCCAAAGGCGACCGGACCGTTTTTCCATGCGCTTCAGCGACCCAGAGGGGGATCTGGTGGTGGGGGACGGGGAGTTCCTCTGGACCTTCTATCCCAGCATGGACGACATGCAGGTGATGCGTTTTTCGGCGGCAGGCTCCGGGGGTGGGTTCAACTTCTACAAGAATTTTCTGGAAGATCCGCGCGGGCGGTTCGATGCCGTGCATGAGGGCCGAGAGCCGATGGGCGACGGTACCTCACATAAGATCACCTTGACGCCGAGGGAGCTCTCTGGCTCGCGC
>Ga0209980_10002022_pt1 | contig 11116 bp, 9 predicted proteins | sample CR02metaG_FD_183611 | JGI IMG/M metagenome (GOLD analysis project Ga0209980, IMG submission 183611) | Deep subsurface microbial communities from Mariana Trench to uncover new lineages of life (NeLLi) - CR02 metaG (SPAdes) (version 2) | ecosystem: Environmental > Aquatic > Marine > Ocean trench >... | reverse complement strand
ATCTCAATTTTGAGTTTGCTGTAGCTAATAAACGCGATGAATAAAAAGAGACCGTAAGAAACAACAGGCAGCCACCAAAAAGAGTATGGTTCAAATGCTGTTGTTGGTGGTTCCCATCCCGGGAAAAGAGATCTTGCAAGATCGAAAGTTACGTTTCCAAGGAATGGTACTGCTGAAACATCAATAAAGAATGATACTAATAGAGCTATGAATGAAATCATTGCAGGTTTAATTATTAGTTTAAACCTGATTTTACTCACGGCAGCCCTTGTATAACTATCCAGTTCTTCTTCTAACCCATCTTTAATTACATCAATAGGTTCGTACAGTTTTGTGCCGATATCAACAGGCTCACTCTTTGTTTTTAACATTAGTTACCTCAAAAGGATTTATTGCAAAATTTAAGCGGGAAATATAGTGAAATTTAAATCCGTTAAACAACTTATTTTGTTAGTATATAAGAACTTACAAGCTTTTATTAAAAGATTATTATCAATTTATCAACTCCAAATTCAATTTTCATACCAATGAAATTTTCCCCTTCCTTTTTTTTCTCCCCAATTATGAAGAACTTCACTTCTGACATAATGAAGGTCATTTTTAATCAATTCTAAAGAATTTTATTGATGAATTTGGTTCTCCTTCACCGAGAATATGTGGTGTTATTAATAAATATATTGGTAATCATTGCTTATTGTGTGAATATTTTACAACTAATCTTTTGATGCTAACTTTGGTTAAAACACCAAATAAATTTAGTTTTATTAACGCATGCTATCATACTTAATAAATCTTTTTTTGTTTTCGTGAAAAGTTTATCCTAAATATTGTTTGATAATTTTAATAGTGGAAATACTATCTTTACATTTTAAAATTTGGGTTTGATGATAATAATTACCTTGTAATTAAATATTGAAATATTGTAAAAAATGAAGTCCGTAGTAATAATACCCGCATACAACGAGGAAAAATCAATCGCAAAAGTGATTGGAGATATTCCTACAGATGTTGTTTCGGAGGTTATTGTTGTAAATAATAATTCAAACGATAACACAGAAACAGTTGCACTTAATGCAGGTGCTAAGGTTTTGTTTGAAAAACAAAAAGGGTACGGAGCTGCTTGTTTAAAAGGAATAGATTACCTTAAAGAAAATATTCCTGATATAGTTGTGTTCTTAGATGGTGATTATAGCGACTATCCGGAAGAAATAATTGATTTGATAAAACCCATTGAGCAAGATGATTATGATTTTGTACTTGGAAGCAGAGTGATAGGCGAAAGAGAAAAAGGTGCGTTACCTCTGCAATCAAGATTTGGTAGTGTGATTGCCGGAAAATTAATTAGTATGTTTTGGAAAGTGAAATACACTGATCTCGGTCCATTCAGAGCAATTAAATATAGTAAACTGTTAGAACTTGAAATGCAGGACACATGGTTCGGCTGGACAGTAGAAATGCAAATAAGGGCAGCAAAGAGAAATTTTAAAATTTTGGAAATCCCGGTTCGCTATCGTAAACGTATTGGAAAATCAAAAGTAACCGGAACATTAAAAGGAACCGTAATGGCAAGTGTGATTATTATGAAAACCATTTTTAGTGAATTGTTTAAGAAAAATGACATCTGAAAAAAAAGACACGGCTATCATAATATTTACAAAATTTCCCGTAGAAGGAAAGGTTAAAACCCGGCTTGCAAAAAATATGGGAAACAAATTTGCAGTTTCATTTTACAGAGTGTGCGCTGAACATACCTTCAATGAATTGGCAAAAGTAAAAGAAACAGGTTCAGAATTATTTTTGTTTTGCTCGGAAGAAAATGAGATTGAACAAGTGATGAAATGGGCGGGAAAAGATTTTAATTATAATTCTCAGCAGGGGGATAATCTTGGATTAAAAATGTACAATGCGTTTGAAACTGTATTTAAATTAGGATATAAAAAAGTAATTATTATTGGAACCGATGCGCCTGACGTTAGTATGAAAATAGTACAAAGTGCAATTTCAATTTTAGATAATTACAGTGTAGTGATTGGTCCTGCAAATGACGGCGGGTATTATCTTTTAGGATTTAAATCAAAATTAATAGATTTATTTTCCGGAATTGAGTGGAGTACTAATTCGGTATTTGAAAATACTATTAAAAAATTGAATAATTCTAAAATAAATCATTTTACGTTGGATGAGTTAACTGACATTGACACTTTGGAAGATTTACAAAATTGGCTTAAGCATTATAAAGGTGATGTTGCTCATCCTATAAAAGTTTTTTTGGAATCATATAGTTAGCAAATCCAATAAAGCAGGAATTTTTACCTTACATAATTCATAAAAAATAAGAATTTTATAATACAACGGTATTTATTAAGTTTGCAAATCCTAAAAATATAGCTCTCATCTTATAAACAATTATAATTATGGCAAAGAAAAAACAAACAAATAAACAAAGACAAATAGGCAAAACAACAATTGAAAAGAAACCTTTAATTGACCCGAAGCATAAAAATACTTTCTGGACAGTTGTTGTCCTTGTTATTCTACTCATCTATTTCGTTATAAATAATACGAGAGATGAACCTGAACAAGGACCATATCCCCCCGGTTACAAACCGGTAAAAGTTGAAACAAATATGCAAAACTGATTTAAAAGTTTAATTTCAGGAAAAATTTTATAATTAGAAATAGCAAACAAATGGAGTAAAGTATGATAAGAGAACTATTAATATTAGTGCTGCTGATATTTACTGTTGCTATGTACGGATCTAATAACAGCACCTTGAAATTGGAAAGCACTAATAACAATTTATTTGCAACCGCAAAGAGTGATATGATTAGTGACGCAGCACCAAATTTTACATTGTACACTTTGGATGGTGATGAAGTTAAGTTATCAGATTATTTGGGCAAAGTAGTTATTTTAGATTTTTGGGCTACCTGGTGTCCGCCCTGCCGCAAAGGTATCCCCGATCTTATTTCTATTCAAAATCAGTATAAAGATGATTTGGTTGTGATAGGAATATCTTTAGATCAACCTGCCACACAAGATCAATTACTCCCTTTCATCGAAAGCTACGGTATAAATTATCCTATAGTCTTAGGTGATTTAGAAGTATCGGCTGCTTACGGTAATATTCAAGCTATTCCAACTTCATTTGTTATTGATAAGGAAGGAAATATATTTAATAAACATATTGGTCTTGTTTCCAAATCAACTTTAGTTGAAGAGATAAATTTACTGCTAAGCAGAAAATAAAATAAGTAAAAATTAGTTTCTATAAGGAGATCATTCAATATTAATTGAAGGATTAGCTCCTTTTTTTATTACAAGATTTTTTCGATTGATACCCGTAGAATTTATTTTACCTTAATATTCCACACGCTTTGCTATTGGTTAAGTCCTTTGGGCTATGCCTGTATTTGTTGACATAAATCGAATGATGAATATCGATTAACGAATAATGATTTTAAGATGTAACTATTTAATCTGTACGTTTATATCAGGACAAGACATGCACTTCATAATTCTAAAATCGTTAATCGGTGTTCGATATTCAAAAAACAGGGAAAAGATTAAAGCCCGCTATTGTGGCAAATCAATTCAACCTACTTCGAAAGTAGATATTTAATTTTATTAGTAGAAGGCATTAATTATCTTTTACCTAATTCTTAGATTTAGGATTAATTAATTTGTTTCTGTGAGAGAAGAGCAAAGCACTTGAAGCAGGTGCGGATGTTTATCTTACAAAACCAATCGGGAATAAAAAATTGACGGATACGCTGGGAAAGCTGCTCACTCAGAAAAAAACCAGCAAGCGGTAAGTATTAATTCAATCATTCTAAATTATACAAGTAAGAATTAGTTTACACCGTTTCTTAAGAACTTCGGTTCTTCTAAAGTTAATATTAAAGAAATACGATGAGAATCCGGCAATCTGTCAATTTCCGAGGCACTAAACCTTGCAAATGAATAATCGATATTAAGCTTTGGAAGTTTTACGCCAGCACCGATTGTAACTTGTTTAACATCAGAATAACCGCCTCTAAGATAAACAAGATTTTCGATGTTAATTTCTAATCCTGCCATCATATCAAAACTTACCGGGCCAAGGTTAACAGTTGAAGCAAATTGTCTGTTTTCAAATCTAACATCAGTTTCCAGAACAGGCATTATGTAACCACCAAGGAATCCGGTAATTTTATAAGCACCACCAATTTTCAAGGTTGGTGATATTAGCTCGTTTCTACCAGTATCCCATGCAATTAAGGTTGTTGTTATATCCTGGGCGTTTAATCCTAATGTTAAATTATCTATTGGCATATAATATGCACCAAAATCAAAACCAACTCCTGTTGCTCCAAACTCAGCAATATCTCTTCTAATTATTTTTATGTTTGCGCCCCAATAAAATTTATCAGACAGCCTTTTTGCAAATGTTAAGTAAAAAGCCCAATCCTGGTTGCTGAATTCTGTTATTAGATCGTAATCGAGACGTGCATAAATATTGTTTATATCATTGATTAATTCTCCTGTTTGTCCGTCAATCAATGCGTTGCGTGTATCTGGAATTCCATCTACACCAAGCCGCATAACACTTATACCGAAACTCATATCTGTTCCGAAAGGAATTCCTACTGAAGCATAATCATAATTTACAAGATTACCGAACTGTTCTGAATGCATTAAAGAAATTTGTGGGTAATTAAGATTGGCAAGACCTGCCGGGTTGTAATATCCTGAAGTAACATCATCTGCAATGCCGACAAAGGCATTACCCATACCGAGTGCTCTTCCGCTAACTCCGATAGCCATGAACTCGCCGGCATATTTACCAAATACAGTTTGTGCATTGATAGAGGTAAATGAGATGAACAATATCGATAGCAATACGAATAACTTTTTGGGCATATAAAAATACTCCTTAAAATACAATTTTAGGCAAAACCGTGCAAAAAGATTGCCAATTAGAACTATAAAGTCAAGGCTATTTTTCTGTAAGGATTGCAGATTGCCTGTAATTGATACTTAACAAAATGGAATTTTTACACTACCGATAATTTTTTATTACAATTATATTTATTTGAAAAGGTACTAAACCTCTAAAAACTTTAATATAATAAATATAAACAAAATGTATTCCGAAGATATCAATTCTGATTCATTGCTGCCTAATACTGTGGATTATTAAAATAATAAAGATTAGCAGGTGGAATTACAGACGGATTAGTTCGGCTCTCTGTTGGGATAGAAAATGCAAATGATATTATTGCTGATCTGGATCAGGCACTTGAGAAAGTAAAGAAAGCTAATTTAACTGCAGTTTGTGTGTAGAATAATTTCAAATTTAAGTTTTTTTAAGGTAGCATTAGCTCCCTTTTTTATTGGTACAACTTTGGGATAACAATTATATTTTAGAGATCTATAACAGCAATATTGTACTTTGATACACAAAACATTTTATTAAATCATTCACCGACTGTTCTCCCCAATTCACCGAATTTTACTTTCATCAGTTTCCATAATTAGTTATGTTTCGACAGAAATTAATGGAAACGAGGAACATCAATGGAAAACAAAGATAAAAACATTACTGATAAACGAGTTATTTTAGGCGGAGTACTTGTAGTAATAGGTGCACTGCTATTATTGGGCTCTATGGATATACTTGACGTAAGCATTTCACATATAATATTCTCATGGCCATTCATCTTTACAATAATTGGACTGTTTATCCTTTTCAACACAAATAAAAAATTGTTGGGAGGGATTTTTGTAGGAATTGGTTTGTTTTTTCTAATCCCAAGAATATTTCCTTATGTGCATTACCATGGAGGAATCGTGTTCCCGGTTATTCTTATAGCCCTTGGCATTTATATTATTTTAAACCACAGAAAAAAAAATATTTCCGAATCTGAGAGAAGTGGTTTTTTAAAGAAAGATTTAATTGATGATGTATCTATATTTGGAGGAGGAAATAAAATTGTAGCCTCAGATAATTTCAGAGGCGGTAATATCACAGCTATATTTGGCGGTTCGGAAATTAACCTTACAGGCTGCAAACTTGCTGATGGAGATCAAATTATAGATTTGCTTTTAGTATTTGGCGGTACAACTATTGTAGTTCCAAGAGACTGGAATGTGGTTGTAAATGTAACCTCCGTACTTGGCGGCTTTTCGGATAAAAGTATACGAGATCCTGGTGTGATACCTGATCAATCCAGAACTCTCTATGTAAAAGGTCTCGCTATGTTTGGCGGCGGCGAAGTGAAGAATTATCTTTGATGCAATGATAGATGTTAACAAATCCCATATTTAGAAGTCTAAAAAATCTTAATTATTACCTGATCTTCTGGACAGTCCTTGCTTTCCTATTTATACAACTGCTTTATTTTGGAACTGGATTAGGATTAGCGGCAGCAGTAACAGATGGTTTGGTTTTCACATTTTTGCTGGGGGGAATTGGATTAACTTTATGGTATCCTGCACGTTACATTACATTTGAAAAAAACAGCACGTTAAAAATAATTTTAGGTCATTCGATTGGGGCACTTATTACAACTGTTATCTGGTTATCGGCAGGTTATTTTTTATTAGTGGGAATATTTAATTTTAGCAATACTTATCCATCATTCTTTTACAGCACTCTTGCATGGAGAATACTTTTAGGATTACTTTTCTATTCACTTTTCGTGTCGTTTTACTATATGATAATTTATTACACTGGTTTTCACGAAAGAGAAATAAAAGAAGCTGAATTGAAAAGTCTTGTTACCGAAGCAGAACTGAAATCGCTAAAGTTTCAAATCAATCCGCATTTTATTTTTAATAGTTTAAATTCGATGAGTGCATTAACAGAGATTGATCCCGCCAAAGCAAAACAGATGATATTAAAATTAGCAGATTTTCTTCGCTTCATACTAAGAACAAATGAGCTTGAAAAAAATAAATTAAGTGAAGAGTTGAAAAACATTAGATTATATTTGGATATTGAACAGATAAGATTTGAAGACAAGTTTGAATATGTTGAAGAAACTAATGAGGGATGCGGTAATGCTGAAATTCCAAGTATGATATTACAACCATTATTTGAAAATGCAATAAAACACGCTGTATATGAAACTCTTGATAAAGTAACACTAAAACTTTTTTGTAAAATTCAAAATGGGTTTTTAAAAATTGTTGTAGAAAATAATTTTGATGAAGCAGGAATTCCAAAAAAAGGAGCAGGAGTTGGATTAAAGAATATTGAAGAAAGATTAAAACTTCTTTATCATCAAAATAATCTACTTGATGTAAAAAAAGAGAATGGAATTTTTGTAGTAACATTGTATATTCCAATAGAAAACAATTAGCCACCAATTACACTAATTTGGACTAATAGAATTAAGAAAAAATATATTGATAATTATCACAAATGTTTATAACAAAAATAATATTATAAAATGAGCAACAAAATAAGAACAATAATAATTGATGATGAACATTTAGCCCGTTCAATCACAAAGAGCTATCTTTCCAAGCATCCCGAGATAGAGATAGTTGCAGAATGCTCTAACGGTTTTGATGCAATAAAAAAAATTAATGAAGAGAAACCAGATCTAATTTTTCTTGATATACAAATGCCCAAAATAAACGGCTTTGAGATGTTGGAATTACTTGAAGATCCGCCGGCAATAATTTTTACAACTGCTTACGATCAGTTTGCAATAAAAGCATTTGAAGTAAGTGCGGTTGATTATCTTCTCAAACCTTTTTCGGAAGAGAGATTTAATGAAGCGCTAAAAAAATCATACACTTATATCCAGGATAAATTCCAGCAAAACTCAGCCATCAAAAATATTATTGAACAAAACGATGAAAGAATTGAGTTTTTAGAGCGTGTTGTAATTAAAGAAGGATCAAAAATATCCATTCTTCCGGTTGAATCAATAAAATGGATTGAAGCACAAGACGATTACGTGATGATAAATTCAGAGCAGGGAAGATTTTTAAAAAAGAAAACGATGAGATATTTTGAAAACCATCTTAATGAAAATACGTTTATTCGCATTCATCGATCCTATATTATTAACGCAGATTATATTCTTCACCTCGAACAGAAAGGCAAGGAATCTTACCGGCTAATTCTCAAAAACAACAAAGAACTTCCGGTAAGTAAAACAGGATTAGCAAAATTAAAAAACACTTTGTAAGAATTATTACCTTAATTAAACGAAAAACCCGGATACTTTTACTTACAAAATTGAAAATCTGTTTTTGTATAGATATATTTGTTGTTAATTAACACAGAGGAAATAATGATTTTCGATAAGGACTTACTCTCAATACAGGAAGCGCGCGAATTATCTAAAAAAGCACACGATGCTCAATCAGAATACAAACACTTCTCTCAGCAACAGGTAGATAAAATTGTAAAAGCAATGGCGGATGCAGGATACGAAGCTTCCGAACATCTTGCAAAAATGGCTAAGGAAGAAAGCGGTTTTGGTAAGTGGGAAGATAAAGTCATAAAGAATCAATTCAGCACAAAAAATGTTTATGAATCGATAAAAGATCTTAAAACGGTTGGAGTAGTTGGAGAAGAAGCAAACGGGAAAGTTTTAAAGATTGCTGTTCCTATGGGAGTAGTTGCTGCCCTTATTCCTTCAACCAATCCAACATCTACTGCAATGTTTAAAGCATTGATTTCGCTTAAAGGAAGAAATGCAATCGTTGCAAGTCCTCATCCGCGAACAGCAAACTGCACAGTGGAATCGCTTAATATTTTATCAGAAGCTGCTGTCTCCGCTGGCGCTCCCGATGGACTGATTCAATGTTTATCGAGCCCTACAATAGAAGGTACGCAAGCATTAATGAAGGATAAAAACATTGCAGTAATTTTAGCAACAGGCAGCACACCAATGGTTAAAGCTGCATACAGCTCAGGCACACCTGCTTTCGGTGTCGGTTCTGGTAACGTTCCTGCTTTTATTGAAAGAACTGCAAATGTTAAAAAAGCCGTTGCAGATATTCTTTACGGAACAACTTTCGATAACGGAACTCTCTGCTCATCAGAGCAGGCAATAATTACAGATGCCCCCGTTGATGAAAAGGTACGTGAAGAAATTAAAGAGCAGGGCGGCTACTTTTTAACAGCCGATGAAAAAGAAAAATTAGGGAAAGCAATTCAAACCAACTTCCGTATAAATGCCGAGATCGTCGGTCAAACGGCGACGTTCATTGCAAAGTATGCCGGGTTTTCCGTGCCTGAAAATACAAGGGTGTTATTTGCGGAATGTTACAACGTTGGTAAAAGCGAACCGCTTTCGATGGAAAAGCTTTCTCCAATACTTGCGTTCTATACTGTGAACGGCTGGCTTGAGGGCTGCCATAAATGCATTGATCTTTTAAACTTCGGCGGAGTAGGGCACACTATGGTTATTCATTCAAACGACCAACCAATAATTATGAAATTTGCACTTGAAAAACCTGCGTTCCGTGTGTTGGTTAATACCGTTGGTTCGCTTGGTGCAGTTGGCAGTACAACTGCTCTTGACCCTTCGATGACATTAGGTCCGGGAACCTGGGGAGGATCAATAATATCAGATAATGTTACCGCTAAACATTTAATAAATATTAAAAGTCTTGCTTTCGAAACCAATCCTGTAAATGAAGGAAAGAGTGTTACACAATTTGATGTGCAAAGAACTCACGGAACGAAAGATATGTTTATGAGCGAAATTGAAGAACGGCTTAAAGCCAGAGCAGGTAATCCTCCGCTAAGGGATTCTTATCAATACAATATTGTAAAAGAACCAGAGATTAAAAACGATCACCCAAAACCAAAAACAAAAGTATCTTTCGGCAAAGGAATTTCCGAAGAGGAAATATTAAAAGTAATAGAAGAATTTGAGAGGAAATAAATAAACAAGTTTGTAACAGAGTAAAAACTAACTTGTAATTTTTTCTTCACTCGATAGATTAAACCACCCCCTAATTTGCTCATTCAAATTTCCATTATACGATTTATGGAAAAACTCATTTTTATGTATATCGTAATCATAATCAGATTGCCAGTCATTTATGTTATCAACAATCGCCTTTATAGCATTGGTTATGTAAAATATTTCTTCATTAGTCATGGTTGGATGGATTGACATTCTCACCCAGCCGGGTTTTTCAGAAAGATCGCCCCGATTAATTTTATCTGTAATTCTTTTGGAGTGTTGAGGATCAACGTGCAACAGGTAATGCCCATAAGTTCCCGCACAGGAACAACCGCCTCTTGTTTGTATTCCATTTCTATCGTTCAATAATTTTACTATCAGGTTGTAATGAATATCATCCACATAAAAAGAGATTGCGCTAAGCCGTTCTTCCACATCATCGGCAAGAATGTGCAAACCAGGAATTTTTCTCATCTCTCCAAGCGCAATTTTAAGAAGATCTCCTTCTCTTTCTCTCATTTTTTCAACGCCCATTTCCTGCTTTAACTTAATTGCAAGCGCAGCTCTTATTGCTTGTAGAAATGCCGGTGTGCCGCCGTCTTCTCTCAGCTCAATGTTAGAAACAAATTTATGCTGTCCCCACGGATTTGTCCAATCAACAGTACCTCCTCCGGGTGAATCCGGCACTTTGTTTTTATATAAATTCGAATCGAATATAAGCACACCGCTTGAGCCGGGACCTCCGAGAAATTTGTGAGGCGAAAAGAAAATAGCATCTAATTTTTCTTCAGGATCTTCGGGATGCATATCAATCCTAACATATGGTGCGGAGCACGCGAGATCAATAAAAGCATATCCCTCATATTGATGCATTATTTTTGCTAATTGATGATAAGGCGTTTCAATTCCAGTTACGTTTGAACATGCAGTAAAAGCACCGATTTTTAATTTCCGGTTCTTATGTTTTTCTAATTCTTTTACAAGATCATTCGTGTCAACCAATCCTTCATCGTTCGGAGGAAGCACTACCACGTCAGCAATCGTTTCAAGCCATGTAGTTTGGTTTGAATGGTGTTCCATATGAGTTACAAATACAATTGGACGAAGTTCATCGGGAAGCGTTAAAAAATCTCTTAACTGTTCGGGAATTTTCAATCCTAATAATCTCTGCAGCTTTACAACCATTCTGGTCATT
>Ga0209980_10002021_pt1 | contig 11117 bp, 9 predicted proteins | sample CR02metaG_FD_183611 | JGI IMG/M metagenome (GOLD analysis project Ga0209980, IMG submission 183611) | Deep subsurface microbial communities from Mariana Trench to uncover new lineages of life (NeLLi) - CR02 metaG (SPAdes) (version 2) | ecosystem: Environmental > Aquatic > Marine > Ocean trench >... | reverse complement strand
TTTTGATAAATTTCATAACAAGAACAAATACTTGAAAAATATTCTAAAACTTCGATCATTTATGGTTAGTTTACAAGCAAATAATAATAATAAAAAAGTTAATGGTGGATTTTATGAAGAATTTTATAAATCCATGTTTGGTTGGAAAAAAAGGGAAAAACTAAATTCTTGGGGTTCTTTATTTGCCATGCAAGCCCTTTATTGGTTTGATAATTATGAAAAAATTGATTATAATGAATTAATTTTATCTCTTTATTGATCTTAACATCTAGTTTTAGCTTCCAAGAGAATCTAGTAAAGTCTTCGATTCAATTTTTTTCTCTAAATGATTCTGACAATCATAGATAAAAGGTATGAGCGATTTTTCATAAATTTCCATTATTCTGAATTTTGTCCTTGTATGATGTTGAACTATACATAAACAACTTACATCATGCAAATTGTTATCGTTCAAGTCTTTTATGCACTTAAAATCTAGATTATTTAAGAAATTTTCTTTTAAATATTTCTCAATTAATTCTTCTTTAAAAAATGGATCATAACCTAATACTTTGAAATTTCTTTTATTAAACTCATTAATAATTTTAAAACTAGGAGAGTCCCTCATATCTTCTACATCTGCCTTGTATGTTAAACCACAAATTAAAACAGTTTTTTCAAGTTTCATATTTTCAAGCGTTCTTTCTATTGAATCACAAATGTATTTCGGTATTTCAAAGTTAATTTTCAAAGCATTTTCAATAGTTGAAAATTTTATATCAAATTTTTTTGCAGTATCAAGTAAGAAGCGTGGATCTTTTGGAATACAATGTCCACCAGCACCAGCACCAGGATAAAAAGGCATAAACCCAAAGGGTTTTGTTGCTGCAGCTTTAATCACATCTTTTACACTAATTTCCAATTTATCACATACTATTGCTAATTCATTTACCAAGGAAATATTTACTAATCTGAAAGCATTTTCATATGATTTTACTACTTCAGCAATTTTTGATGAATCAACGCGTTGTAAATGCGCATTGTTAATATGCTTGTAAATTTTTTGAGAAATTTTAAAAGTTATATCATCTGAACAATAAATAATTCTTGGTATATTTTCTAGATTCCATTTTTTGTTTAATGGATCAATTCTTTCAGGACAAAAACATAATCCATAATCGTCTCCTACTTTGTATCCTGATGATTCTATAATCTCTTGTATCTCTTCTGTAGTACCTCCTCCAACACTACTTTCGAGAATAATTACATCTCCTGATTTTGAGGAATCCAGAAAAACATTAACAGCTTCTTTAACAAATTTGTTTGATGATGTATTTTCATTAGGAATTGGAGTATGAACACAGATAATTCCAATCTTGGGACTTTCAGATTTAATTGGTAAAGAATCAAGTTCTAAATTATTATTGGTTCTACAATGTAAGAATTCATTTTTTAGATGAAGTTCGGAATCTAAAAGTTCATTATTTTTTAATCTTTCAATTCTTTGAGAGTTAATGTCAATTCCTCTTACTTTGATCCCTCCACTAGCTAATCTTACTGCTAGAGGAAATCCTACATATCCCAATCCAAATATCTCGACTAAAAACGATTTTGAAGAAATAGATTCTAGTGTTTTTTTTAACATATTATTTTACTTAGAAGGACAGTGAGATTAGGTTTATTTGTATTTTGAGAGTTGTAAACTGAGCAAATGAATTAAACTTGTCCACAAATTTAATTATAGACTTCTTTTCATGGATTTACTTGTGAAAGTCGCTTTAATTGTTGGAACTAGGCCTCAAATAATAAAATCTCAACCCTTAATAAAAGAAATAGTTTCGCGAAAATCAAAAATTAGTATCATTCATACTGGCCAACATTATGATTATGAAATGTCGAAAGCTTTCTTTAGTGAATTAAAAATAAGAAATCCTGATTTCAATTTAGGAGTAAGTAAAGGCTCTTCCTCAAAACAGCTAGGGGAAATAATTTCTAAATTAGAAAAACCATTAAAAAAACTCAATCCTGATATAGTAGTTGTTCCTGGAGATACAAGATCAGCTCTGGGAGCAGCTCTATGTGCCAATCGAATGGGTATTCCATTTGCTCACCTTGAATCAGGGGCTAGAAGCTATGATAACAAAATGGAGGAGGAAATAAACCGAAGATTAATTGATCATTGTTCAGATTTACTTTTTGCACCAACAAAGAATTGTTTAAAAAATCTTAACGAAGAAGCAGTTCGAGGGAAAAAATTTTTTACTGGAGATACTATGTACGATGTTTTTCTACAATACAAAAAAATTCTGAAATTAAAAAACAATGTTGAAAGAAATCATATTTTAATGACAATTCATAGAAAGGAAAATATACTAAATATTCCTAAATTAAAACAAATTTTTAATCTAGCAAAAAATATATCTAATCAGGGATACAAAATTATTTTTCCAATGCATCCACACACAAAAAATCAAATTAAATCTAATAAAATTTCATTACAAGGAATTAATATTATTAAACCCATTAAATATTCAGAAATGTTAACAATGTTATCAAAAGTAAAATTATTGTTAACTGATTCTGGAGGTTTACAAAAAGAGGCATTTTGGTCTAATACTCCATGTGTAACAATTCGAGAAAATACTGAATGGATAGAAACATTAGTTGGAAATCGTAATACCTTGTTACAAAATATCAGATCTTCAGATTCAAAAAAGATCCTGAAAATTCTAAATTCAAAACCATTAAAGAAAATTACTTCTTCAAAAACCTTTGGAAACGGAATGGCATCCAAAAAAATTACTTCAATTCTTCTCAAGCAATTTTAAATAAAGTACTTTTTCTTTTTCTTCCATAATATCACTATTGATTTTTTTCGTGGCATCTAATCCATCTTGAATCATTTCCCCCCGTAACTTATCATTAGAAATTATCTTTGTAATGGCATCTTTGAAGGAATCTGGATTATTTTTTACTAATAATGCAAAGTCTTTAACAATATCTGGATTTGGATCGAATTCTTGTTTAGGTAAAATAACTGGCAAGCCTGAAGCGGCAGCTTCCAGTGCAGGAATAGCAAATCCTCCATATTTTATAGGGAGAGCAAAGATTGTTGCAGAGGCATAATATTCATGAATTCTTTCATTAGGAATTGAAGTTTCAAATCGTACATTTTCTTCAATTCCTAAATCTCTTGTAAGCTTTACAAGATTTTCATATTCAAGCCCATTTCCAATTATTAACAAAATAACATCTAAATCTTTAATTGCTTTGATTAAACACTCTTGGTTTTTTTCTTTGATTAGTCGACCAACACAAATTATTACTGGTTTTGATTCTTTAAAAATAGGTTTTACATCTGGACTAAATTGAGTGAGATTAACTCTATTGTAAATTAAATTTATATCTTTTCCTCCCATTTTTTCAGCATATTTTCTAATAAAATCATAAATGATTATTATCTTGTCTGCATTTTTAATTGAATTTGGTTCAAGAGTCCTTTTTGCAAACAAAAGTTTCAGATAGGTTTTGTAATCTTTATTCTTTCTAGCAAAATATCGACGATCTCTATCATAATCTCCATGTAATGAAATTACAAGTGGAATATCTAATTCTTTTTTAACCTGAGCTGCCATCCATCCTTGTAAAAGTGGATTATACGCACGAAGTACATCTGGCTTAATTTCTTTAATTAAATCAATAATTTTACTCTTTTTTGAATTTTTATTTATTAAATTAACTTTTCCTACAACATGAATTTTTAGATCTCCATTTCCTGAAACAATTTTTACTTTCTCTTCTTCTATATCTGAATCAAACATGCTAATCACATGAATTTCGTCAAAGAAATTTTTTGGATTAAAATAGCGAGATTTGATTTCACCTTTTTTGTAATAAGCATACAAAGGATCATTAGGAAAAACACAAAGTCGTTTCATATTTCCACCATCTTATTTTAAAATGATTTATTTTTAATTTCTCTTATAACAGATTTGAATAAGGTTTTCGTTTTTGAATCTATCATATAGGTTATTGCCAAATAGCTTAATACTCCTAGCGCAATAAACAGTAGAAATTCAGGAAGAAATTCAAAAATACTTTCTTTATATTCTAAAAATTCTCCCATTAGAATATACATAGAACCAAATACAAAGATACTTGTAAGTAAATATTTGACCACAGTTTTTATATCTAGTTTAGGACTAAATTCTTTTTTCACTAACACATAAAGGTAAATTGTATAAGGGATTTGTGTAGATAAAGCCACAATAGCCCAATACATTACTAATTCAACTTCTGCTTGAATTATTGGAACAAAAATACTTAGCATTATAACTAAAGAACCCAAATAAACTCCACTTTGGATAATCAACAAAGTAGGCAAGAAAAATAATTTACTTTTTAAATAATCTTTAAATGTTGAATTTTCATTGGTATCAACTTTTTCAATTCCTGATAATGCGCTTCTAAATATATCAGAAAGCATTCTAAGAAAAATCATAGGAATGAGAAAAATTACTATCATTATCGCAGTATCATAAATTGGATTTAGAGCAAATAAAGCCGGTTTTGCAAAAGCAATGGACATTGCAGAAAGGGGGAACGAAAAATAAAAAACTAGTGTTAAGTTTTTTTCAAAATATTCTTTTTTAGCTCCACTAAGTAGTTTAGGATAAACAGCTTTACCAATTTTTGCAGAATTATTTACGAATTTAGATACTGCCATTGCAGCAGCCCAATAAGCAAGGCCTGCGGGAGATCCTGTAAATATTGTGAATATAGCAACATCACTTACATTAATTATTTGAGAAATATTTGGATACAATGGAAGCCAAAATAACTTGAACCACTTTTTTAGGTATTTTTTGTTAAACTTTACACGAATTTGTTCTTGCGTTCTAATGAATAAAATTGTGATACTTGAGAACGTTGCGAATACGGATGTGATAATTAACCCTACTAAACCCATATCTAAAAAATAAATTAAAACTAATGCTACTGGGATTTTTGTTAATTCAAATGCCATAACACCATATTCTTCTGCTTGAGGTTGAGAACCCTGTGCAATTCTAGATAATACATTTCTAACAAATTCCACAGGAATTAATATTGCTGCAAAAAATAAAATTGTTATATCAACATCTGTTTGTTCACCAAACAAAAATACGATTGCCAGATAAATCATTATGCCAATAATGGCAATTAAATTTGTAGACACAATAGCAGTTTTTCCTGATTGTTCTCCTCGTGCAATCTCACGAACAGTCCAAAATGAAATTAATGGTCTTAAAATAAGGGCATAAGTAGTCAATCCTCCAATTAAAGCCCAAGTACCAAATTCTTCTTGTGATAACTGTCTTGTTACAATTAATGTGAATATTAGTCCTGTAAACACACTAATAATTCCAATAATAAATGAAATCATTCCAGAGTAGGTTACTCTAATTCCTGACAATTTAGATCAAACATTCCTTAGATTACTTATAGCTTAATTGAAGTTATAGCATTATTAATTGATGTGGCATACTAAAATTAATTAATTAATTGGTAGACAAATTTCTAATATTTTTATGTGATATGTTTAAAATTAATAAAGAGAAGTTTATATTTTAATATATAATTTTTACAATTGAAAGTATTTTTGCAAATACAATTTAATCAAACAACTAGTAAAGAACAAAAATTTCTCAGACCACATTATGATAAACTGTATGAATTTTTGGGAATAAATTTTTCCTGGGATAAATAAAATGAAAATCCAAAGTCATTTTAGCATAAGAACAAGAAAATCCATACGTAAGAAATTCCAAAAACACAAAACATCTCATAGTTTTGCCATATCTTTACATAGAAAATATTGTTTAATGACTGGATTCTTACATGTCTTACCTGATTTTCTTATTCTAGGTACTGAAAAAGGAGGAACTACTTCGCTTTATAGAGATTTAATTCAACATCCCTTCATAAATTCTCCCGTAACAAAAGAAATCAGTTTTTTTAGTAGGTATTATGATAGAGGTTTGAATTGGTATCGTGTATGCTTTCCATTTAAACATCATAAATTTTTTGCAAAAAATTTACAAAAGAAAAACTTTCTTACTGGAGAAGCTAGTGTAAGATATTTTGATCATCCACATGCACCAGAAAGAATCAAGCAATTAATTCCTAATGTAAAGCTTATTATTTTATTACGAAATCCAATAGATCGAGCATATTCCCAATACAATATGATTGTAAGAGGAGGATTTGAGAAATTAACTTTTCAACAAGCAATTCAGAAAGAAAAAGATCGAACCAGTGAAGAATATGAAAAAATGCTAATGGATAAAAATTATTACAGCGAAATCTATTTCCTTTATGCATATCTAAATCGAGGGATTTATGTTGATACATTAAAGAAATGGATGGATACTTTCCCTAAAGAACAATTTCTAATCATGCATAGTAAGGATTTTTTTGACAACTCATCTAAAATTTATCACAAGACTTTAGATTTTCTTAATATGCCTAAATTTGATCTTAAAAATTATTATGACATAGGAATTTCTTACAAAAATCCAAAAATGGATTCAAAACTTAGAAGTCAACTCGTTGAATATTTCAAGCCACACAATGAAAGATTGTATAAATTTTTAGGGAGAAATTTTGACTGGGATAAATAATTTACTTAAATCTAAAGGAAATGATTTGAATTCTCAAAACTTCAATTCAAATTCTATCAAAAATTCTTCTGGAAAATCTGTTGTGGTAATAGGTGGAGGAGTGTCAGGCTTGGCTTCTTCTTTAGAACTTTGTAAACATGGTTACAAAACTATCATATTAGAAAAACAAAATTTTATTGGAGGATTAGCAACTAGTATTCCATATAGAGGATATAATCTTGACATTGGTCCACATTTTATGGCGCTCCCCAAAGAATCTGAAATAACTGATGAAATACTAGATTTGATGGGAACTGAAAAAACGATAAAACTACCTGATGATCTTTTTTCTAATTTTTATAAGACCAATTTTAATGGACGTCTTTACACAGGATATCCATCATTAATGGAAGTTATTTTTAAAACAACTAGAAGATTTTTAGTTTTAAGCTTATGGGATTTTTTTATTGCTAAATGTAAGAATATTTTTATAAAAAGTAAATATGATAATGCGGAAAAATATTTAATTTCAACATATGGAAATTTTTTGTACAAAATCTGGTTTAAACCTTATTTGTATTATAAATACCCAGGAACAGAACCTCCGCTAGATCAAGTAATGAAAAAATTTCCTACTTTAACTTTGTTAAAGATTTTACAGTCAATGAAAAAACCCCAAAAAAAATTAGAAAAACATAATGATGAAAAAGAAGAAGATAATTTGATATGCTATTTTAAAGGAGGAATGGGAACTCTCATAAATAGAGTTCAAGAAGAAATTCAAAAATATGGTGGAGAAATCAACCTTGGTGTAGATATAAAATCTATTGAACACGCAGGTACTTCCAAAACAATTATTTTTAATAAAAATGATAAACAAGAAAAAATAAACGCTGATATGATTGTTTATTGCATCCCATTAAACATTGCACTACAATGGTTTGATGACGGTACAAAACGAATAATTCAATCAACTAAAAAAACTAATTCTTATAATACAATTATTCTTTTTTTGTTAATAGATACTCCTCGATTGTATGATTCATGGGTTGTAAATTTTTATGATACTGATTTATCTTTTTTTAGAATTGCCCAACAAAATTTTTTAAGTGAAAGTGTGGCTCCTAAAGGCAAATCACTTTTAAGCGTTGAAATAAAATCATCCGAACAAGATCCATTATGGAATATGGATGATGATTCAATATTTACTAGAGTTAAATCTGATCTAGAAAAAATTAAAATCTTAAATGGACAAAAAATTGATGGTTTTAAGATTTTAAAATTTAAAAATTTAGCTCGTAATTATGAATTGAATAAAGATTTTTCTACTAAACCTCTTAACGAATTTATTAATTCATTTGAAAATGAATATCCAGTTGGGACCGAGTCTGATTCAGGTCTTCTAGCAGGAAGTACTGAACAATCTCCGCAAAAAATAGCCTATGGCGCTGGAATGTACATGGCTTTTTTCAAAGCAAAAAACTTGCTTAGAAATATCGAAATTAAAAAAGGAAAACAATAACAATGAAAAATCAACTAAATCAACTAACTTCAGATCCTAGAAGATACGTAAGAAAAAAACTTGAATATAAAAAAAGAGTAATGAAACTAGAAACAAGAAAACAACTTATTGAATACTTTCAACTACATAATGAAGAATTGTGTAAGTTCTTAGGAAGAAACTTTCATTGGGATGAAGAAAATTAATCATGAAAGACATGAATTCTATAAATTCACTTAAAAAAGTAGAGAAATTATATGATGAACGTATTACGTCTTCCAATGATGCTGTAAAAGCTGCTGGACAGTGGGGTTCCAACGAATATGTTCCACTTATTTGTGATGAAATTTACAAGAAAGTTAAAATCAAAAAAACTGATACTGTTCTTGAATTAGGATGCGGAAGTGGAGTTCTTGGGAAATACATTAAAGAAAAATGTCAGCTGTATATAGGAGTAGATTTATCACGAAAAATGTTAAACTTTTTTTCAGAAGATTCAACTTTAGAACCAATTAATCTAATTCAAGGCATTACTGATTTGATTCCTTTTTCCAATCATGTTTTCGATGTAGTAATAATTAATGGTGTAACCATGTATTTTCCTGATGATAAATTATTGTTGGACACCTTAAATGAAATGAAACGAGTATCTAAAAAAGATGGAACAATTTTCTTAGGCGAAAATGTCATTCCCTCTGATTATGCTTGGGAATTTACTTGGTATCAAGATCTATCTCCAGCAATTCAGTTTTTAGCTAGATATTACATCAAAATTCGAAAGTGGCTTTCTAAGAAAAATATAAAATTTGCTGGAAAGTGGAAGGATACTTACAAAGAAATATCCCCAACTTTAATTAATCAATTTTTTAAAAATGAGGCTACAATCCATCAATCTAGGGCAGCAACTTATATCGTTAAAAAAAGAATTCTTAGAAAAAAATACAAAGGAAGCAGAAGAGTTGATTTTTTAATTAATTTACAACAATAAGAGAATTGAAATGTACGAATTTGAAATTTTAAGAAAAGTAGATAATGCAAAATGGAATAATCAACTTCTCAATTGTAAATATTCTACTTTTTTCCAGACTGCAGAATTTTTAACCGAGGATGGTTCTGATAAATACCCACTTTTTCTCTATGTGTACAATAAACGTGGAGATATAGCGGGACAGCTAGGAATGACTATCATAAAAACAAAAACAGGTTATTCTACATCGACTCTAAAAAAAATTGTTGAAATAGCTTCTAAGTTAGGAAATAGAGGAACTTGGGTAAGTGGACCTATCATTCATACTGAAGACATTGAATCAAGGATCAAAATTCTTCAAACCATTCTTAGAGCCCTTAAAGTAGTAACTAAAGAAAATAATCTAATGTTAATAGGGGGTTATTCACCCCCGCAAGACTATCTAGTTGATGAAAAATATAAGAACGAATTCCAGAAAGAAGGATATCAAATAAATAATTTCGAAACATATGTAACTGATTTAAGTCAAGACATAGATAGTCTTTGGAAAAAAGTTAAAAAAAATGCAAAAAATGATGTCAACAAAGCTGAAAGAGAAAACATTCAGATTAAAGAAATTGAAAATAAAAATGATTTAAAAAACTTTGAATTACTTTCTCAAACATGGGAACAAACAAAAGGCATTGAAACAAAAGATCCTTTTGGAAGTTTAGAAAAAGATTGGCGAGATTATAAGGTAAACATTCAAAATTTTTTCTTGGCGTATAAAGATAACAAACTTTTGGCAGGTTTACGCATTGGTAGGTTTAATGAAATTGCATATACCCATAAGGTTATAAATGCATATTCACAGCCTGCAAATGTTGCGGGTCCTTTGCTTACATGGCATGCCATAAAATGGGCAAAAGAATTAGGATTTAATACTTATGATTTATCTGGTGGAGAATCAGAGCCTAAAAATGAGAAGGATTCAAAACGATACTCTGAACAATGGAACAGTTTGTTATCTTACAAAAGAAAATGGGGCGGAGAAGAATTTCCATATTTTCACTTTATCAAAATTATTAATAAAAAAAGTCACAAATTATTTAAAATTCTTTCTAAACCAGATTGGATGTTTAGGAATTACAAAAAGAAACATTTTCAAAAACCTATTAAATCAAGTGAATAGAAAACTTACTTTTGTCAATGTTTTTATCTTTTGAAAAAAAGCATTTTATAAATAGGAAACTATAACCAAAATAAAGTAGGAAATTAAATGGAAAAATTCTATCTGTATCATGATAAAAATCTTTCAAGAAGCGAAATTGAAAAATTAAATAATGCGAAATTAGTCGCTGCAAAAACCGAGCATCCCAGTTTTTCAAAAGTTGTAAAAATGCTTGAAGGAAAGAATTTCTTAGATTTGGGGTGTGCTTATGGAGAACTTAGTAGAGTTTTAGCTGAGAAAGGATTTAAAGTTCATGGGATAGATCGTGTTGAATCATTTATTACAATAGCAAAAGAGTTCAATAGCACACCTAATACATATTACGAAAAACGGGATTTTTTAGAAGAACCCTTTCCGGATGAAACCTTTGATGGTATAATTTTTCTAGAAACGATAGAGCATGTTGAAAATCCTACTCAATATCTAAAGGAATTTCATAGAATTTTAAAACCTGAAGGTTATTTTATAGTTTCAACTCCCAATGCTACATCATTAAAAAACATGTTTTATGCTTTAAGCTATAGATCAAAAAATAAAAGAAATAAAATAATTAAAGAAATTGCTAGTGAACCAAGACAAACTGGAAATCAATTAGAACATATTTACAATTGGGATTTTCCAACTTTAGTTAGACTGTTTGACAGATGTGGTTTCAATGTAGTTGATCATGCCTATTCTGGTACCAGTATTAAAATTCCTTTTTTTGGAAAAAAATACAAGTTTAGAAGAGAACCAAAAATTTTTAATAAAATTGAGCCTCTGAAAAAAACACAAATATTGAAATGTAAAAAAAAGAGTAATGAAACTAGAAACAAGAAA
>Ga0209980_10002019_pt1 | contig 11123 bp, 8 predicted proteins | sample CR02metaG_FD_183611 | JGI IMG/M metagenome (GOLD analysis project Ga0209980, IMG submission 183611) | Deep subsurface microbial communities from Mariana Trench to uncover new lineages of life (NeLLi) - CR02 metaG (SPAdes) (version 2) | ecosystem: Environmental > Aquatic > Marine > Ocean trench >... | reverse complement strand
GCGGCCGACCTCGGAGATCAGCAGGCCCAGGCGAACCCGGCGGACCGCGATGTCCCTGTAGTCGCTCTTGAGATCGTCCTCATCCTTCTCGGCATCCTCCGGGTCGAGCTTGTCGGCCTCTTTATCCTGCTCGATCTGTTTCCAGATCGCGTCGAACTCGGCATCGACCATGCCTTCGGGGACCGGAAAATCATGGCCATCAGCCAGGCGGTCGAGCAACTGCCGCTTCAGGCGGGAGCGGCCGAAGTCCTTGTACTCGCTCGACATCCGCTCGCGCACGCGCTCCTTGAGCGCCGCCAGGTCGGCTTCGCCCAGCGTCGTGGCGAGCTCGTCGTCGATCCCCATGGGGACCGATTCGAGCATGTCCTTGACGGTGACCTTGAATACCGCGTCCTGGCCGGCCAGGCGCTCGTTGACGTAGTCCTCGGGGAAGGTCACGTTGACCTCCCGCGCGTCGCCGATCCCGGCGCCGATCAACTGGTCCTCGAAGCCGGCGATGAAGTTGCTCGAGCCGAGCTCCAGATGGTGGTCCTCGCCGGCCATGCCGGGATAGGCCGTGCCGTCGACCGTGCCGGCGAAATCGATCACCAGGACGTCGCCGCTCCGGGCCTCGCGCGGCGCTTCTAGCGGCCTGGTCTTCTTGTGCGCCTTGGCCAAGTCCGTGAGGGCCTCCTCGACCGCCGCCTCGGTGACCTCGATCACCGTGCGCTCGAGTTCGATCTGCGAAAAGTCCATCGGTACGACGTCGGGCAGCAGCTCCAGCTCGATGGTGTATTCCAGGTCCTTGCCCTCATCGAAGGAGGTGATCTCGATCTTGGGCTGCAGGGCCGGGCGCAGGCCACGCTCGCTGAGCGCCTGGTTCGAGCTATCGGTGACCGCGCGCTCCAGGACCTCGCCCATGACCGATTTTCCGAAGCGCTGCTTGAGGATCTGGATCGGCACCTTGCCGGGCCGGAAGCCAGGCACTTTGACGTTGTTGCCGAGCTCCACCAGGCGGCCGTTCAACTTCTCGTCGATTTCGCGCGCTTCGAGTTGGACCTTGAAGGCCCGCTTCAAGCCTTCGACGTTGGTCTCGGTCACCTGCATCGGCGGTTCGGCCTTTCTATCCTTGGTCGGGGTCGCATCCTGTCCCTCGATCGTCATCCGGGGCCCCGCGCGCCACTCGTTCGGGCGCTTCCGGTCGGCGCGTGGTGCGGGCGGAGGGACTCGAACCCCCACGGATTGCTCCACTGGCACCTAAAGCCAGCGCGTCTGCCAATTCCGCCACGCCCGCGTCCCGCGACCGCGCCGATGGCGGCTCGCCCGTTTATAACATAGCGCCGGAGCGCGCAAGCCCGCAGACAGCCGCCCGAATCGTCTCGCCCCAGCGTGTAACGGCGGCCCGCCTAGCGGACCCGGGACAGGCAGGCTGCGGCACAGGCATCCAGGATCGCCTCCGCATCTATATGGTGGTGGCGGTAGAGATCCGCCAGGTCGCCCGACTGCCCGAAATGCTCGACGCCGAGCGCCTGAACCGTGTGGCCGCGCACCGCGCCGAGCCACGACAGCGTGGCCGGATGGCCGTCGATCACCGTGACCAAGGCCGCATCGGGCGCGAGCGGGCGGAGCAGGTGCTCGACCGCGGCCAAGGTATCCCGGCTTGCCGCCCCCCCGTCGCCGCCCCCGCCGCCCCGCCGCGCCTGCTCGGCGGCGTGCCAGCCGGCGTTGAGCCGATCGGCCGAGGTCACCGCCAGCAGGCCGGCGCCGGGCAGGTCGTCCAGAATCTCCTGGTGCGCGGCCAGGGCTTCGGCGGCGACCGCGCCGCTGTAAACGATGGCCAGCTCCGCGCCGGGCGCCGGCGGCCGGAGCCAATAGCCGCCCGCGATCACTTCCTCGGCGAGGGCGGTCGAGAGCGCGCGCGGCGGCTGGGCCAGGGGCCGGGTCGAGAGCCGCAGGTAGACCGCGCCGCCGGCGGCATCGCGCAGCCAGACGGTCCCGGAGCCGGCCGCCGCCCCCTGGACGGCCCCCGGGACAACCCCCGGGTCAGCCCCCGGGTCAGCCCCCTGGCCGCCGCGCTGCATGTAGTCGAAGGCCCAGGCCATGATCGCCGAGAGTTCGTCCACGAAGGCCGGCTCGAAGCTGGCCAGGCCGTCCTGGGCGATGCCGATGAGCGGCGTCGAAATCGACTGGTGGGCGCCGCCTTCCGGCCCCAGCGTGATCCCCGAGGGCGTCCCTACCACCATGAAGCGGGCGTCCTGGTAGCAGGCGTAGTTCAGCGCATCCAGGCCGCGCTGGACGAAGGGGTCGTAGAGCGTGCCGACCGGCAGCAGGCGGGCGCCGAACAAGCTGTGACACAGGCCGAGCGCGCCGAGCAGGATGAACAGGTTGTTCTCGGCGATGCCCAGCTCGATGTGCTGGCCCGCGGGCGACATGCCCCAACGCTGGGCCGAGACCACCTTCTGGTCCCTGAACACGTCCGCGCGCGGGTGGCGGTCGAAGATGCCGCGCCGGTTGACCCAGCCGCCCAGGTTGGTCGAGACGGTGACGTCGGGCGAGGTGGTGACGATGCGCTCGGCCAGCGCGCCGCCGTCGCGCGCCAGATCGGCCATGATCCGGCCGAAACCGTCCTGGGTCGACATGACCCCGCCAGTGGGCTTGGGGCCGTCAGACTTGGGGGCGCTGGGCCTGGGGAAGTCCGCCGGCACCGCGACCGGCGCGGCGTCGTAACGCCGAGCGCCCCGGGCGGCGAAGGGGACGGCGTCGAGGAAGTCCCGCAGCGTCGCCTCGGGCAGGCCGAGCCCGGCGAAGGGATCCCATTCCGCGCCCTGCGGGATCCGGTTGCGGCGCTGGAATTCCGCCATCTGGTCCGGGTTCATGAGCCCGGCGTGATTGTCCTTGTGGCCGGCGAAGGGCAACCCCAGGCCCTTGATGGTGTAGGCGATGAAGCAGGTCGGCTGGTCGTCCTCGACGGCGTGGAAGGCCTCCAGCACGGTTTCCATGTCGTGGCCGCCCAGGTTGGTCATCAGCACGGCCAGGGCCGCGTCGTCATGATCGGCGAGGATGGCGGTGAACCCGGGCTCGGTGCCGATATCGGCCTCCAACTGCCGGCGCCAGGCGGCGCCGCCCTTGAACACCAGCGCCGAATAGAGCGAGTTCGGGCAGTCGTCGATCCACTGCCGGAGCGCGGCCCCGCCCGGACGCGCGAAGGCCGCCTCCAGGCGCTTGCCGTACTTGATGGTCACGACCCGCCAACCGAAGTTCGTGAACATCTGATCGAAGCGCCCGAACAGCCGGTCCGGCACCACCGCATCCAGGCTCTGCCGGTTGTAGTCGATGACCCACCAGACGTTGCGCAGATCGTGCTTCCAGCCCTCGAACAGGGCCTCGTAGATGTTGCCCTCGTCGAGCTCGGCATCCCCCACCAGCGCCACCATGCGGCCCTCGGGCAGGCCCTCCGGCACCCAGCCCTTGAGCCGCAGATAGTCCTGGGCGAGGCTGGCGAAGGTGGTCATGGCGACACCGAGGCCGACCGAGCCGGTCGAGAAGTCGACGTCGTCCCTGTCCTTGGTGCGCGAGGGATAGGACTGGGCGCCGCCATAAGCGCGGAAGCGCTGCAGCCGGTCCCGGCTCTGTTGGCCCAGGAGGTATTGGATGGCGTGGAACGCCGGGCTCGCATGGGGCTTGACCGCGACCCGGTCCTGGGGCCGCAGCACGTCGAAATAGAGCGCCGTCATCAGCGTCGCCAGGGAGGCGCTGGAAGCCTGGTGGCCGCCGACCTTGAGCCCGTCGCTATGGGGGCGCAGATGGTTGGCGTTGTGGATGGTCCAGGTCGACAGCCACAGCACCTTGCGCTCCAGTTCGCGCAGGCAGGCGAGCCGCTCGGCCGCCGCGTTGGGCCGGCTGGCATCGGACCGCAGTGCCGGGGACTCGTTCATGGCCATTGTGCTCCAACTGGCGCCGCGGATGGCCGCGGCGAATCGCGGCAGAGCCGGGCGCCGCGTGCACTATTCACGAGCTTGGGCGTCCGCTCAAGACCCGGCGCCAGCCCACACCGCGGGTCTCTTGCCGAAATCGGACATTGTTCCAATCCGGGACTGTTCCCAAAGAACGCGAATTGGCAGGGGTTTCAACCCAGGAAGCCAACGGCGGCAGCGCACCGCCGGGCCCGTCGCCGATTCCAGCGAGATCGGGTAACGTGTTTGATTTTTTAGGTTATTATTTTACTATAACAGATTGTTATACAGCATAATACAGCCGTGCGATATCGCCACTTGATTGGCGCGGCGGTCGATCCGCTCGATCGCTCAAAAATAGGCCAGCGCCGAGCCCGGCTCCTGGGCCGGCGCGGTCCGTCGTCTGGAGAGGTCTGGTCCCTCGACCGGCGTCAGGCCGGTAAGGCGCTCTGGAACCGCTCCGTGAAGGTGGCCAGCCCCAGGGTCCGGTGCTCCTGGAAGCACTGTTGGTGTGCGCTCCCCACGGAAACCATGAAATGAACGTGCGGAACACCCATGGGATCGGGCACGATATCGAGCACCCGGGCGGTCTCGATGATGTTGCCCTTGCGGATATTCCGGAACACGCCGCCAATCTTGACGTCCGTTTGGTGGACACCGGACTTGAACCACTGACCGATCTGCTGCGCAAACATAACGAATACCTTTCATAGACCCGGTTTGTTCGAACTCCCGTCACCGAGCTTGCGCGTGTCACTGTCCGTAGTATGCCGCTTTACAGCTTAAACACCGGTTAACGGTGTAACCGGCCGATACTTCAGGGATCCGTGCGGGTCCGGTTGTATCGTTTTCCCAGCGATTCTCCGAGAGCTCGCAAGACTTCGGGCAGGGCCTCGCTCAGGTCCTCGGCGATCAGTCCCGGCCCGCATGCGGCACCGGCCTCGCCGTGCAGCCAAACCGCCGCACAGGTGGCGTCATAAGATTTCATGCCCTGCGCCAAGAGTCCGACGACCAAACCCGCGAGCACGTCGCCGGTGCCGGCGGTGGCCAGCGCCGCCGGGGCGTTGGCGTTGATCGCGGCCCGCCCGTCCGGCGCCGCGATCACGCTGTCGGCGCCCTTGAGCAACACCACCGCGCCGCTGCGGGTTGCGGCCGCACGGGCGCGCGACAGCTTGTCGCCCTCAAGGTCCGGGAACAGGCGCTGGAACTCGCCCTCGTGCGGGGTCAGGACGCAGGGCCCCGCGACCGCCTCGGAAATCGCCGAGAACAGCGCTTCCGGCCGGTCCTGGAACGCGCTCAGCGCATCGGCGTCCACGACCACCGCCCTGCCCAGCCCCGGGCCCGGGCCCGTGTCGAGCGCCGCCCCCAGGGCCGCCAGGGTGCGCCCGCGAGTCACGAGGCTGACGCCGTTGCCCGGACCGAGCAGCACCGCGTTCTTGCGCGCATCGGCCAGCAGGGCGGCGAAGTCCGCCTCGCTCGCGATCGGCGCGGTGATCGCGCTCGGCGTCGAGAGCGCATAGATCGGCAGGGCCTCGGGCGGACAGGCCACGGTGACCAGCCCGGCCCCGACCCGCAGGGCCGCCCGCGCCGCCAGCCGCCCGGCCCCGGTCATGGTCGCTCCGCCCAGCACCAGCGCATGGCCGAAGTCGTATTTGTGGTCGCCGAGCCCGCGCCAGGGGTATCCGCCACCCCAAAGCCCGGGCCCGTTCTCGAAGGTCCGGGGTGCGATCTCGGCCAGCACCCGTTCCGGAATGCCGATGTCGGCGAGAACCACCTCGCCGCAGCGCAGCCGCCCGGGCAGCAGCAGATGGCCGGGCTTCTTACGGAAGAAGGTGACCGTGAGCGCGGCCTGGACCGCGGTCGCGCCCAGGACCGCGCCACTGTCGCCCGAGACGCCGCTCGGCACGTCGACCGCGACCACCAGGGCCCGGCCGGGATCGAGGGCCTCGACCACCCGGCGCGCGGCCCCCGCCAAGGGCCGCGACAGCCCGGCCCCGAACAGCGCGTCGATCACCACCTCGGCACCATCGGGCCCGGCGCCATCGAGCAGCATGTCGGCGCTGTCCTCGGTCAAGGCCTCGACCGGCCCCTCCCAGAGTGCGGCGTGATGGTCGGCGGCGCCCGCGAGCCGGTCCCGCGCGCCCAGCAGCGCGAGGCGCACCGGCCAGCCGGCGGCGGCCAGGTGCCGCGCCGCCACGAAGCCGTCGCCGCCGTTGTTGCCGGGCCCGCATAGCACCCGCACTGGGCCGACCGGATAGCGGGTGCGGATCGCCTCGGCCACCGCGCGCCCGGCCTTTTCCATCAGCTCGGCGCCCGGCACCCCGGCGGCCACCGCCCCGGCGTCGGCGCGGGCCATCTCGGCCACGGTCAGGAGCTCATCGGCCATGGCGCATTGTCACACAGTTGCGCCGGCCGCAATGCTCTAAAAAGAACCAGGTCCGGAACGCCCGGGCACTCGGCAGTCAAGGAGACGAAGATCGGCGGCCTACTCCACCACGATGGTATAGGTGTAGCTGGAGCCATCGCCGCTGCCCAGGTGCTCGGGGTCCCTGAGCAGGACCAGCGTCGGGCGGTACTTGCCGGTCAGGCTGCCGGCGGTGAACTGCAGCCGCATCTGCGCCCCGCCCCAGCGTTTCCCGGCCTTGGGCACCAGGGTCTCGGTGGCCGTCGAGAGCACTGGCCTACCGTCGACCTCCAGGCTGCGCAGCTCCTGGCCCGTGGCGCCCGCCGGCGCCTGGCCGATTACCCCGCCGATGATCCGGTCCGTGGCCGGATCGAGCACGCCGTCGCCGTTCCGGTCCTGGACGATCAGGCCGCCGTTGTAGCGGGCGATCTCGGCCGGCTGGTCGTAACCCATGGCCTCGAGCTGCTGGGTCGAGAGCACGCCGGCCCCGTCGATGCCCGCCTTGAAGGCGTAGAGCTCGGCGCCGGTCAAGCCCCGGGCGCGATCGTAGAGCATCAACGCGATCGGCAGCGTGCCGGCCGCCTGGCCCAGGGTCTGGCCGGGCGTGGTACGCTGCCAGTTGTGGTTGCGGCGCTGGTCGGGAAAATTGGTCGGCAGCACCTGGGCCACCGGCGCGGACAGGAAGTCGACCGTCCCCGCACCCCGGCCGGTGACCTTGCCGGCCGCGTTCACGAAGCGCACCTCGACCCGGCCGCGTTTGCCGCGGTTGTGGAACGCGCTCTGCTGGAAGCCGATGTGAATGACCTTGATCCCGCGTTGGGGGATCGGGTCCGCCTTGGCGCCCGGGGCGGGCGAGGTCAGGTCCTCCGCCGGCAGACCCTGGGCACCGGTCGGGGTGATGACGAAGGTGTTCTCGTTGCCGCCCTCGCTCACGGTGTAGCCGACCACCTTGCCGGGCAGGCCCTGCTGGGGCGCGCCGGTGACCATCATGATCGCGTTCTGGCTCAGCTTGACCGCCCAGTCGCGCTCGAAGCCCTCGGCCATCTCGATCTCGAGCCGCCCGCCCGGCGCGATGCCAAAGCCGGTCACCGCCGGGTCCATGAACTCGAGCCCCGGCGCCGCCTCAGAGTCCAGATAGACGTTGATGCCGACCCGCGCGTCCTTGACCGTGCCCGAGGCCGACAGCGGCGCATTCACGATGGTGCTGACGATGTTGTGCGCCTGCGCGCCGGGGCTCCACAGACCCAGAATGATGACGGCGGCCCCCAAAGCCACCGCGAAACCAGAATATCCCTGTCGCATTCCCATCTCCCGTCATGAAAGTACCGGCCGATTATGGCAGTGCCCACTAAGGTAGGCGTTCAAAGGAGATCACGTGCGCGTGACCGCTTGGCGCGGTGGGACGCGGACAGCTATTATCCCGTAGCTCACTGTGGATATCGGCGCTATCATCGCGTCCGACATATTATGCCTGGCCCGGACGCGAGAAGCCAGGCGAGCGGGGCGAGTCGTCCTGGCGTCCGCCACAACCGAGGGAGGACGTTGTGAGACGAACAATTTTCAGGACGGCGGCAGTCGCATTCATGGCGAGCGCCGGCTTCGCAAGCGCGCCGGCCCAGGCCGAGATCGCCTCGGGCGCGGTGCTCGCCAATACCTGTTTCTCCTGTCACGGCACCGACGGAAAGAGCGTGGGGGACATGCCGACCATCGCCGGCAAGTCCGAGGACTTCATCACCCAGAAGCTCAAGGCCTTCCGGTCCGACGAGCTCGAGGCGACGATCATGAACCGGATCGCCAAGGGCTTCACGGACGAAGAGATCGCGGCCTTGGCCAAGTTCTTTTCCGGTCAGTGAGGGAGGCCAAGGAGATGACCAAATTCTCGCGTCGGGGATTCAACAAGGCCTTGGGGGCCACGACCGCGCTCGGCGCCCTCTCGCTGTCCGGGATCGCGCCCGCCTTCGCGGCCGGCAAGGCCCAGGTGGTGGTGGTCGGCGGCGGCTTCGGCGGCGCCACGGCGGCCAAGTACATCAAGCGCTTCGATCCCGCGGTCGGCGTCACCCTGGTCGAGCCGTCGAAACGGTTCGTCACCTGCCCGTTCTCCAATACGGTGATCGGCGGGATCAATACGATCGACGACATCACCCATGGCTACGACGCTCTCAAGGGCATGGGGGTCGAGGTCGTGCACGACAGCGTCGCCGCGGTCGACGGCGCCAGGAAGGAGGTCCGCCTGGCCGGCGGCGGCAGCATCGGCTTCGACCGCTGCATCGTCTCGCCCGGCATCGACTTCCGCTGGGAGGCCGTCGAGGGTCTGGATGCCGGCACCGCCGAGCAGATCCCGCACGCCTGGAAGGCGGGCGCTCAGACATTGCTGCTCAGGAAACAGCTCGAGGCCATGCCCGACGGCGGCGTGTTCGTGATCTCGCCGCCGGTCAATCCGTTCCGCTGCCCGCCGGGCCCCGGCGAGCGCATCAGTCTGGTCGCCAACTACTTCACGAAGGCCAAGCCCAGGTCCAAGATCATCGCCCTCGACCCCAAGGAAAAGTTCTCCAAGCAGGGGTTGTTCAAGGAGGCCTGGGCGGCGCTCTACCCGGGCATGATCGAGTACCGCAACCTCGACGAGGACGGCCTGGTGCGCCGGGTCGATCCGGCGAGCCGGACGCTCTATACCGACTTCGGCGAACAGACCGGTGACGTGGTCAACGTCATCCCGGCCCAGAAGGCGGGCAAGATCGCCGCGGTTTCGGGGCTTGCGGACCAGACCGAATGGTGCCCGGTCGATCAGCGGACCTTCGAGTCCACGCTCCAGCCCGGGGTCCACGTGATCGGCGACGCGAGCTTGGCCGGGCCGATGCCGAAATCGGGCTTCGCGGCCTCGACCCAGGCCAAGGTCTGCGCCGAGGCGGTGGTCAACCTGCTCCGGGGCGCGGCGCCGGGCACGCCCAAGTTGGTCAACGTCTGCTACAGCCTGGTCAGCGAGACCTACGGCATCTCGGTGGCCATGGTGTACGGCTACGAGGGCGGCAAGATCGTCAAGATCGAGGGCTCGGGCGGGCTCAGCCCCTCGGGGGCGGACGCCACGTTCCGGCGCCAGGAAGCCGACTACGCCCGCGGCTGGTACCAAAGCATCAGCCGCGACATCTGGGGCTGAGCATCGGCGGAACCGGGGGGCGCGCCTTCCGGCCCCTCGCCTCCCACGGCTCAGTCCGTGATCGGGCCGCTGCCGCAGCGCGGGTCGGGCCGGCCGCCGTCGGCGACCGCCATGCACAGCACGATCTCGTCGGGGCGCGGCGCGTCGGGCACCATCACGGTCATGGTGTCGAAGTGGTCGAAGGACCAGGCCTCGTCCTTGTGGCCCAGCGGCAGATCGATCGGCGTGCCCGGCGCCGCCACCTTGACGTTGGAGGGGATCAGCGCCTTGCCGCCGCCGACCGCCGCGCGCATCGGCTTGCCCAATTTGGGATGGGTCATGGCGCCGCCGTGCTCCATCTCGCCGGCGACCCCGACGATGGCCGCCTTGCCGTAGCTGACCGGCGCGGCCCCGAGCAGCGCCACCAGCTCGTCCATCAGGCGCGCGCCCAATTCGCCGCCCAGCTCGAACAGCGGGGTCAGGTCATCGGCCTGCTTGCCGGCAAAAGGATTGCGGATGACCGCGAGCGCGGCGACCCGGACGATCGGCGCGCAGGCTTGGCCGAGATCGTCGGCCACGATCGTCTCCTTCACGATCACGGTCTTGCGAAGTTCCATGACGCGGTCCTTCCCCCTTCTCCTGAAATCCAGAACGCTATGTTTCAGCGCGCAGCTGGGCCAGGCTGGCCCGGGCGCCGTCGCGCAGCAGCAACACGTCGGCGTCCGCGATAATCAGCTCGTAGCCGGCCGCGACCAGCTCCGCGGCCGAGCGTTCCGGCGTCGGGATCGCGCCCAGGCGCGTGCCCGCCGCCTGGGCCGCCACCTCGACCCGGGCGATCAGGGCGCGCACCTCCGGGTGGTCGGGTTGGCCGGGGTGACCGACGCTCGCCGAGAGGTCGAAGGGCCCGACGAACAGCATGTCGACGCCCTCGACGGCGGCGATGGCAGTGACGTTCTCGACCGCCTCGGCGCTTTCGATCTGGCACATGACCAGCAGCGCCGTGCCGGCGCTTTCGATGTACTCGGCCGCGCGCAGGCCGTAATCGGCGCCGCGCACGATGGCGGCGGCCATGCCGCGCCGGCCGCGCGGCGGATAGTGGCAGGCCGCGACCGCGGCTGCGGCCTCGGCCGCCGTGTTCACTGCCGGCACCATGACCCCGGCCACGCCAGTATCGAGCGCGCGCTTGAGCGCCACCTCGTCGTTGGACGGCACCCGCATGAGCGGCACGCAGTCCCGGCCCTGGATCGCCTGCATCAAGGCGATCGCATCCAGATAGGAGCCCGGCCCGTGCTCCAGGTCGATGAGCACGAAGTCGTAGCCGGCCTGGGCCACCACCTCGGCGGCGATCGGGCTGAACATCTCGAGCCAGCAGCCGAACTGCGGGCCCCGCTCGGAGATGCGTCGTTTCAGGTCGGGCGGCGCCATGGGGGTCGGGTCAGTTCATCAAGACTTTGCAGAACGCACCCGGCTCGGCGGCGCGCAGGCGGCGGCATAGGTCGCGCGCCGCCGCGCGGCTCGGCAGGCCGCCGGCCAGCACCCGGTGGAAGGTCCCGCCCGGCCCCGGCCTGGCCGCCGCGACCGCGCCCGGCGCCGCGGCGAAAAGCTCCGGGTGCTTGGCCTGGGCGGCCGCCAGATAGGCGCGCGCCTCGGCCGCGTC
>Ga0209980_10002018_pt1 | contig 11124 bp, 13 predicted proteins | sample CR02metaG_FD_183611 | JGI IMG/M metagenome (GOLD analysis project Ga0209980, IMG submission 183611) | Deep subsurface microbial communities from Mariana Trench to uncover new lineages of life (NeLLi) - CR02 metaG (SPAdes) (version 2) | ecosystem: Environmental > Aquatic > Marine > Ocean trench... | reverse complement strand
TTACTGCTATCTTGACTGTCACCACGCTGTCATCTCGAAGTTTACGTGCGACTATTGGCCAACCAGAATGTGAAGGCGGATCAGCCAACCTTTCTTTAGTAGGATCACTTACAATCCAACAGGCTAGAAGCTTGGGTGCCATAATTGATTCGTTTATTGAGAAAAATTTGGGAGCAGTAATAAATACTGGAAATATTATTCACGCGTTTGATCTTATAGATATTATTTACTCACGGACCAGAGTTAGAAATCCTATATTCTTAGCCACTGACACCATTGATGTTGTGTACTCTCGTTTTCGAGGAGATAATTTAGGTGCTCTTATTACAGCGGTCGCAACAAATGCTGATCTTGGGGCTAATTTAACTGCTGCTTTCCTTCTTCCAAGCGTAACCCCTAATGTGTCTAGGCTATTGGCTGCAGATTTGCGGTTCGGAGAAGACTTAGATATTCAAGAGATTCGTCTTCAATTAGAAGGAGCCCTTCTAGAGTACTTTTATGTAAATGGGACGGACTTAGCTTTCATTCGAGATGCGAGCCAAACTTGGAGGATTAATATTAGATCCTTCCGCGAAATTGCTGCGAATCTATTTGGAGATTTTGCTGCAGCTAGGATATGCCGCTTCGGAGACGTTACTTCTTTTGCAACATTAGACGAAGCTGTGAGAAGTTGCATAAATGCGGTTATAGGATTAGAAGGTCAGTCAAATATTGGAGCATTAATCCGAGCCACTGGACAGATTAGCGTGTTGCCTGCTCTTCTGGAAGTTTCTTCTATTTTTACAGACATGTCTGCGGTAGCCAATAGAGTGTTTCCAGTAGATGTTGGAGCCACAGTAACTGCCTCTGGGGAAGTTGAAAATCTTAGTGCTTTTATTTTGGCTAATTCCTCAGCAACAGGGGACATGGGGGCATTGATTGTTCATCAATCAACGGATACTTTTGTTGGAACGATTTCAGGCACTGTATCTGGGGTTAGTTTTCTTCCAAGTATTGTTCTTCCAGTTCTAATAACTGATATGGGAGCTACAGTTTCTGGGACTCTATAGTATTAAAGGTGGTACTTGACATCCTGGAATAGGTATCTTATCTTTATGTATACAAAGGGCAGGGCTCCCCTGTTCTACCTCCAGGAGTAATAAATATGAAGTTTATCATTGATGCCCAAGATTTGAAACGGGCGCTGAATACGTGTAACGAAATAGCGCCCGCCAGTTCCGCGATTGCTGAAGAAAAGACAGGCGTTCTTGTCCGCGCTGCGGAGAAGAGCGCTATTTTTATGTCTTCAGACGAAACCTCTTACATCCGTATAGAGGTTCCAGCCAAGGTACAAGAGCCCGGCGAAGCGCTGGTTCGTTGTACTGCAGTGGCCAGCTCTGTATCAGCTACCTTTGAGGACTTTGGCTTTGACGGAGAACCGAATATCGTCAAGGTGGAGTCCACCCCAAAGCCTACTCTCAAGATCACAGGGGCTAATAGGGTTGCTGAGAAGAAGTCTTTGAACCACGTCAGAAATTTTCCTCTTCTGAACGTAGGTTTTTTCATTGAGGCTCCAGAGTTTGAAGCTACCAAGGCGACGCAGTTTCCTGCGTTTCAGTTCATGGATGGGCTGTCCAAGGTCAGCCCCGCCGCATCCAAAGACAACTCTAAACTACATTTCAACTGCATCTCTCTTACTCTCACAGACGATGAGGTAATTTTTGCAGCCACAGATGGTATCCAGATTGCTGAATTTAGGAAAGCCGCAGAGGTCAAAGGCCTCCGCGGCTCTTTTATTTTGGGCCTAAAATTTGCATCGGTTGCCGCAAAACTCGTCAACCCAGCCCTAGACACAGTAGATATGTATGTTGAGGGAGATAACTTCTTTGTTAAAACCGGGGGAACTACATTAGTCGGTACTCTTCTAAACACTAGTTTCCCTGAGTATGGTCCCTATATGGACACGAAGGGTCTGTTGACGGCTATCTTCCCTCGGGAAGCTTTCCTTTCGGTTCTTGCTGGAATGCAGCCTACAGTAGACGCTAAGAGCCACAGGCTTGTGATTGAGGCGGCGGCAGCAGGAACTGCGGCCCTCTCTACCTCTAGCATTACTGGTGAAGCTGAGAGTTCTGACTTGGATGTGAACACACCAGAGGATTTCACCCTGCATTTTGATTCAACTCTCCTACAGACCGCTGTCAGGCAGCTGAAGGGTGAAGAGTTTGAATTTTATTTTACAAATGATGCTAAAGGTGTCCTCTTAAAGTCCCCGAAGGATGATGAATTTAGGACGTTTGTGTGCACCTTGAAGAAGGTTGACTAGGTCGGAATGAATGATCTATTCTTTGATGAAGAGGAAGCGGTTGCCTTACTACAAGAGCGGGGCTATCGCGTATTCAAAGAAGAATATCCTGAAGCAAGTTCCATTAAGACAGTAAAAGACCTTGTTCACTATTTTTATAGTCGCAGATATTATTACAACTCGGACCGAAAATTTCCTTACAGCATAGACCATTCTACCGATAGTAAAGCTGTTAGTAGTTTCATCCGGTCTCGTCAAAAGTTAGGTTTGGGAAGAAAAGTCGCTGTAATGGAAGCAACACAGTTGGTGGAGGCGCTCTTTAAATTTGAGGAACACCTCCATTTGAAAGCCCCCATCATCAGTCCCGCTATTTTAGCTGTCCGTCCTCTGATGGATAGGATTTGTTCGTTTCTGAACAACGAAGTTGCTGAGGTAGGGGAAGCAGCAACAGAGATGTATATTGACGAGATCAATGCGATATACCGCAAGGAGTTTGATCAGAGAGATTTTGAACAAGCTTCTGAAGAAAGACAAAAAATAATGGAGAACCTAGATGGTGAAAGAGAAGAAAGAGAAGAAAGAAACAGGCAGTCTTAAAGTAGTTCAAAACTCAATAGAAAAAGAATATGGCCCCCTAATTAAATGGTTGGGCGATGCTGCTAACCATGTCCCAGAGATTATTTCCACTGGATGTATTGGATTAGATCATGCCCTCGGTGCCGCCGGTGGCCTAGAGAGAGGTCTGATTGTAGAACTTTTTGGTCCAGAGGCCAGTGGTAAGAGCTTTTTGGGCTATAATATAATCAAAGAGGCCTGTAATCTGGGCCTCAAGTGTGCCATTATTGATGCGGAGCATTCTGTAGACACCCAGCTTTTGATAAATGTAGGACTTGGTCCGGACAAGGTATTAATCGTGGACGGAGCACCAACCGGTGAAGCCAACCTTGATATTACTCAAAAGCTGATGGAGACAAGAGAATTTGCAGTGATTATGATAGATAGCGTTGCTGCGTTGCTTCCTGACGCCCGTGCAGAAGCTGATCTGACTCAACAGTTTATGGGACTTCACGCCCGCTTGATGAGTGCCGGACTTCAAAAACTCTCTTCAGTGGTGCGAGCAACCAATACTCTTCTAATCTTTGTAAATCAGATTCGTTTCAAGATTGGAGCCTATGGGAATCCAGAAACTACTACTGGAGGAAATGCTCTTCTATTTTATGCCTCTTACAGAATTCATGTGAGCGGCGGTAAAAGCAAGAAGAGTAGGCTGGTGGACGAGGGAACTGGAGAGATCTATGGGCATCGTACCAAGTTCTTTACTGAGAAGAATAAGCGGTCTGCTCCCTACAGGAGTGCCGAAGTGGACCTGATCTATGGTGTAGGATACGATACTGTGGGAGAGATTATAGATATCGCGGTGGATATGGGAGTAATTGAGAAGGGTGGAGCTTGGTTTAATTACAGGGACAATAAGTGGCAGGGCAGGAACAGGGCAAAGTTAGCCCTTATGGCGGATGAAGCCCTCAAGACTGAAATTGAAGCCAAGATAAGAGGGATTATTACAGGGGAAGTGGTTCCGGAAGACAATAAGAAAAATTCGGAAGGCAATGAGGGAGAGACTACAAATGCCAAGCCTACTCGCAAAAAGTGTACTGCAAACGCTTAAGGAAATATTTCCTCATACCCGCATCAATGAAGAATACTATGTCAATTATAGCGGACAGAAGCTCTTCTTTGATTTCCAAATCTCAACGCTGAATATTTTAGTTGAGGTTCAGGGTATCCAACACACAGAATTTAACAAACACTTTCACGGTACGGCGGAGTCCTTCAAGGAGTCTAAGAAACGAGACCGATTAAAGTCAGAATGGTGCCATCTTAATGATATGACGTTAGTTTGCGTCAATCATGATGAAATACCAATCACTAGTGAAAACCTTTTAAAGAAAATTGAGGACGCACAAAATGGACGAACGAATTAGAAATAGGCTTAGAGAAACTTCTGATTCTCTATCTCTTTATAGTGCTACTCCTCCGTCCGAGATTGAACAGGTGTTTAACTTTGACGTCCGGGAGCTGGAGACCACCCCCTCACAAACTTTGTCTCGCTTTACGGTGATGTTGGGGCAGTATCTCATCACTCTTCAGGTTAGATACAATACTGCCCGAGTGATGTCCAGTCAAAAGAAAAAGGTTTTGGATCGGAGAATTAAAGGACTCATTAGTTCGGGAGATGTAGAGGGGGCAACTTTAAAAGAGCGGGAGCATAACGCTGTCGCTTCGAGCCCTGATCTACAAGGATTAGAACTAGATTACGATGAAGCAGCGGCTGAGCGTGATCTGCTAGATGGCCTAGACAAGCCCATAACAGAGCTTATTAATGCTCTCAAATCAGAACTCAGACGAAGGGCAGAGGAAAGGCAATATACTAATAGGGAAAGAGGGAGTTAATGGATCTAGACCAGGCCAAGGTCCGGTTTGCTCACGCAGGAAATGAGGCCGCAGTTATTGCTTGTGTTTTAAAAGATGCGACCAACTATTTTGAAGTGGATGCTAAGATGTCAGATACTGATTTTCTGACGCCCCACCACAAAGCAATCTGGATAATCATTAAAACTCTGGTTAGAGACGGTGTCGTATCTATAGATACGTCGGCTATTCTAAACCAAGCGTCGGCCATGAAACTAGAGGATCATATCGGAGGGTATGACTATATTTCTGCTCTCTTTGATAAAAGTATTAACCCAATAAATATTGACTTCTATATACAGAGGGTAACAGACGCCAGTGGAAAGCTGAAAGTTCTCCAAGCGATCCAAGATATTGGGGATCTCACTGAGAGCAATAGAACTCTTACCGGAGAGACATTAACTGCCGAAACTATTGTGGAACATGCTCAACAGAAGTTTCTACAAATAGCTGTTGACAGTGAGAAAGGTGCAGAAGCCGTCAATATTGCAGACGGGATTAAGGATCTGTTAGAGGAAGTAACCTCCAACCCATCAAACGTTAGAGGTTTTGCTACCGGCTTTGCCCGACTTGATGATGCTATCAACGGTTTAGAGCCAGGAACCCTTACTGTCTTAGGTGCTCGTCCTAAAGTAGGAAAGTCTACTCTTCTAATGAACTGGGCTACGCATATTGCTTATCGTACACAAGCCCCAGTTTTGATAATAGATACCGAGATGAGTACCCGGGAACAACAGTTTCGTACGCTATCGCACTTGTCTGGAGTGGCAGAGCGGGAGATAAAGAATGGGACATATATTGACGACCCTATGAAAGTTGAAGCAGTTAACGGGGCAGTCAATATATTAGATAGCGGTCTCATTTTGCATAAATATTATCCGGATTTTACTCCCGAGGGAGTAGCCTCTCTGACTAGAAAATATCATCACCAGTTTGGTGTGAGTTGTCTTATCTTTGATTACATCAAACTACCAGACGCAGACCTGCAATTGATGCACAACGTTAAGGAACATCAGGCATTGGGTTTCCTCTGTGTGGCCCTGAAGAATTTGGCAGGACAGCTGCAGATTCCTGTCGTAACTGCGGCCCAGATTGGACGGATGGGGGCTAACAAAAGCCACGTTACTGCCTCAGACTTTGCTGATTCTGATCGCATTCTTCGATACGCTAACACCTTGTTGGGTTTAGCGGCCAAGACCAAGAAGGAATTGGAAGAACTCGAAGAAAGATATGGACGCGACACAATGTTAGCGGCGGGAACCCACCGACTACAAATATTAGATACACGGGCGGGTGGGACTAATTTTTCAGGATTTGATTTATATTTCCGCAAAGAGATTTTAACAATAAATGAAGCGCCTACTCAGCTTGCCGACTTAAAATCTAACGCAGAGGGGGGAAATAATGGATATTAATCAGTTGTTAGAAATCTTGGTTACTTTGCTTCCAATTATAGGGCTGGGAGTATTCTTTTTCTTTTACTACAAAAGTGAGAAGGTACGATCCGCTACCAAGGCGGTCTTAAAGTTTGCGCCTTTCCTGCTTTCACTTCTGGCTTCTAGGGTTAAGGATAAGAAGGGAGTGTTTGACAAGCACGATGTCCTTGTTTTACTTGGACGGTTGGCTGAACACATTCGTGAGACTATAGCTGACCCAACTAATATCTCTTTTGATGATGTTCAGGATGATCTGTTTGACTTTGTGCGTAAAGAACTTGACACATACCGAGCAGCGGGGGTTAAGGATGTCCCTGACGTGACAGATGCGAGTATCCGTGTGCAGATTCGGGTTATTTTTCTAGCAGCCCAGAGGATGGCAGATGAAAATTCAACAGGAGACGATAGCTCAGATTAAACTAATAGTCAATCCAGAAATGGTTCTGGATTATCTGGGTTTTCGTATTATCAGGAAGACTCCCAAAGAATTACGTGGCGCTTGTAAAGTACACGGGGGAGATAATCCGACAGCATTTAGATTCAATTTAGAGTCACGCACGTGGTGTTGCTACACGAGGCACTGCGAGGGAGATTCTGATAGAGACTTAGTTGGCTTAGTCCAGAAAGCAACTGGGCAATCCTTCATTGATAGTGTAAAGTTTCTTGCTGATCTTGCCGGGATAGATCTGACAAATCAAGGCCAGCTGTCCGAACAGTATTTGAAACTTAAACAACAACAGGAGATGCGTAAAGAAATCCGGCAGACTCAAACCTCTGTCCCTGTTGCCAGTTTTTATCCAGAAGAAGTTGTAGAAGAGCTAATTACCAAACGATCTACCTATTTTTTGGATCGAGGGTTCCCGGTTGAAATATTAGACTTCTATGAGGTAGGAGGAATGACGGACTCCAAGGGGGTACACCGAGAGACTATCCCCATTCGTGATGAAGATGGAAATTTGATCACGGTGAGCGCGCGAAGAACGGATTCGGATAAGGATCCTAAGTATCTTTTATTGAAAGATGTGCGGAAAGAAGTGACCCTTTATAATCTTCATGTTGCCAAGAATTATGTTGGTGAGGACCGCACCCTGGTACTGGTTGAAGGTTTTGTAGACGTTTGGGCCTTGGTTTTATTGGGCGTATATAATGTTGTTGCCGCTATGGGCACAGATATCACTCCCAATCAAGCACGTTTAATATGGAAATATGCAGAAAATGTCGTTGTAATGTTGGATGCCGACGACGCAGGAAGAAAAGGAACGGAAAGAGTATGCAAAACTCTGGAGAAAGGCGCGTCTCTGCGCGCGATCCAACTTCCAGATGGAAAAGATCCTAAAGACTTTACGTATTCAGATGTAAATAACTATTTTGGAGGAATAAAACATCATGACTGAGGGAATTAATCACGTAATTTTACAAGGTGAGCTTTGCTGGCCAGAACTTAAGTACACCAATAGTGGGAAGGCCCTATTCAAGGCTAAGGTTTGTATTCCCACGACCGACCAGCGGACTGGTGAAGATCGCAAGTCTTATCTTCGCATTACTGCTTGGGAAGACTTTGCAGAGTATTTGAATTCTTTAGAGGCCAGATCTAAAGTCCGCGTTTCTGGACGTATTCAAGAGCGTTCTTTCACCAACCGAGAAGGTAAGAGGCAGAACGTTACGGATATCGTTGTTGATGGTGTCGAGACCGTAGACACAGAAGAGGGGCTTAATCAATTCGTTCTTCAGGGCGAAGTTGTATGGCCTGAGTTGAGACAGGTAGGTGAGCGTGGAACTAATCTTTTCAAGTCTAAGGTTAAGATTCCCTTCTTCCGAGAGGATGATCCTGAGAACCTGCGACATGCCTATGTGCGCATCACTGCTTGGGATGACTTGGCCGAAGGCCTTGGACAGGTCGGTGAAGGTGATTATGTTAAGGTTTCTGGACATATTCAGGACCGCACTTGGACCGCCCCTAATGGACAAAAGCGTGTCTTTACGGACGCAGTTGTGACCAACTTTACTATACCGACTGAGGAGACGGCTTAATGTCCGATACTGTAAGAGGGGTAGCTCCTGGATTTCTTTTGATGCCTGCCCGAGAATATGTATGGGAGCGTGGAGAACGAGTCGAACTACGCGTACCTCTTGAGGGCAAGTTAAGTGACTTTATAGAGCCTGGCGCTATGGCTGCGGGAGTAAGGATTGCAGGAGAGGATGAATTTAAGATTTTCGGTGGCGCCAACATCTATCTTCTATGGGAAATAACTCGAGTGCTATTTGCGAGAGCAGAGTACCCCAGCCTAAAGGACGATGAGTGTTTCAACGTTGTTGCCCTTGAAAAAGACGGTGATGAGCTGATCATTTATGGGGAAGTACTCAAGAACGTGGGCTAATGGACAGAGAAGACTACCCTTACTGTATTTATTGTGGTGCAAAGATAAAGTGGGTCTACTTTGATAATGAGACCGGCCTGCTAACCTTTCATTGTGAGTGCGGTGAGATTGTTCATGTGGAGATTAAATTAGAAGATGGTGAAAGACTACTACCAAACCCTAGAAGTGCCCAAGGACGCCGATAAAAAGCAGCTAAAGAAGGCGTATAGAGATTTAGCACAGCAGTGGCATCCGGACAAGCACCAAAAGGATAGCAAAGAACAAGAAGAGGCAGCGGAGAAGTTTAAAGAAATCTCTGAAGCTTATTCTGTACTTTCTGACCCGGAAAAGAAAGCCAATTATGATCTAACCGGGGACCCAAACAGGGAGAATATGCACGGGTTTCGAACTCGCGGGGATCCTTTTGAAATTTTTCGTCAGCATTTTAATTTTAGGCAAGCTGGCCCTGCCGAACCGCGGCCGATGAAAGGCCAAAGTATTCAAGGCCCTTTAGAGATCTCTCTGAAAGAGGTTCTTTTCGGAGGTGAGCGTACTTTCTCTTATAACACAAGCTCAGCATGCGAAACATGCCACGGAGAGGGAGGTACCGAATTTATAACTTGCTCGGAGTGTAAAGGCGCAGGCATGCTTGTCAAGCAGCAGGGTAATATGATTATGCAATCTACTTGCGGGACATGCCGTGGTCAAGGAAAGGCTATCAAGACAGTTTGTCCTGATTGCAACGGACAAAGAATTGTCAACGAAGCTAAGACATTAAATGTCAAAATTCCTCAGAGAATCCAGCACGGGACCTCTTTACGAATCGCAGCTAAGGGAGGACGAGGATTTAACGGAGGCCCTCCAGGAGATATAATCTTGGTAGTGCATATCCAATATCCCAACTTGGCAAAGTTGAGCGACGAAGAAAAGGGCCAGCTAGAGGAGCTGTTATCAAAGTGAAGCTATTAGCTCTTGATATCTCAACCAAATCCACTGGCTGGTTTGTTTCTAAGAGGTCATGTGGGATAATAGCCCCACCTAAGGAGTTTACCTTCGCTGAAAAATTAGCTGTATTCCGTGTAGAGATAGAATATTTAGTTCTTAAGTACAAGCCGGACGTGGTAGTGATTGAGGATGCGTATTACCGCCCTGGGTTTGGAAATATACATACGTTGAAGACCTTAGTAAAGTTTGCTGGAGTTGCCATAGAAGTGTGTGGCACTCACAAAATACAGGTTGAAATCATCACTGCCACCCAGGCCCGTAAGTATTGCTGCGGTGACCAGAAGTTAGATAAACTTGGTGTATTTGCTTACTTCGTTAAAAAATATGAGTTAGGCGACTGGACTTTCAAGAAAGATAACGATAAGACAGACGCTATGGCATTAGCGTGGGGATATCGTGAGATAAAGAAGGAACAAGCCCGAAGTAAGCACAAGACCTCAAGGGGTCCACAGAAATAAAATAGGTGGCCTTGAGAATTTTGGAGGAATAAATGGAGATCAAAAGACTATCAGCAACAGCAATTAGAGATTTTCTTCAGTGTAACCTGAAGTTAGTCTTCCGGTATGATCGAGAAATCCCTTCTATAAAGAATGATCATGCCAAGATCGGGATAGCTGTTCACGAAGCATTAGAACAATTTACTCGGAGAATGCTAAATAAAAAGAGCTTTCCAGACGCTTCAGACTACGAGTTTGCAGTCTCTGCTTTTATGAACTGTGCAACCCATGAAGGCTTGGGAAATATGTCATTCTATTCAGACGGAAAGACGATGGTTACAGAGTATATTGACAAGTACGACCCAAGTGAAGAAGTTCTGGACGTAGAACATCGTTTTAAGCTTGTCACCCCTGAAGGTGTTCCCATCGCGGGAGCTATTGACAAGGTGGTTAAGATTAATGACGATACTCTTGCCATCATTGATTACAAGACGGCGCGAACCGCTATGACTAGCTGGCAGTTACAAGACGATATCCAGCTTTCTATGTATGATTTAGCTGCCAGTCTGATTTGGCCTGAATACACTAATAGAATCCTGTATTTGGATTATGTTCGTATCGATAAGCAAGTCTCAACCTATCGAACTGAAGAAGATAGGGTTATATTCCGAGAGTTTTTGGCCAGCCTTTGGATTCAAATTAATAAGATGCCTGAGGAAGAGATAAAGGGAACGATTAACAACCTTTGCGGGTGGTGTGATTATAAGAGCCAGTGTCCAGATTATGCTGCGTTTATCAAATCAGACAGCATCACACTCTCCCCCATGACTGAGATGGAAGATACTGATTTTCTAGACCACTGGACCAGCGTGACTGCAAAGAAAGCTGTTCTGGAGGCTCGACAGCGTGAACTTAAGATGATAGCGAGCGAAAGATCTATGCGAGGCAACGACATTGCAGACGGATCCAGAGAGCTACATAGCACCCAAGCAGCTAGAACCAACTACGACATTGAAGAGGTTGTAGGGATCATGCCTAAAGAAGATCTCTTTACGGTTCTTGCGGTTAACAAAGCTCGGCTGGATAGATATGTTAAAGATCACCCAGAACTAAAGCCTGCATTGGCCAAAGTAGCGACG
>Ga0209980_10002016_pt1 | contig 11129 bp, 11 predicted proteins | sample CR02metaG_FD_183611 | JGI IMG/M metagenome (GOLD analysis project Ga0209980, IMG submission 183611) | Deep subsurface microbial communities from Mariana Trench to uncover new lineages of life (NeLLi) - CR02 metaG (SPAdes) (version 2) | ecosystem: Environmental > Aquatic > Marine > Ocean trench... | reverse complement strand
AGCACGTGGGTTCTGTGGTACGGGGCAAACAGGTCTTTATTGCGGCCTGATGTGCATTAGTGAGGATTTTTGGGACTGATTAATTTCGGATCGGGGTTAACGGTGGCGCCAGTCCTGTATCGGCTTTGACTTGAGTCTCAAATGAAATTGTTTTTACTTTTTTTGTGTAGTGGTTTTCTGTTGATTCTTTTGCAGACAACCCTCTTTCACCTTCTTCCTCTGGGACCTATCGTCCCGGACCTGACCCTGGTCCTTTGCGTCTATTGGGCATTATACAGGCCCACGGTCAGTGCCGCCCTGGGGTCATTTATCCTGGGCTATTCTCTTGATGTTTTCTCTAGTCCCCTTCTGGGCGTCAATACTTTCGCCATGTCTATGGTGTTTTTTACCGCCTATCTGAGCTCCCGCTATATCTGGGCCCATTTTTTCCCCAACCTGCTTCTGGGTGCTGCCGTGGTTTTTATCGCCTCGTGGGTTAAGGTGGGTGCACTGGTTGTGGTCTGGAGCCTTTTTATGCCCACGAAGGGCCTCTGGGCGGGAGCCGTCAAATATGTTTTTCTGGAGGCCTTGTTCGCGGCGGTGCTGGCACCTGGGCTCTTTTTCCTCCTGGAACGTGCCCAGAGTCATCTGGAAAAAGGTGGAAAGCATTTCGTTGCCCATGCTCCCGCTGACATCTAAGAAAGAGATTGACGAGCAGTTTCGCCGCCGCCTCCGTCTTCTGATATCGGCAGTGTCGATCGTCTTTCTCTTGCTTGTCGGCCGCCTCTGGGTGCTTCAGGTTTTACAGGGAGAGCGTTTTACCTACCTCTCCGAAAACAACCGTATCCGGCTCAGGAAGATCCCAGGCATCCGCGGGGCGGTCTTTGACCGCAGGGGGCGGCTGTTGATCCATAGCCCTCCTTCATTTGACCTTCTCCTTATGCCTGAAGATGCAGAAGAACCGGAAGTTACCTTGCGCCGTTTAGCGCTTCTCCTTGGCCGGGATGAAAAGGAGCTTCTCGGGGCCCTCGCTAAGAACAAGTTTAGACCGCCGTTCGAGGAGATTATCCTGAGTAAGGCCATTGATTGGCGTTCGGTCGTGGCAGTGGAGACCCATCAGATGGGTCTGCCCGGTGTATCATTGCGGGTACGCCCTAAGCGCAGTTATCCGGACAAAGGAATGAATGCCCACCTTCTCGGCTACTTAGGTGAGATCGGTCCTGCACAGTTAAAGGCATTGAGAGAGAGGGGATACGGATTGGGGGATGAAATAGGACAATTTGGTCTTGAAAAAATGTTGGAGAAGCATCTCCGGGGTAAGAATGGGGGGCAACAGGTGGAAGTCAATGCCATCGGCCGGCAGGTCAGGGTCCTCCATCAGGTGAGGGACGTACCAGGACACAGCGCTTATTTAACCATTGATCGAGAGCTACAGAAGACCGCCTATCAGGCCCTGGACGGAAAGGAAGGGGCCATCATCGTCCTGGAGGTCAACAGCGGGGCAATCCTGGCGCTTGTCAGTACGCCCACCTTTGATCCGAACGTCTTCGCCCGGGGAATTACTTTAGAGGAATGGCAGACTATTCTGAGAGATGAGATGCACCCTATGCAAAATCGGGCCATTCAGGGCCAATACCCTCCAGGCTCCATCTTCAAGATTGTATTGGCTATTGCCGCCCTGGAAGAAAGCGAGATCGAACCCGAGACGCGTCTGTTCTGTAATGGCTCTCTAGTCGTCGGCAATCGGGTCTTTCGTGACTGGAAGAAGGGAGGGCATGGTTGGGTCGACTTCCATAAGGGGATCGTTGAGTCCTGCGATGTCTACTTTTATCAGCTCGGTCAGCGACTCGGAGTTGACCGGATAGCCAACTATGCACGGATGTTAGGACTGGGAGTGAAGACCGGGATCGCCCTTGAAGGTGAAATGAGCGGGCTGATTCCAGACACTCGCTGGAAGAAGAAGCGGTTTGGTCAACGGTGGTTTCCCGGAGAGACGCCTTCAGTGGCGATTGGACAGGGGTATGTCAGCGTTACTCCTCTACAGATGGCAACCCTGATGGCGGCTGTCGCAAACGGGGGGACACTCTATCGCCCCTGGTTTGTGCGCAGGGTGGAATCCGCCGATGGATCGTTGATCCAGGAGTATGGCCCTGAAAAGATCAGGTCCGTTCCCTTCAAGAAGGGCACCTTGGGTCACCTCCGCAGGGCCCTGAGGGATGTGGTCAACGGTGCCAGGGGGACCGGGAGGAAGGCGAGGTCTGATCTGGTCGAGATTGCGGGGAAGACCGGGACAGCTCAGGTTGTACAGATGCGCGGGAAGATTATCAAAAGCGAGCAGCTCCCGTATTCCATCAGAGACCACGCCTGGTTTGTGGCCTACGCCCCTTCTGAGCGGCCCGAGATTGCGGTGGTGGTATTGGTGGAGCACGGGGGGCATGGGGGTTCTGGGGCTGCTCCACTAGCTAAGAAGGTTATCGAGCGTTACTTTTCGCTGAAGGGAAACCAGGTGGCGCTTTCCGATGGAAGAGAGACCTCCGAGCAGGAAGAGGCCCATGCGAATTGACCGGAGGATTGCCACTCATTTCGATTGGTCCCTCTTTGCCCTGGCTATGATTTTGGCCCTCGTTGGAATCCTCACGATCTACAGTGCTACTCGTGACTCTATACAGGAAGGCTCGGGCATCTTGGCTCTGAGACAGCTCTACTGGCTGGTCATCGCTGTAGGGGCCATGGTGGTGAGTTTCATGGTGGACTACCACCGTATGAATCACCTCGCCTATCACTTTTACGCCGGCGTCTTGTTCCTCCTTTTTTTGATTCCTTTATTTGGCCTCGTGAGCGGTGGCTCCCAGCGCTGGCTCTATCTGGGGTATTTTTCCCTCCAGCCCTCAGAGCTTGGCAAGCTAGCGATTGTTTTGGTCTTGGCTAGGAATCTTCAGTTCGATGAGCCCACTGGCGGCTATTGTTTGAGGAACCTGTGGCTCTCTTTTCTCCTTGCCACCCCTATTTTTTCACTGATCCTGCTGCAGCCCGACTTGGGGACCGCGATAGTTATTTTTATCGTCTTTTTCAGCGTCGTCCTCATGGCTGGGTTACACTCCGGCTCATTTCTCCGCTTGGCTGCCGTTGGGATTGTGCTCCTGCCCGTCGGATGGCAATTCTTAAAGGCCTACCAGAAGAAGCGAATCTGGACCTTTCTAAACCCGGACCTCGATCCGCTGGGTGCCGGCTACCATGTGATTCAATCGAAAATCGCCATCGGGTCGGGGAGGTTGCTAGGCAAAGGGTATCTTGAAGGAACTCAAAACCGACTCGATTTTCTACCCGCGCAGCATACCGATTTTATCTTTTCAGTCTTCGCAGAGGAATGGGGTTTTGTCGGCTGCGTGATCCTGTTGGGACTTTACCTGACACTCATCCTTTTATCCCTCAGGGTGGTGAGGCGCGCAAGAGACCGTTTCGGGGCCCTGTTGGCATTTGGAATGACCGCTATTCTTTTCTGGCAAGCCACCATCAGCGTGGCTATGGTCACAGGGATCTTACCTGTGGCGGGGATTCCTCTACCGTTTCTTAGCTATGGTGGTTCCTCTCTGGTGGTGACGATGGTGGCGGTGGGGGTATTGATTAACGTCAGCATGAGGCGCTTTACCTTCTAGTGCCGTTCCAACACTTTCCATCCAAGAGCCCCTTTTCACCAACAGGCTGGAAGCAAGGGTGGCAGCCGAGGCTTCCTTGCAGCTGATGTAAAAATTTGGATCGAGACGATTCGTTTCCTAACGTTGAAACGGGTCTAGACCAATGTCCTTTCGATGGCATCGACAAGCCGTCCTCTGGGTACTGCCCCCACAATCTGTTCCTTGACGGTGCCATCTTTGAAGATCATCAGGTTAGGAATCCCGCGTACACCGTAGCGGGAGGGGGTAGCGGGGTTGTCGTCCACATTCAGTTTGGTCACCTTGAGTTTTCCTTCATACTCCTTGGCCAATGCCTCGATCAGCGGAGCTATGGATTTGCATGGGCCACACCAGGGTGCCCAGAAATCAACAAGGACCGGCAATTGGGATTTGATCACTTCTGCCTCGAAGTCCGTGTCACCTACCTGTGTAATCTCCGCCATAATCTTATCTCCACTCTTTGGATGCTTTCTGGTCGTCCCTGCCCTCTAGATCCTTATCCCTACCCTCAGAGAGACGAGAGAAAATTCAGGAGCGTGAGCACTCCAAAACCTGTACCACCCTTGGGGCATGTGAGTATGTCCTTCTCGGCAAAGGCAGGGCCCGCAATATCCAGATGGGCCCAGGGGATTTGGGCAACAAACTCCTGAAGGAAAAGGGCCGCTGTGATAGCGCCCCCATGGGAGCTGCCGATGTTTTTGATGTCGGCGACACTGCTTTTGATATCCTCCCGGTACTCCTTGACCAAAGGGAGCTCCCAGAGGTCCTCCCCCGCTTCTCGACCGCAACGGATCAGGGTGTCCACCAGAGACCGATCGTTGCCAAAGATCCCTGCCACCTGGGTTCCTAGCGCAACCATACAGGCGCCTGTCAGGGTTGCCAGGTTGACCATACAGTCGGGCTTTTCCCTTGCAGCCAGAGCCAAGGCGTCGGCAAGTATCAGTCTCCCCTCTGCATCGGTGTTCAGGACCTCGACCGTTTTGCCGTTCAGGTAGCGGATGATATCTCCGGGCTTCTGGGCGCTGCCGCTCGGAAGATTATCCGTGGAAGGGATGTAGCCTGTAACCTCAATCGGCAGACGAAGGACCGGCAGCACGCTCATGGCTCCTATGATGGCGGCTGCTCCTGCCATGTCGAGCTTCATTGTCTCCATTGACTTGGAAGTTTTCAGAGAGAGCCCTCCGGAGTCAAAGGTCACTCCCTTACCGATCAAGGCCGTCTTCTTCTTTGGTCTCCCGACAGGCCGGTATCGAATGATGATGAACCGTGGCTCTTCCTGGCTGCCTCGGTTGACAGCCAGGAGACCTGCTAACTTCATCGCCTGAATTTTCTTCTTGTCCCAGATTTCCACGCTGATCCGTGGGCCGCGGCAGTGGCGTTTTGCCTGTTCTGCCAGGTAAGTTGCGGTGGTCATAGAAGGGGGTTCGTTGATAAGGTCGCGGGCGAGGAAAACGCCTGGGGTAAGGCTCCTGGCGATGCGTACAGCACGGTCCGCGGCCTCGTTTTTCCTGAGGCCGGATTTGACTATAGTCAGGGCACGTAGGGCAAAAGAACGTTTGTTGTCCGACCGGTACTTGTTGAACTGGTAGGAGGCCAGCAAGAAGCCCTCAGTGAGCGGCCCCGCAATCCTGGCGAGGTCTGAGGTAGGGGGGAGAAAAAAGGCGATCTCCTCCGCCCAAATACCTGCAGCCTCCTTCCTCGTCTGGGCCCCAGACCTTCTCCAGAAGTGGCTCTCGATCTCATGTTCTTTACCCATTCCTAGAAGAAGGACGTGTGCAGCGGGAAGCCTCCCTTCGGTGGGATGCAGCAATACGCTTCCTTCAGCCCCTATAAAATTTCTTCTCTTGATCCGCTCGGAGAGTTTTCCCCCAAGGTAACGATCTAGACGGCGGATTATCGGCTCGTTAAGCCCTCGCTCCTTAACCGGGATGGTTAACAGGTCTGTCTTGATTCTTTCGGGACTTTGGTCCTTAAATCTGATTTCCATCGGTCCTCAATTTAAATGCTTTTGCGGATCAGGTTCATGAATTCAGCCCGCGTCTCTTGTCGATTCCGGAAGGCTCCAAGGAGAGTGCTGGTAATAATCATTGAATTCTGTTTTTCCACTCCCCGCATCCGCATGCATAGGTGCTCAGCCTCAATCACGACTGCTACCCCCAGAGGCTTGAGTTGATCCATGATCGTGCTGGCGATTTGGTTGGTGAGGCGCTCCTGAACCTGGAGCCTGCGGGCATAGACGTCTACCAATCGTGCCAGCTTGGAAACGCCCACGATCTTACGGTGGGGGATATAGGCGACATGGGCCTTGCCGAAAAAAGGGAGTATGTGGTGTTCGCACAGTGAAAAGAAGTCGATGTCTCTTTGAACAATCATCTCTTCGTAATCTTCAGTAAACAAGGCACCATTGAATATTTCCTCAGGATCCTGCCGATATCCTCGGGTGAGAAATGAAAGCGCCTCTACAACCCGTGACGGCGTCTTTTGCAGGCCCTCTCGGTCAGGGTCTTCCCCTATAGATCTTAGGATAGAACGGACGTGTTCCTCCACATTCATCTCCACCTGAAGCATGATCTCCTCCCTCGGGTATTGCAGAAAATATCATTAAGAATGCATTAGGTCAAACCATACAGGTTCACCCCGTACCACAGAACGGCCTGTACGTATGTGCAGGGATGAATGTTCTGAAGTTCCCGAAGGGCAAGTCCTAAAGCCACGGACGTAAGTCCGTGGTACGGGGTTCACTGTGGCACGTAGTGGGGAAGCTTTCCGATGGATTTCGCGGGATGCGGAGCGATCAAGTCTGCATTTGTATTTTCAAATTAGATCCGTTTAAGATAAAGGCGAGAGTCATGGCAAAGGTTAAAAAAGCCGTTCGCGGTCGTGTCGCCCACCTGGTGACGCTGGAGGATATCAACACTCTGATCAGTCACTCCGAGGACCTTCAGGAGGCCCTTAGGAATGTCGTAGCGATCGTGGTCGGTCGTATGGAGGCTGAGGTCTGCTCGATCTACCTGGTTGATCTCTCAAAGGAACGCATCATTCTCCGTGCCACTATGGGGTTGGATCAGGCTGCTGTGGGTAAGGTCTCCATGGGCATTGATGAAGGCCTGGTGGGCCTGGTGATCGAGCGAATGCGGCCAGTCATGGTGGTTGATGCCCCGGCCCACCCCCGTTTCAAATATTTCCCAGAGACGGGCGAAGAGCGCTTCCATTCTTTTCTGGGGGTGCCTCTTACAGAAAAAAGGTCGCCACTAGGTGTGCTGGTGGTTCAGACTTCGCGTCGGCGGGAGTTCTCTCCTGATGAGATTCGTCTCCTCAAGGCCATTTCGGGTCAAGTGGCCGGCATCATCGCCAGGGCACGTCTGGCAGAATCCCTTAAGCATAAGGAACGGGAGCGCATACAATACCGCAGGCATCTGGTGCGCGCCTTGAAGAGACTGCGCACCTATGAGCAGAGGCGCCGGGAAGGGGAGGGGAGGAGAGTTACGCAAAGATGGAGGGGACGGTTGACAGGACGGGCGGCATCGCCAGGCTTTGGTCACGGGAAGGTTCATATGGTCCATCCGCGGATGGCTCTACAGGCGGTTAAGAAGCGGCGGACAAAGAATCCCGCGAGAGAGCTCGAGAGATTTCGCTCAGCGGTAGAGAAGGCAAGGGTACAGGTCTGTGACCTCAAGCAACGGATGAGTGTCCTCATCTCAAACGAGGCAGGGGCAATCTTCGAGGTCCATCGCCTGATCCTTGATGATCCGGTCATCCTCGCGCAGATCAAAGAGAAGATCTGTGGGGGGCACTATGAAGCGGCGTACGCCGTAAGCAGCGTCTTTCAGGAACACCTTCAATCCTTTACCCAGATCGGGGATCAGTACCTGAAAGAGCGCGCAGAGGATATCAAAGACGTAGCGCAGAGGGTATTGGAAAACCTCTCCGGTAAGAGCGGGGAAAAGGCGCCGCTGCCAAAAAACGCCATCCTGGTGGCAGAGGATCTCTCGCCTGCGGATGTCACTCTCATCGAGAGAAACCAATTTCTGGGTATCGTCCTGTCCATGGGTGGGGTAACTTCACATGCCTCCCTTTTGGCCAAATCATTTGAGATCCCCACTGTGGTTGCTGTAGAGGGTTTGCTGGAAAACGTCCGGGAAGAGGACTCCCTGATCGTCGATGGAAACTCAGGGGTCGTCTATATCAACCCCAATCAGGAGATCGTTCGCGAGTATGACCGACTTGAGCGGGAGTACCTTGACTTTAGTCGTCAGCTTGATGAGATCAGAGATCTACCCTCAGAGACCACGGATGGTCGCCGCGTGTCTCTGTGGGCCAACATTGGTCTTCTAAACGACATCGCCTTTGCCCAAATGCATGGCGCCCAAGGGGTCGGGCTCTATCGGACGGAGATTCCCTTCATGGCCCACCATGATTTTCCCACTGAAGACCAGCAATACGGCATATATCGGCGTGTGGTCGAGGGGATGGAAGGAAAACCGGTGACAATCCGCACGCTCGACATCGGCGCAGATAAATATCCGGCCTATGTCCGAATGGGCGCATTAGAAGCCAACCCATTCTTGGGCTGGCGTTCCATCCGGGTTTCCCTCGAGGTGTCAGAGATTTTCAAGACCCAACTCCGGGCCATCTTGAAGGTTGGGGCCCTGGGCCGAGTCCGACTGCTCATCCCAATGGTATCGGGCCTGGAAGAGATATTGAAGGTTAAGGAAATCCTTGCAGAGGTGAAGGCGGAATTGGAACGGGAAGGGGTCCCCTTTGACCGCCAGATGGAATTGGGAATCATGGTGGAGGTTCCATCTGCAGTTCAAATGATCAGTACGCTTGTTCGCGAGGTAGATTTTCTCAGCATTGGGACCAATGACCTCATCCAGTACCTATTGGCTGTGGACAGGGGAAATCGCAGGGTTGCGGGACTCTATGAGCCGCTCCATCCGGCTGTGTTGTCGGCCCTCATGCAGATTATTCAGGCCGCTAAGAAGGAGGGCAAGTGTGTGGGCATGTGTGGAGAGATGGCGGGCGACCCTCTTTCCACCTTGTTACTATTGGGCATGGGGTTGGACGAGTTCAGCATGGAATCGCTCTCTATTCCTGTGGTCAAGAAGGCTATTCGCTCGATGAATTACCAGGCTGCTCAAGCCTCAGTCCAGACTGTCCTTAATATGGACACTGTGAGGGAGATCAAGGGGTACCTTTTCAGTCAAATGCGTAACCTCGGCATGGTAGAGCTGATGGAACTCTACCACTGAGGTTTCAGATAAATAGACAACCCACCCCGGTCCTGATTCTCGATGTTTTTCGAACCCGGCTTCAAGGTGTCATGCCTGGTTTTACCTCTTCGGCTTGGCAGGCTTATCTTTCCCGCGTTTACGCTGCTCCTTGCGCCGTTGAGGGGATCTCTTGGGGTGTCGCTCCTTTCTTTTCTCTTGTAGCTGCTCACGCAACTTCCTCCTCTCTCCCCGGGTGAGCCCTTGCCCCCTGTGAAACCGCCTCCTCCATTCACGACGCTCCTCGGGCGGGAGGCTACGAAACTTCTCGAAACGTTTTTTTAGTCTCTCCCGCTGCTCAGGAGGCAGGCTGCTCCAGCGCTCCCATCGCTTGCGCAACCGCTCTCTATTCTCCGGTGAAAGATTGCGCCAGCGCCGGAAATTGCGCCGAACAGAGTCCTTTTGCTCAGGTGCCAGCCCTCGCCAGGTCTCAAGCTTTTGCCGAAGCTCGGCCTTTTTCTCAGGAGATAGAGACTTCCAGCGGCGGTAGCGTTTCTTTAGATCCTGCCTCTCCTCCGGGCTCATCTGACGCCATCGCTCCAGGACTGCCCTCTCAGTCTCGGTGCTGTTTTGGGCCGACACTGGGAAGGGCAGGCACAACAGGATGAAGAGAGCCCACTGCCAGATCATCCGCTTCATTTTTGTTTTTCCTTTTCCTCCCACTGGGAATTTTGAGGATCCTGTTCTGCTGAGGTTTCCCTCAGCTGTTCCAGAATATCCAGTTGTTTTAACGCCTCCAGGTTGTTGATGATCTCCCACTCCTCCAGAAGCTCCATAAGCCGGAGCATCTCTCGATCCGGCTGCTCCTCCGCTCTGGGTGTGGCGAAGAGGAGAGGCAATAAGACGAAGAGAAAAAAGGTTGTCCGTGCGATTTGTCCCACGCGCTGTCTCCATCTTATGCAGAACCGTTTTTGGGGCCCTCCACGGCCTCGAGGAGGTCCATGGTATCGAGGATCTCCATTGCTTCAAAGAATTCCAGGTTCTCCGCTACAGGCAGAATTTCCAAAAGGGTCAGCTCCGCAGGCGGGGTCCCCTGTGACCGCCACATCCCCTTGGTAAAAGTCAAGGTCAGGGCCACAACCAGGATCAGGGCCGTTGCGAGGGCCGGGACTGGCCAAGGATGAAAGAGGGTCAAGAGCTTGTTCCACCAAGAAGGCCTCTCTCTAACCTCCGCAAGCTTTCCGTGGATCTCCCTGGAGTAGGCATCCCAAAACGCTGCATCGGGCTCGTCGAGCTTCGAGGTCAATGGAAGGAGCCGACGCAGTTCATCCAGGAAGCGACGACAAGAGGCACATCCCTCCAGGTGCGATTCAACCCTGAGGCGATCCTTTCTGTCACACTCGCCATAATAGTAGAGGACTAGGTCCTGTTCGAAATTTTTACAATCCCCTTGAACTCTATTCTCGTTTTGCGCCATTTAACTCTCCGCTAAGCAAGCTCTGCCAGGCGTTGTCTCAGGGCCATCACGGCACGGTGGAGGTGAACCTTGGCAGTCCCCTCAGCGATCTGCATCACCTCGGCAATTTCATGAATCGAAAGACCTTGATGGTTTTTCAAGATAAAGGCGGTGCGCTGTTTCTGGGGAAGAGCGTCCAAGGCAGCATCAACCTTGCGCGAGACTTCACCCGCCAGTGCCGCTCGTTCCGGGGAAGAAGTCAGGTCACTTCTCGCATCGGATCGGTCTGTGTTCTCATCGAAGGGTTTCCAGGAGACCCGTGCCTTGCGTCGGCGATAATCCAGACAGAGGTTGACAAGAATGCGATAAAACCACGTGTAGAAGCCAGCTCTCCGATCAAAGCCCTTCAAATGGGTATAGGCGCGCAAGAATGCCTCCTGGGAGAGGTCCTTGGCCTCCTCACGATCCCGGGTGAAATCAAACGCGATGCGGTAGGCCTTTTGCTTGTACCGTTCCACCAGGTCCTCAAACGCGTTGGAATCTCCCCCTTGGGCCAGGTCTACGAGATCCTCATCCCCAGGCTTTGCAGGAGGACTCTTCTCTATGGAAATCTCAGTCACGCCTGTAAAATCAATGGGATGGTGATCTCCTTGCCTGCTCAGATAACTAAATGAAACCACCAATGCAAGTTAACAAATGGAGGGTGGTTTCATTTACCCCGTACCACAGAACGCCCCGTGCGTAAGCGCGGGGATGAACCCCGTTCCAACTCCGTCGTGATAAAACGATACGTCCCCTATCCAACACGGT
>Ga0209980_10002015_pt1 | contig 11133 bp, 8 predicted proteins | sample CR02metaG_FD_183611 | JGI IMG/M metagenome (GOLD analysis project Ga0209980, IMG submission 183611) | Deep subsurface microbial communities from Mariana Trench to uncover new lineages of life (NeLLi) - CR02 metaG (SPAdes) (version 2) | ecosystem: Environmental > Aquatic > Marine > Ocean trench >... | reverse complement strand
CGGAGAGGCAATCGACCGCATTCGGGGACACCTTTCCTAGGTGTCCCCTCCCGACTGGTTTTCGAAGCCGCTTGCGCTTCGGCGCCGTCCCGCAGGGCCGCGAATGGCCTGCTCCCGGTCCCGGCCTACGGCAGCCTGGCGATCAGATCGATCTCGACCAGAGCGCCCTTTGGCAATCCGGCTACCTGCACGGTCGAGCGCGCGGGGCGGTGGTCGCCCATGGCTTCCCCGTAGAGTTCGTTGAGTCGCGGAAAGTCGGCCAGGTCGACCACGAAGACGTTGGCTTTGACCACGTCCGAGAACTTGCAGCCCGCCGAGTTCAGAACGGCCGCGAGGTTGGAGAGAACCTTCCGCGCCTGGGCTTCGAAATCGTCGCCCACCAGCTCTCCGGTTTCGGCGTCGAGCGCCACCTGGCCGGAGGTGTAGAGAAACCCGTCTACCGAGACCGCCTGCGAGTAGGGGCCGATGGCGGCGGGGGCAGCATTGGAATGATGGAAGTCCATTGAGTTCTCCGGAGTTTTCTACTCGCTAGGCTCGCTAGGCTCGCTAGGCTCGTCACCATCGGGTTCGTAGACGCCGATGTAGGGCAGCTCTCGGTAGCACTCGTCGAGGTCGAGTCCGTAGCCGACCACGAACACGTTGTCGATTTTGAAGCCCGAATAGTCCACGTTCACCGCGACTTCGCGAGCCTTGTGCTTGTCGAGCAGCGCGCAGAGCTTGACGCTCTTGGCGCCGCGGAATCGAAACAGGCCGAGCACGGTGTTCAGCGTATGGCCGGTATCCACGATGTCTTCGATGATCAGGACATGCTTGCCCCGAATCGCGATGTCGACATCCTTGCGGATGCGAACCTCGCCCGGTGTGGTGCCGGAGCGGTAGCTCGAAGTCTGGAGGAAATCGATTTTCACCGGCACGGTCACCTTCTTCAGGAGATCGACCATGAAGAAAACCGAGCCCTTGAGAATTCCGATGCATAGCAGCGGCTCCTGGTCTCGATAGTCGCGATCGATCTCCGCCGCAAGTTCGGAGATTCGATGCTGGAGCTCATCCTCGGATATCAAGGGTCTTGGTAGCACTCTGTCCATGGTTTTCCCCATACTCTACAATGTTGTCGATCCAGCGGGGTTCACATCAGGCGTAGAGCTGGTTGCTGGTTAGGAGGCCGGTCAGGAGGCGGCCGATCCGGCCGGCCGCCGCCGCGCTGGCCTCCAAGACCTCGAGATGATCGACAGGCTCATTGGTTACCCCGGCGGCGAGGTTGCTGATCAGGGAAAAGCAAAGGCAGCGTACGCCCATCTGTCGGGCCGCGATGACCTCCAGGGCGGTCGACATTCCGACCAGGTCGGCACCCAGCGTGCGAGCCATTTCGATCTCGGCAGCGGTCTCGAAGCTCGGACCCGCGAAGGCCGCGTAGACGGCGGATGAGAAGCCGACGTCCAGTTCCGCGGCGACACGCGCAGCCAGTTCTCTGAGTTCCCGGTCGTACGCATTCAGCATGTCGGGGAACTGCGGTCCCCATTCGGTGGGCAACGCACCCGTCAATGGATTGAGTCCGGTCAGGTTGATGTGGTCTCTGATAATGGCTATCTCTCCGGGCTTTTGGTCAGGGCGCACCCCGCCGGCCGCGTTGCTCATCACCAGCCTCTTGGCTCCCAGCAAGGCAGCCAGCCGCACTACGAACACCGTTTCGTTGGCGTCGTAGCCCTGGTACGAGTGCAGGCGACCACGCTGGTAGGCGACGAACTTGCCCGGGATCGGTTCGAGAATCTGAAACTCCAGCGGATGTCCGGCCACCCCCCGAACTTGGAATGGAACCACTTCCTTCAGGCCGGCTTGATGTTTGGCCGCGCCGATCAAGTCGACCGCGAGGCCTGAGCCGGAAACCAGCAAGAGGTCCGGTGCCGGCCATCCGCGCTCCTCCCAGGCTCGGCAGGCCGTGTCCAGCTGCTCGAGATGGCGTTTCATGATGGCGGGATCGTAGCAGGCGGGTACCAAAGGGATTTCGTTCGCCACCTACTCGAGTGGCGCTCCGGCGAGAAGAAAAGGTGGCCGCCTTGGCGGCACGCTCCCCGCCGTTGCGAATAGAATCGCAGCTCGGGCTTGCAAGCATGTCAGAACTCGATCAACAGATAGAAAATCGCCGCCGCAAGCGCGATCGAATGCGTGCTGAGGGCGTCGAGCCGTATCCGGCCAGGGTCGAATACGACTTGGAGCCTTCGGAAGTGCACCAGCGATACGATGACCGAAGCGCTGAAGAACTCGCACAGGCGGGGCTCGAACTGCGAGTCCCGGGCCGGGTCACGGCGCTTCGTCGGCACGGCAAGACCACCTTCCTGGACCTGTATGATGGTGCAAAGCTCCAGGTAATGGCTCGCAGCGCAGCTCTTAGCGAGCGCCAGGAGGAGACGGTTGCGGACCTCGATCTGGGCGACTACGCTCTCGCCACGGGCGGGCTGATTCGCACCCGCACCGGAGAGCTGACTCTGGCTGCGACGGACCTCTCGATTCTGGCCAAGGCGATGAGGCCACTGCCCGAGAAGTGGCACGGCCTTGCGGCCGTCGAGACGCGGTACCGCAGGCGCTACCTCGATCTGCTGGTCAATACCGCCTCGCGCCGGGTTTTCGAGATTCGCGCGCGGGCGATCCGCTATCTGCGCGCTGCCTTCGATCGCCGGGGTTTTCTCGAAGTCGAAACGCCCATGATGCAGACACTTGCTGGAGGCGCAGCGGCTCGGCCCTTCGTGACCCATCACAACGCCCTCGATCTCGAGCTGTACTTGAGGATCGCGCCCGAGCTGTATTTGAAGCGCCTCCTGGTCGGCGGAATGCATCGTGTCTACGAGATCAATCGGAGCTTCCGCAACGAAGGCATTTCGACCCAGCACAACCCCGAGTTCACGATGTTGGAGTTCTACTGGGCGTACTCGGACTATCTGCAGCTCATGGACTTCACCGAGAGCCTGATATCCGGTCTCACGATGGAGCTTCTGGGCGAGCCGGCGCTGAACTGGAGAGAGCAGCGCATAGACGTAACGCCACCGTGGTTTCGTTACACGGTAAGAGAGGCGATCTCGCGGTTCGAGGGGATCGACGACAGTCAGCTGGATCACGCCGCAGACGTTGCGGCCGAACTCGCGCAACGGAAAATTTCGTGGCCGGCTCAAATCTCGGACCCGAGCCATCCGGTACTGACCTCTGGATCGCGCGCGGCTTTCGAGCGCGATCATGCCGAACTCGACGTGCCCGAGAGCTGGTACGGGTTCTTGCTCATCAAACTGTTCGAATCGACCGTCGAGCAGCACCTGGTGCGGCCCACGTTCATCACCGATTATCCGGTGGCTGTCTCGCCGTTCGCCAAGACCTGTCCGGCCGATCCGCGCTTTGTCGAGCGCTTCGAGCTATTCATCGGCGGCATGGAAATCGCGAACGCGTTTACCGAGTTGAATGATCCGGAAGTTCAGGCCGAGCGCTTTCGAGCACAACTACGGGCGCGCGAGCTTGGCGACGAAGAGGCGCACCGCTATGACGCCGACTATGTGCTCGCTCTCGAGCACGGCATGCCGCCTGCGGGAGGCGAGGGAATCGGGATCGACCGCCTGGTCATGCTGCTGACCGACAGCCCTTCGATCCGCGACGTGATTCTCTTTCCGCTGCTCAAGCCCGAGGCGAAGGGCGAGATCTCCGTGCCCGAGGGCTCCGAGTCGAGGACGGAGGACGCCGTCGAGGAGTTAGGCGGGAGTCCGGCCGGAGAGGCTGCCGCAGAGGTTGCCGGAGAGCCTGATTGATCCTTCGACGGCTGGGGGAGGTCAGCCGAGCTCCGCTTGCCTTGGTTCTGGCTCTGCGCTATTTGAAGAGCGGGCGCAAAGACTCTTTCGTCACCTTTCTCTCCGCAGTAGCTGGGGGCGGCATTGCCGTCGGAGTGTTCGCGCTGATTTTGGCCCTCGCCGCGTTGGCGGGCTTTCAGAGTGCCCTGCGCAAGGAGATTCTCGTGCGCACGCCGGAAATCGAAGTAGAAGTGCCGGATCGCGCGGCAGCGGCGGCGATTCGGGACCGGCTTCTTTCGATGCCCGAGGTGCGCTCGGCTCAGATTACTTCCCAGGGGGCCGGCTGGATCGCTCATCGGGGCAGCATCCGGCCGGTGTCGATCCTCGGCTACGAGGGGCCGGTTCCGGTGATCTTCCCCGGTGCCGAAGGTCGACCGAACGGCCTCTACGTGACCGATTCTCTGGCCCATACCTGGAATCTGGAACCCGGGGATATGGTCGAAGTTGCCTCGAGCAGACCCACCCTGACCCCGCTGGGGCCGCAGCCTCGTGTAGTTCGCCTGGCCGTGACCGATTCGTTTCTAAGTGGAATCACCGAGCAGCGGGACAGGATCGCGTTGCCATTGTCCGCGGCCGAAGGGCTTTTCGGGTACTCGGACTACCGAGTCTTGGTGGAGACCGGCGACCTCGATTCGGCTCTCGCGGTTGCGACCAGGCTGCGAGCCGACAACGGCGACGCGCTGCGAGTCAGTTCGTGGCAAGATTTGAACCGGGCCCTGTTCTTTGCGCTTAGGTTGGAGAAGGCGATGATGTTCTTGGCCGTGCTGCTGATTGTCCTGGTGGCCGCCCTGGCACTGGTCTCCGATATTCACCTGATCATCGCCAGCAAGCGCAAGGAAATAGGCATCCTGGGCGCCATGGGCGCGACTCGGCGGACAATCATGCGGACCTTTGTTCTGCTCGGTGCCGCACTGGGTCTTGTCGGGGTTTCGGTAGGTGGGTCCGTCGGCGCGTCTCTAGCTTGGGTGCTGGGTCGCTACCAGCTGTTGCGTCTGCCTGCGAGCATCTACTTTCTCGACCATGTCCCCTTCGAGCTCGAGTTCGGCGATGTCTTGCTGGTGTTGGTGAGCGCCTTCACGATCGCGACTCTCGCCGCCGCCTTGGGCGCGAGGGCGGCCGCGACCTTGCGCCCCTTGGAGGCTCTGCGCCGATGACGGTTTCGGTTGTGGCTCGGGACCTGTTCAAAGCCTATCGGGACGGCGAGCGCCGGATCGAGGTTCTCCGAGGCGTCGACCTGATCGTCGAGCCGGGCGATTTGGTGGCGGTTGTTGGACAGTCGGGAACCGGCAAGTCGACCTTGCTGCACCTGCTGGGGGCTCTGGATCGGCCGGACAGCGGCTCGATCGTCATTGGCGGCGCGGATCTGAGCGTGATGAAGGCCGAGGAACTCGCCACCTTCCGGAACCAGGCCATCGGTTTCGTGTTCCAGTTTCAAGAGCTGCTTGCGGATTTCACCGCACTCGAAAATGTCATGATCCCCGGCCGGATTGCGGGGCTCAGAGGGCAAACTCTGCGGTCGAAGGCCGAGCAGCTTCTCCTCGAAGTCGGTCTGACGGATCGCTCGGACCACTTTCCATCACAGCTTTCTGGTGGCGAGCAGCAGCGGGTCGCGCTGTGCCGGGCCCTGCTTCTCGAACCTCCTCTGTTGCTCGCAGACGAGCCCACCGGGAATCTCGATCCGGAGATCGGCGAGCAGGTGTTCGAACTCCTGGTGTCGCTTCAGAAACGTCGCGGAACGACGGCTCTGGTGGTCACTCACAACCAAGACATTGCAAGGCGCTGTGGTAGAGTTTTGACCTTGCACAAGGGCGTATTGCACGAGTCTTGATTCGCCTGCCGTCGTCCGAGGAGCTGTGGAGTGCTCGCTGAATGTTTGAGAAATACAACGAAAAAGCGCGCCGCGCCCTGTTCTTTGCCCGCTACGAAGCGAGCAAGCTCGGCAGTCGCGTTATCGAGTCCGAGCACATCCTCTTGGGTATTCTGCGCGAGGGCGAAGAGTCCGTAGGCGAACTTCTTCAGCGATTCAAGGTCCGCGCCGACGACCTACGCCGCGAGATCGAAGGCGAGCGGGTGTTCGTGGAGCGAATCTCTTCGACCGCGGAGCTGCCGCTGTCCGAGGAATCGAAGAAGATCCTCGCCTATTCCTCGCACGAAGCCGAGAGTATGTTGCACGCTACTGTCGGTTCCGAGCATCTCCTGATCGGCATTCTGAGAGTGGAGCGGTGCGTCGCAATGAGGCTGCTCGAGCGTCATGGTTTGGAGTTGGAGAAGGTTCGCAGCGAGGTTGTCGCGATTGCGAAAGAGCGCGAGGCCAGCTTGCAGAAGAAGGAACTCCCGGTGCTGTCCGAATTCGGCCGCGATTTGACGCTGCTGGCGGCGCAGGGCGTTTTCGACCCCCTGATAGGTCGTGAAGCGGAGGTCGAGCGGATCATCCAGATTCTCTCCCGGCGCACCAAGAACAACCCGATACTGCTTGGCGAGCCCGGCGTCGGCAAGACCGCGATCGTGGAAGGGCTGGCGCAACGCATCGTGGAGGGGCTGGTTCCTATCTTCCTGGCTCAGAAGAAGGTGTTTGCGATCGATCTTTCGTTGATCGTCGCCGGTACCAAGTATCGGGGACAGTTCGAGGAGAGACTCAAGGCGATCCTCAAGGAACTGCGAGAGAACAAAGACGTCATCGTCTTCATTGACGAGATTCACTCGCTGATCGGCGCGGGCTCGGCCGAGGGCTCGCTGGACGCAGCCAACATCTTGAAGCCGGCTCTGTCGCGCGGAGAGATCTCGTGCGTCGGTGCCACGACCCTGACCGAATACCGGCGTTATATCGAGAAGGATCGCTCGCTTTTGCGTCGCTTCCAGTCGATCAAGATCGAGCCGCCAACGGATGTGGAGACCCTGGCAATCCTGGAAGGAATCAAGTCCCGTTACGAAGCGTTTCACAGGGTTCGCTACGACGACGCCTCACTGCGGGCCGCGATCTACCAATCGGGACGTTACATCAGTGATCGTCAGCAGCCCGACAAGGCGATCGACGTGATGGACGAGGCGGGTGCGAAGGTCAAGCTGCGCCGCGTGCGAGATACCCAAAACGTGCGCCGGCTGGAGGGCGAGATTCAGGATGTCGTGACCGAGATGAAAGCCGCCATCTCCGACAAGGAGTTCGAACGGGCGGTCTATCTACGAGAGCGTGAGATCGAACTCCGTGAAGATCTCGAGAACGTCAGTGATCAGGCCGAGGAGGCCGGGCTTTTGGTGGTCACTCCCCGGGATATCGAAGACGTGATCTCGTCTTGGACCGGTATCCCGATTTCGAGCTTGAGCAGCGACGAGGCCGAGCGATTGATGAACATGGAAGATTCACTGCGCCGCTGGGTGGTCGGTCAGGATCACGCGATCGATTCGATCTGTCGAGCGATTCGACGCGCTCGTCTGGGGGTAAGCAACCCACAGCGACCGGCAGGCTCGTTCATCCTGCTTGGCCCCTCGGGAGTCGGCAAGACCGAGACCGCAAGGCGGCTCGCGGAGTTTCTCTTCGGCAGTCAGCAGGCGCTCGTGCGCTTCGACATGAGCGAGTACATGGAGAAGCACGCGGCGTCCAAAATGATCGGGTCTCCCCCGGGATATGTCGGGCACGACGAAGGCGGTCAACTCACCGAGCGCATTCGACGGCAACCGTATTCGGTGGTGCTTTTCGATGAAATCGAAAAGGCGCATCCCGACGTCGCCAATTTGCTGCTTCAGATTCTCGAAGACGGGCTGCTTACCGATGCCTACGGGAACAAGGTGGATTTCAAGAACACCTTGATCATCATGACCTCGAACATCGGTAGCAAGCTTGTGCTCAGTGGCGGCCGGATGGGATTTGGCGAGGCCGACGAGGAGCAGAGTTTCGAGATTCTTCAGCGGGAGATCTTGGCCGAACTACGGCGGACATTCAGCCCTGAGTTCATCAATCGCGTCGACGAGTTGATCGTGTATCGGCCCCTCGGAAGCAAGGCGTTGCGCACGATCGTCGACATTCTCTTGTCCGAGATCAATGCCACGTTGGGCGAAAGAGGTCTTTCGGTTGCGCTGTCCGAAGAGGCCAAGGACTGGCTGCTGGACAGGGCTTCACTCGATCCCACGACAGGTGCTCGTCCCTTGCGGCGGGTGATCCAGCGGCATGTCCAGGACTCCGTTTCTGAGCTGTTGATTGCGCATTCAGGCGTTTCCGTCGAGGAGATCGAAGTGTCCGTTGTTGGGGACGAGCTTCGGTTCCGGGAGCGCACGCGGGAGCCGGTCGGAGAAGAGAGCTAGCAGCGTCCTGGCCTCTGGCTCGGGTTTTGCTTGGATGAACTGGATTATGGCGTGGTGTGACGTACCAGGTGTGCTCGAGAGTGGCCGCGGCCGAGCCAGAGCGGCACGCTCGAACGCTCCAGAGGCGCGATCCCCGATCGGACGGGCGCTATGGCTCATCGTCCTGATTGCAGGACTGCACCCCACGTTCGCGCTTGCCCAAGGCCTGTCGGGGCAACCGATCCAGGAGATCCGCTACGAAGGACTCGAAGGTCTCGCTCCGGAGACTCTCGACTTCTATCTCGACATTGCCGTTGGCAAGGCCTACGACAAAAAGGCTCTCAACGACAAGATTCACGATCTCTGGGAGAAGCAGCTCCTGGACGATATCGCTACGGAGGCTTCTCCGGTCGCTGGCGGGGTGCTCCTGCTGGTGACTGTCAAGGAGCGGGCCCTTCTGCACTCGGTGGAGTACGTCGGTCTGAAACGGGTCAGCCGCAGTGATATCGCAGACCGGATCGCACGAGAGAATATTCGAGTTCGCGAAAGCGATCCGCTTATCCTCGGAGAACTCAATCGCCTGCAGAAGGTGATCGAAAGCTTGTACAGGGAGAAGGGGTATCGCCTTGCCCGAGCGGTCTACGAACTCGAGACGGTCAGCACTACCGAGCGACGCGTGACGTTCACCATCGACGAGGGCGACAAAGTTCGCATCGCGGAGATCGACTTCGAGGGCAACACCGTCTTCAGCGATCGTCTGCTCAAGCTCTCTATGCGCAAGACCAAAGAAAGCGGGCTGCTCTCGAGGGTCTTCAAGAAAGACGTCTACAAGCCTGCCACTTTGCAAGAGGACCTCGAAAAGGTCCGGAAGCGCTACAAGAAGGCGGGCTACAAGAATGTCGTGATCGGCGAGCCCAAGGCCGAGCTTACGCCGATGCGCCCGGATGCCGCCGATCCGAAGGGCCAGCGTCGGCGGCTACTCATCACGATTCCCCTGGAAGAGGGTAACCGTTGGCGGTTGGGTGAGATCAGAATCGAGGGTGCCGAGAAGTTCAAGGCCGAAGTGCTCCAGGCGCAGTTTCCGAAACCGAGCGGAGGATGGCTGAGATCGACGATCATCGACGAAGGCGTCGAGACGATCAACAACGTGTATCAAAACTCGGGACACATTTACGCACGGGTCAGCACCGAAATCGTCGAGGTGACCGAGGACGTTGCCGACCTGGTCGTGCGCATCGACGAAGGCGAGCGGTACACGATCGGGCGGATTGAATTCGAAGGCAATCGCAAGACCAAAGACAAGGTGCTGCGGCGCTCCATGGGTCTTCAGGAAAGCATGGTGATGAACTCGGGTGCGCTCAAGAACAGCCTGCTTCGAATTCGACAACTCGAGTATTTCAACGTCGACGAAAACGATCCGGTGCAGATTGACGTCAACAACGAGAACAAGACCGTGGACCTGACGATCAAGGGCGCCGAGGGCGACCGCACCGAGATGCAGTTCGGTGCCGGATTCAGCGAGTTGGACGGCTTTTTCGGGACCTTCTCTTTTCGCACCAGAAACTTCCTGGGCCGCGGGGAGACCCTGGGTGTCAGCTTCCAGTCCGGAGGCCGACAGGACGTGGTGGACCTGTCCTACTTTGTGCCTTGGTTTCTGGATCGCCCGCAATCGGTCGGTATTCAGGTGTTCTCCCGGAAGCTGGACTACAACCTCTTGTTGGGGCAAAACATACGGCAGGAAACCAAGGGTGGGACGCTGACCTATGGACGCAATCTGGGCTTGTTCAGGAACCTCTCGCTGGCCTACAGCTTGTTCGACTCGATCGATCAACAACAGCTGATCAGCGCCGGCCAACCGGTGGATTTCACCCAGGATCGGACGGTGTCCTCGCTGCGGCTTTCCTACACTTTCGATCGCCGGGACAGCCGCTTCGAGCCCACCCGCGGCAGGAGCTACAACGTCGGCCTCGAGTACGCCGGCGACTTCCTGGGCGGCGATACGGAGTTCATCAGACCTCGGGGAGGATTCACCATCTACCTTCCGGTGACCCGAGAGGGTCTGTACACCGTCGCCGGCCTGAACATCGAAGCCGGCTATATCGAAGCGCTCGGAGACCGGCCGCTGTTTTCTCTGGACCGCTTCTTCCTGGGCGGCGAGAATTCGATCCGCGGTTTCCGCCCGCGGTCGATATGGGTGCGGGACAAGGATGGCAACACCGTGCGCGACGAGTTCGGGCTCGCCCTCGGTGGCGTGAGCTTTGTTCAGGCGAATTTGGAGTATCATTTCGTTCTTGGTGGCCCGTTCCGGGTGTTGGCTTTTGCCGACATCGGAGGGGTTTTCGCCAAGGGTCAGTCCTTCGATGTTTCTTTGATGAGGCACTCATTTGGAGTCGAGTTGCGGGTCTTGGTGCCGATTTTCGGAGCCCCCTTGCGGTTTATCTACGCTCTCAATCCGAATGAAATGCTGGATGACCGGTTCCAAAAGTTTCAATTCAGTATCGGCACTACGTTTTAGGAGTAGAGGAATTACCATGATGCAGTCGAAAACGATTCCACCCCTGGCGCTGGTCGCCGCTCTTGTCGTGGCGAGCGCAACGCCGGCGGTATTCGCGCAGGCGTTGACCAAGGTGGCGGTCATCAATGTCGTCCAGGTCTTGGAAGAGTCGGATGCCGGCAAGCTGGGTATCGAGGCCTTGAAGGCTCTCCAGAAGCAGAAAACCGACGAGCGCGCCGTGATAACGGCCGAAGCACAAGAGCTTCGGTCGAGGATCGGCGAGGGGCAGTTCTCGCTCTCCGGAGAAAAGCTGTCCGAACTCAAGAAAGAACTGGAAGACAAGGTGATCGAACTGCAGCGTTTCAATGATGACGCCAATCGTGAGCTGCAGAAGCGTCAAGAAAAGATGCTCTTTGAAATTCAGGGCAAGGTCATGCCGATCATCAATGCGGTCGGCCGCGAGGGCGGCTATACGATGATCTTCAACAAGTTCGAGAGTGGCTTGGTCTACGCCGACGAGGCGATCGACATCACCGCTGA
>Ga0209980_10002014_pt1 | contig 11141 bp, 8 predicted proteins | sample CR02metaG_FD_183611 | JGI IMG/M metagenome (GOLD analysis project Ga0209980, IMG submission 183611) | Deep subsurface microbial communities from Mariana Trench to uncover new lineages of life (NeLLi) - CR02 metaG (SPAdes) (version 2) | ecosystem: Environmental > Aquatic > Marine > Ocean trench >... | reverse complement strand
TATGGCGGTGTTCCTGCAGCGCGCACTCGACACCACCGATCTCGCGGCCAATTTGATCGAGGGAGTCATTCGGTTGGGCCTGCTGATTGGCTACGTGTGGAGTATCGGGCACGTGTCTGACATCGACCGCGTTTATGGCTACCACGGAGCTGAACACATGACGATCCATGCCTTTGAAGCAGGCGCGTCATTAACCCCGGAGTCGATTCGCGCTTTTCCGAGAGAGCACCCCCGCTGCGGTACCGCGTTTCTGCTTACGGTAGCTTTGCTGTCTATCCTGCTCTTCAGCCTAATAGGGCCCCTGTCCTTTTGGGTCAGGCTCGCGAGCCGAATCGCTTTCACTCCCGTGCTGGCCTCCCTGGCTTACGAATACATTCGGTTTACCGCGCGGTTTGCCGATCGAGGGTGGGCCAAACTCTTGATGGGGCCGAATCTGGCGCTTCAGCGCCTGACAACTCGGACGCCCAGCCGAGAAATGATCGAAGTCGCCGTGGCCTCGTTTGAGGCGATGAGAAGGCGCGAGGCGGAAGGGTCGCCGTAGTTGGGAGGCGCGGGAATTAGCCTGACGTCGGGTGTTCGCCCTCGGAGCTAGCGTCTATTTTTCCCCGCCTTGATGCCCACGATCCTGAAGCTCCGCAGTCACAGGTACGAAGTCGAACCCGGCCTGACCGTGCGTGATGCCATGCTGAAGCATGATATTCGGCCGGAGGAAGTAATTCCGATTCGTGACGGGGAGCTGATAAGCGAAGACGAAATTATTCGCGAAGGGGAAACCATTCGCTTGGTACCTGTGATCTCAGGTGGGAGGCGTTATTGAAGTTCCGTGGGTGCGGCGTGAAGGTTGCCCCTCCGGTCGATAGCGCGCAGGGTGATCGCCCAGCCTGGTGCAAGTAAGAGCAGGTCTTCGGCCGGATATCGGAGTCCAGGTTATACGGTATTGGATCCAGGCGAGCTGCCAGACCCTCTTGAAGGGCCTGGCAGCTTTTCGTCCATCTATACGTCGTAGTACAGGGAAAACTCGTGCGGATGCGGTCGCATGCGCACTGGATCCACCTCGTTTTCGCGTTTGTAGGCGATCCACGTCTCAAGCACTTCCGCGGTGAACACATCCCCCTCAAGCAGGAATTCATGATCTGCTTCCAGCGCATCTAACACTTCCGCCAGTGACCCGGGGGTAGATTTTATTTGTGCGGCTTCCTCCGGCGATAAATGGTAGAGGTCCTTGTCCACCGGATCACCCGGATCGATACGATTCCGAACCCCGTCCAGGCCAGCCATCAGCAGGGCGGCAAAACACAGGTAGGGATTGCTGGAGGGATCAGGCGGGCGGAACTCAATCCGCTTAGCGCGCGGGTCCTTCGAGTACATGGGAATACGGACGCAGGCCGAGCGGTTGCGCTGCGAGTAGGCTAGATTAATCGGTGCTTCGAAGCCGGGAACCAAACGGCGATAAGAGTTGGTCGTCGGCGCTACCAGAGCACAGAGCGCGGGTGCATGTTTCAGCAAGCCGCCGATATAGTGGCGCGCGATTTCGGAGGTTTCGGCATAACCGGCCTCGTCGAAAAAGATATTCCGATCCCCCTTCCACAAGCTCTGATGCGTATGCATCCCGCTGGCATTGTCTTCAAATAGCGGTTTAGGCATGAAGGTGGCCGTCAAGCCATTCTGACGCGCCACGTTCTTGACCAAATACTTGTAAATCATCAGGTTATCCGCCATGCGGCTCAGGGCTGCGAAGCGCATGACAATTTCCCCCTGGCCTGCGGTGGCAACTTCATGGTGATGGACCTCGACCTCCACCCCCACGCCCTCCAAAGCCAGCACGATTTTGCTGCGCACGTCTTGTTGGGTGTCGGTCGGCGGCACGGCAAAGTACCCCCTCTTCTGTGGGATCTGCCCACCAAAGTTTGGGTGCAGATCCTCGCCGCTGTTCCACCAGCCCTCCTGGCTGTCGATGAAATAGAAAGACGAATTGGAATTCCCACCATAACGCACGTCGCTGAAGAGGAAAAACTCGGCTTCCGGTCCCCAATAACTCACATCCGCAATACCTGTTTTTTTCAAATAGGCTTCCGCCTTTTTGGCGATGTAGCGGGGATCACGCGCATACGGCTGGCGTAGCAGCGGGTCGTGAACCTGGCAAATGATTGCCAGCGAGCGCACTTCGAGAGTCGGGTCCACAAAGGCGGTGCTTGGGTCGGGCATTAAGATCATGTCCGACTCGTCTATGGTCTGAAAACCTCGTATCGATGAGCCGTCAAAGCCGACGCCTTGCTCAAATAGCTCCTCGGTAAGTTCCCGGGCCGGGATGCTGGAGTGCCGCCACACTCCAAGTAGGTCGGTGAACCGGAAGTCCACAATCTGGACGCCCTGATCACTCGCGAACGATATGACATCTTTAGCAGTTTTGGTTGTTTCAGTCATTTTCCCTCTCTCATTCTAGGTGATTGGCTTTGATTGGCCCCGTGCCCATCAAATGCAAACACGGCGCCGGATACGCGGCCGCCACAGCCCCAAGGTCAGATAGCCGCGATATTGGACGCGTCCGCGGCACAGGAACCGGGTTCGGTTGGCTATTAAATTGAAACGATTGGGGTGCCTTACGATGTTTGGCCCGGGCGGGTCGAGACGGCACAACACACGTACCTCATGCCGGCCTCAAGCAAACAAATTAGGCACGCAGGACGTGCCTAAAGGCAGATACCATCATGGTAGCCCTCCGTTTCCGTTACGGGCCATCCTTGATTGCCCGACCACTGCCAGGGCACTTGTCCCGCCCGTCACCGGACGGTTTTAAGCCTTGGCCTTTTCGGAGGGAGAAAGAAGCCAGTGGCTGGCTTCGGAGGCATCCGCTGATCGATCGATTTTCCCCTGACTCTTCTCAGAACCGGGGTTAGCCTCGCGGAGCGGCGAGGAACCTCCACCTCGTAATCTCAGCTTCGCAGCTGAGACCCATACGCTGAACTCCCGATATTTAGTTGTCAGTTCACCAACTGGGAAATTCTAGCAAAAGGGCAAGGTGTCGTCAAGTAGCGCGCTCAACGTACAATCGTCCAGCGATTTCTGCGCCCAACACGACCTCCCGGCGGTTCAACCCCAGTCGAATGGGTCCGCCGAAGGGCGCCTTGGCCACCACCCGGAAGTGAGTTTCCGGAACCAGCCCCTCGCTCGCCAAGTATTGCAGCCGTTCGGGATCGCGAATCCGCACTCGGCTGATCACACCTTGGTCTCGATTCTCTAGTTCGGTCAGCGGCCGGTCCTTAAGTCGAGCGATCTTGCCCTCGCGGGTTGGGATCGGTTCGCCGTGGGGGCACCGAGTTGGAAAGCCCGCTTTCTCTTCCATCCGGTCGGCGAAATCGTCATCCCCGATTTCGGCAAGCCCATCCGCGAGATCATGTGCTTCATGCCAGCCATATCCCATTACACGTACTAGAAAAGCTTCGGACAGGCGATGGGTTCGAATCTCCCGCAACGCCTCGCGTTCTCCCTCCGAAGTCAGGCGTACTCCTTTATAAGGTTCCCGATCTACGAGGCCGCGCTCTTCAAGCCTGCGAAACATGCGCGCCGCCGCAGGGGCGCTGACCTCTGCGTCGGCGGCCACCGCGGAAGAGATTACATACCCCTGGTCCCCGCCAAGGCGATACAAAACGCCCAGGTAATGGGCCATGCTGGATGAAACTTGAGTGGGATTGGATGCCATTCGGTTCGGCCCGCTAGGGGAGGGTCAGTTTACCATTTCGCCCGGAGTCAACAACCGCATTTGGACGATCCGGCGCGTGCCTCGATCCACTTTTGCATGCCTGGAGCGGTGCAAACCGGGCACCCATAGGATCTCTTTACCACAGGTGATCACTGGCCAGCGTGCCCGAGCTGGCCGGGAAATCTTTCGATTAACGAACAAGTCAGAAAGCTTCACTGAACCTGACATACCCATCGGCAGCATGCGGTCTCCCGACCATGGGGCTCGGATCGCGATCTCATCTTCGATTCCTGAGGCATCGAACCACACCTCATCCGCACCTGATGGAATCTCGCCTACCGCCCCAATTTCCTCGGCAATTAGTGCCCATCCGGTTGCCAGCTCCACCTGGAAGGGAACCCGCAAGGGCTGAGCCTCGGGCGACCTCATCTGGGGCACCTCTGCGAGCGGAATCGTGGCCTCCGGCTGCCTGAGGTAAACCTTACCGTTCACTGCGAGTAGATCCAGGCCACCCCGGAGGGTCATCCTTTTCCCATCCTGCATAGACTGGAGGGCGCGCTCGATCGTTTCGAATCCCAGATCCCGGACCTCGGGGGCGAGCTGAAGGATGGCGCGGCGCATAGTCGCCCGCTGCAGCGCCAGCGGCGCTTCAAATAAAGCGCCCGTTTTAAGCTCTAACACCCCCTCACCCGCGAAGTTCACCCAATCCTTCCAATGAGTGTCCACGAAATGTTCGATCGCCTCGGAATCGGCCGCCATCACTTTTGCCGTACGAAGGAGCCCTTCTTGGATGCGCGGATTGTATGTCCGGAGTTCAGGCAAAAGCTCGTTGCGCAGCCGATTGCGCGTGAATCGAGGGTCTTGATTCGAGGGATCCGTGCGTGGCGCCAGGCCGTGCTCGGTGCAGTAGTCCTCCGTTTGTTGACGCCATACTTCGAGTAAAGGCCGTACAAGGAATGTGTTTTCTGCCTCGGCCAGGCCGACCCATTTACCGAGATTGGAAATCGGCAGCATGCCGCGCAAACCGGACGAACCCGCCCCACGGATCAAATGCATCAGCACCGTTTCCGCCTGATCGCTCGCGGTATGTCCGACTGCAATCCGCTCGATCCCTCGCCGGCTCGCAACCCGGGCCAGGAAGCGATAGCGATAATGTCGAGCCGCCTCCTCGAGAGATTGTTTTGCCCCATCCACCGTCCCCTCCCCTAGCTCAAAGGGTACACCGTAGGTGTCGGCAACCTGTCGCACAAAATCAGCCTCCTCTGCACTCGTTTCTCTGAGACGATGGTCGAAATGGGCCACCACCGGCCGATAATTCAAGCGAATAAGGCAATCCAACAGGCAGAGGCTGTCTGGCCCTCCCGATACACCCACAACAAGCCTCTGCCTTGGCTTTAGCAGGGCCTCGCGATCGATGTAAATTTCCACTTGCTCTATAACACGCATCTGAACCGAGATTATACTTAGCCGCTTAAGCCCTCTTGAGGAGAGTGAGGCGACCGGAGGTCCCAGCCCGAATTTACCTAACATAAGCTTCCGATAGGCCCCCGCATGGTATAATCTCGCTCGCCCTCCAGACGGCCCCTTGGAGGTCTCCACCTGTGACAATCAATCCTCTCAACTGGCTTCTCGGCCTCTTCTCCCTAGACATAGGCATCGATCTTGGTACCGCCAATACCCTGGTTCACGTACGGGGCAAGGGAATTGTCCTAAATGAGCCCTCCTGGGTGGCCATAGAGAAGCGGACCAAGCGGCCACTTTATATAGGAGCAGAAGCCAAAGAGATGGTGGGGCGGACGCCCGCAAATGTTGTGGCGCTGCGGCCGTTGCGCGACGGCGTCATTTCGGAGTTTGATATCACCGAGGCGATGCTGGAGTACTTTATCGGCAAAGCGCACGAGCAGAGCGTGGCGCCTGTTCCGCGGCCCAGGGTTGTAATTGGAATCCCCAGCGGTGCAACGGAGGTAGAGAGGCGAGCCGTGTTCGACGCAACCATGGCGGCGGGCGCGCGCGAAACCTTCCTGATCGAGGAGCCTACTGCGGCGGCCCTGGGAGCCAATCTGCCCATCGGGGAAATCGGAGGCTCCATGATCGTCGACATCGGAGGCGGTACAACCGAGGTGGCGGTCTATTCGCTGGGCGGCATAGTGGTCTCACGATCGCTTCGGGTGGCTGGCGATGAAATGGATCAGGATATCATTACCTACCTCCGAAACAAATACAATCTGCTGATTGGCGAGCGCATGGCCGAGCGCGCCAAACTTTCGCTTGGATCAGCCTACCCATCAAAAGACGAACAGACGATGACATTGCGGGGTCGAAATCTCGTGAGCAGACTACCCGAGGCCGTCGAAGTCTCGTCTATTGAAATCCGTGAAGCTATATCCGGATCTGTGAGGGTCATTATTGAGACTTTACGAGATGCTATTGACGAGATCCCGCCGGAAATCATTGCGGACCTCATGGAAGTTGGCATCTGCCTTGCGGGAGGCGGTTCCCAGCTCATGGGGCTCGATGAGCGGGTCAGCGACGAATTGAACATGCGAGTCTGGGTAGCTGAGGATCCCATGACCTGCGTTGTAAGGGGAGCGGGTCTGGTTCTCGACAATCTGGAAGCAAACAGTCAGTTCCTCGTCAGTACGGATCGGATCCCCGCCTGATCCAACCGAAACTCCGCGATGCTGTCCCAGTTCTCCTCCAAATCTTTATTGGCGAGCGCCCTGATGCTCCTGGCGGGCGCGATCTTGTTTCTGAACCTGGGAGGGTATCTCAGTCCGGCCCAAGATGTGATTCTTCCACCGCTGGTGGCCGCACAGGATTGGGTGTCTCAACGGTACTTCACGATCCGCGATCTGGTCACCTCCCCGCGTGACGTAGCTGCTCTTCAGGCCCGCATCGGAGAGCTCGAGGCAGAAAATGCTCAGCTGGAGGACCGGCTCATCAGACTCCAGGAGCAGGCGGCGGAGGCGGAGGTATTGGGGGCGCTGCTCAATTACGCTCGCACTCGACCCGAGAGCCGATATCTTTCAACAAATGTCATCGGGCTGGATCCCAGCCCGTTTATTCGTTCCATCAACATTGGGGCCGGATCCGATCGAGGGGTTCGGCACGGTATGCCGGTGGTAACGGACGCAGGGCTCGTGGGACGCGTCACCGAAGTCACGGCAGTCACCTCCCGCGTCCAGCTGATCACCGATCCGGCCTCTGCGGTCAACGTGCTGCTCCAAGGATCGAGGGCGGACGGGCTGCTTTCAGCCCAGCCTAATGGCGAGCTCTGGGTGGAATTGATCGACCAGGACGCCCGGGTGGAGCCTGGCGAGCTCGTCCTCACTTCCGGCCTCGGAGGGACTTTCCCGGCGGATATTGCGGTGGGACATGTCGTTAGCGTGCGACGCCGCGACTTCGAGCTGTTCCAGAGGGCAGTGATCCAGCCTACGGTCAATTATGACGCACTGGAGATAGTACTGTTGGTGACGAATTTCCGGCGGCTCGAAATCGCGCCATGACCTACCTGATCGGGATACCCGCGATCGCGGTACTGACCATCTTGCAGACCAGCCTGGTCGGCCACCTGCGCCTGATTGAGGGGCGTCCGGACCTGGTCATGCTCGCGGTTGTGGCTTGGGCGCTGACCGGCAGAACACACGAGGCGATGGTTTTTGGATTTGCGGGCGGCCTGTTTCTGGATGCATTCTCGGCTGTGCCGCTCGGCGTAAGTGCGGCCGCCCTGGTGATCGTGGCGGTTATCGCCTCTTACTCCGAAGGGCAGTTCTGGGGAATTAATCCCATCATGCAACTCGCGGCGGTCCTCCTGGGTACGGTGGTCTACAATTTGATTATCATGTTCGCTCTGCTTGCCGTAGGACAACCGCTGGATCTTCAGCTAGCGCTGGGCCGCATAGTGCTTCCCGGTTTGTTCGTGAATCTAATTCTGACCTTGCCATCCGTGCAGCTGACGGAAGGTCTGCACAACTTGCTTCATCCACCGCGAGTCACGGCATGATTCATTCTTGGAGACTGCGGGCCACCATGGTTGCCATGGGAGTTTTGCTGGCCATATTTATCGGCCGGCTATTCAGCTTGCAAATCCTGCAAGGCGAACTCTATTTGAGCCTGGCTGACGACAACCGCTTCGATCGGGTCAGCATCGCCGCTCCACGGGGCGTTATTTACGACTCGAACGGCTCGCTGCTGGTCCGTAACCTGCCGGCCTTTAACGTGTACGTGACCCCGGCCTTGCTCCCGGATTCGGAAGCCGAGATCGAAGCCATATTTGTGAAGCTCTCGGAGCTGACTGGCGTGCCGCTCGATCAGCCCGGACCGCCGGCTGCAGCCTGCATCGCGGGTCGAGGAATACGACAACTCGTCGAGGAAGGAGAAACTAACAGGCCCTTCGATGCCTGGCCTGTAGCATGTGATATCGATGAAACGACCGCGCGCGTGCTGCGTCAGCAGCAGATCGACCTTCCGGGGATAAGCGTTGAAGCGGTTCCCGTGCGCGAGTACCCCACCGGCTACCTGACTTCCGCCGTCATCGGATATCTGGGCCCTATTCCGGCCGCGCAAGTCGACTACTGGAAGAGCCTGGGCTTGGTTGCAGACCGGGATAAGGTGGGGTACGGCGGCGTGGAACTGAACTACCAAGATATTCTCGCCGGCCAAAACGGGCTCAAGCTGGTGGAGAAGGACGTGGCCGGTTCGCTGTTGGCCGAGGTGGGTCCGGGTAATCCGGCCGTGCCCGGCAACAACTTGAAACTGACCATCGATACGCGGTTGCAAGCGATCGCCACCTCGGCCCTCGAAAACCGGATGGAATTTATCAACCGAGTTGCCGGGGACGTCCGGACCACGATTGGAGCCGTTATCGCCATGGACCCACAGACAGGTGAGATTCTGGCGATGGTTTCTATACCAACCTACGAAAACAATCGGTTATCGCGTTTCATCCCAGAGTATTACTTTCGTCAGCTGTTTGAAGATGCCAGCAAGCCGCTCGTCAACCACGCGATCTCTTCGGTGTTCCCGCCTGGATCGTCGTACAAGATGGTGACGGCTGTCGGCGCGCTAAATGAGGGAGTTATCGATGCGAATCGGACTCTATTTGACGCCGGTCAGATCACCATCCAGAACCAGTACTTTCCCAACGATCCGGGGAAGGCCAAGGAGTTTGTATGCTGGAAGGAAGACGGTCACGGGAACGTAGACTTCCTTCGCGGGATCGCATGGTCATGCAATGTCTACTTTTATAAGATTGGCGGAGGATTTGAGGATGAGGTGCCCGGCGACGGGCTCGGCGTTAAGCTTCTGGGCATTTACGCACGCGCCCTTGGGTACGGCTCTCGCCTGGGCATCGACCTGCCAGGCGAAGAAGACGGTCTGATCCCCAACCAGGACTGGAAACGACTCAACCTTGGAGAGAGTTGGTCTACCGGAGATACTTACAACTCCGTCGTCGGTCAAGGGTTTGTTGGCGCCACCCCACTTCAGGTGCTGACCTCGATCTCAACCATCGCAAACGGCGGCCGCGTGATGTGGCCGCATGTGGTTCAGGAAGTCTTAGACGGAGAAGGAAACATTCGGCATCGGTATGAGCCATGCGTGTTGTGGGACATCGCAGATGGCGTGCTCATAGAAGATACCAGTCAAATCGCGGCCGGATGTGACAGCATGGATCCTGAGCTGCGGGAGAACCTCATCGCGGGCTATTCCGTGTCACCCGACATCACCGTCGCTCCCAGTGTTCTAGACCTGGCCCGGGAGGGTATGCGGCTGGTCGTGGAAGACGAAGAGGGTACGGCGAACCCCTATGCGGTGCTCGATGGAATTTCGTCTGGCGGGAAAACGGGAACGGGCGAATTCTGCGACGAGACCGCCTTCAAGAGAAATCTTTGTGAACCCGGCAACTGGCCCTCGCACTCCTGGTATACGGGCTTTGCACCCTATGAAAACCCCGAGATTGTGGTCATAGCCTTCGTGTACAACGGTAGCGAAGGCGCGATAACGTCGGGTCCGATAGTGAAGCAGGTATTGGAGGCCTACTTCGAATTGAAGGCCATCGACGCAGCTCGATAGCCGCCGGAATCGAATTCGGTGGCGGCCCTCGACTCGAAATCGAAGCCACCTGCGCATCACAGACCGCCTCCCTTCCCTGACCGTAAAGATCGCATTGCAGCGAAGGCCACCCGCGAGCCCCTGACCTCTCTCAAACGTTTCCGGCCTGCATTGAAGCGGTGACGCACGGCTGGTCTCCCATTTGCCTTGCTGCTGATCTCCCCGTCCGATTCCCCTATGAGCACTCCGCTCTCGATTCAGAGAATCGGCGACGGCCTCTTGTTAAGGGTACCGAAAGGTGCCTGGAACGTCGTTCGGCCCTCCTTGCTCCAAGCAATTGACGAACGGTCTGCGTGTTTTCGCGGCGCCAGGGTCGCTTTGCAGTTGGCCGATCGGTCGCTCATCGCCACCGAGCTGGGGGGACTCAGGGATGCGCTGAATAAGAGGCAGATCGCGTTGACCGAGATCCTGACGACCTCGAGGACGAAGGCACTATTTTTCATCGTCTCACTTGGCTGGTCAAGGCCGGGGGGCGGCCCGCATGAGCATGGACTGGCTGCGCGCGCGGCGAGCGGGTTCCGCCAGGGCGGCAAAGCAGCGGCTACAATTCGATCTGGTACACGACCGAGCGGGGCTCTCACCTGCTAAAATCGAGGTTATGAAGAACGATCTCATTGCCGCGATCTCAAAATACGTGGACCTCGATTCGAGGAGAGTCGATATCACTCTGACGAGGGATCGCAGGAAACAGAGGCTAGTCGCCGACATCCCACTCGTCCCGCGTCGGCGACGCGCCCATTAACTGAATGCAGGCTTCGGCAAGAATTTGGCGTCACTTTGACATATGGCTTCTAGCGACCGTTGCCCTTCTGACGATCGCGGGAGTGGCGATGATCCGCTCCGCCATCGCCGACAACCCCGAGTTAGTTGAGCTCAATGTTGTCGGAAGACAGGCCGTCTTCGGCCTGGTCAGCCTCATACTGTTATTGGGAACGGCCGCCATCGACTATCGGATATGGTCGGCTCTATCTTTTCCCCTCTATGTCGTAAATTTGATTTTTCTGGCCATGATCCCCGTCGCGGGCGTGGTCGGTTTTGGATCCGCGCGCTGGTTTCAGCTCGCCACGCTGACCATTCAGCCCTCGGAGCTGGCCAAGATCCTGATGATTATCGTGCTGGCTAATTTCCTGGCTCGCAATAAGGACCGCATAGGTGAAAAGCGCACCATATTGAGGAGTCTTGCCCTGATTGCGGTGCCGGCTGCGCTGATCCTCATCCAACCTGATCTAAGCACTGCCATCGTGCTGCTGGTCATCTGGCTGGCATTGGTGTGGGCGGCAGGCGTGCGTATGTCGCAGGTGGGGATCCTACTCGCGGGAGTGGCCCTGGT
>Ga0209980_10002012_pt1 | contig 11142 bp, 7 predicted proteins | sample CR02metaG_FD_183611 | JGI IMG/M metagenome (GOLD analysis project Ga0209980, IMG submission 183611) | Deep subsurface microbial communities from Mariana Trench to uncover new lineages of life (NeLLi) - CR02 metaG (SPAdes) (version 2) | ecosystem: Environmental > Aquatic > Marine > Ocean trench >... | reverse complement strand
CAGAATGATATAGTTACCAGCCGCTTCTTTACCGCCAGCAAAACCCATGAGCGGGCGTCGGCATGCCTGTACCTGGATAAAATTGACCACTGTATTCGTTGTGCTCATACGCTGCATCCAATGTGCCGGTGAACCTCGCCACTTACCCGGTGCCGCGGTGTCAATAATGTATTCATTCTGATAATACAAAAACGGATACATCACTTCTTGTAATTCGAAGGATGGAACACGCAAGGACGCATGTGGTGCCGCGTAACCACCCCAACCATCCGTACCACAGGCACCGCCACTGGAAGTGGGTGAGGTTGAATAGTCAAAACTTACATACATTTGATCGTCGTAGTACGAATTTACTCCGAGCACGGTATCGATGGTGAGATCTATAAAAGCTGATCCGGTTTTTTCAGGCACAATCTTTTCCAGTGTCTTCATGACTGCCTGGCCAATGTCATTGCCTATACATAATGTTGAATTGCCAACCGGTGCAGGTGGGAATGGATTAACCACAAGACCCTCAGGTATAAGCACATCAATGGGTCTGAAAAAACCAGAATTTAATGGGATGTCTGGCATCACCACAGAAAATTCTGTGTAGACCCATGACATGGTATTACCGAATACACTATTAACGAATCCTTTGGTCTGTGGATGGGTACCGGTGAAATCTACCGTGCAAGCATCTCCTTCAACCGTAATGGTAACGTCGACGTTAATATCGATACCGCCATTAAAATCATGCTCAAGTATGCTTCTACCCTTATACTCGCCATCCGGCCATGAAGCGATTTCAGCTCGCACCCGCCGTTCACTGTAACCAAGAATATAATCAACAGCTTCCAAAACAGTATCCAAACCGTATTTCTCTACCAGTCGGATTATTCTGTCTTCCCCTACCTTACAGGCACCGATCATTGCATTGAGATCACCATCCATGATGTCGGGAAGACGATTGTTGGCGGCTAACAGATTAAGGACATCACGACGTATTTCTCCCTTTTCACAAATTTTAATCGGTGCAAGACGAAAACCTTCTTGCCAGATCTCAGTGGCCAATGAGTTGTACCCTCCTGGTACAGGACCGCCAACTTCAATAAAATGCGCACGTACGGCTGGGAAAAATACAGGCTTATTGTTATAGAACACGGGTTTCATCAATGTCCAATCAGGAATATGACTACCTCCTGAATAGGGATCGCTTGCCAAAACAATGTCACCTTCATTGAGGTTATATTTAAATGATTCCAGTAGTATTTTTACAGAATGGACGGAGGCATAGATATGTATGGGTTGTGAATTTGCCCTGGCAAGCAGGCTGACGTCTTTACCGTCAGAATAAAACACACCCGTGGAATAATCATGGGCTTCGCTGAAAACGGTAGAGACGGAGCTATTCTCCATGGTCTTACTGATCTCCTCTGATAACGTTCCCAGATATTCACGTATGATTTCAGCTGTTATGACATCAACCATATTTAAGTTCCTCCCGGTGAGATATTTTTCTCCTGCTCGTTTCGTAGCTTGTCAGTCCTGGTCATATCGATCTGTAAATTCTTCGGATCAATAATTACTCTGTATTCAAGCTCTGCAGCTTCTACCGACACAAAGCCATCTAACACATCGGATAATACGCGTTCAGGTTCCCTGGCTAAGGGGCTGCCCCAGCCAACCCCGCCTCCCATTTTAATGGTGAGTTCGGACGTTTGTGCTAATTTCTGGTCAACATACGCCTGTTCTATATCAATCTCATCACCATTGGCACGGATCTGTATGGCATTGTCCGTGCCCACAGTCCCACCAGCGAACCCGGTCTCTTGTTGATGAGGTATGACGCAAGCTGTTAAATAGAAATCATCGGGTTCAGCAAGCGGTAATTTGATGTGCGCCTCTGTTCCCACCCCACCGCGCCACTGACCTGCACCAGCAGAATCTGTTACGTATTCCAATTTTCTTATTTGACCACCAAACTCAGCTTCAAATATTTCGATTGAGGGCAAGGGTATTTCAGCAGAAATGCCAGGCATGCCCCAACCATCGAGGCCGGCAGCGCCACTGCAACCTCCTTGGGTAAAACGCGCATAGTCAATTACACCTAACTGCTCGACTGTGTAGCCGTTACGGATGCCACGACGGATGGTAAATAAAAGCATCGGATTACCCACTAAATTTGCGATTTTATCCGGCAGAAAACCCGCTAATGCATCTGCTACAGCGAGCGCTATTTCAGATCCGACATGGGATGTAGACCATCCAGTGGGTGCTGGTAATTTAGCACTGACCAGGGAACCTTCTGGGGCAATCAGGTCTACACAGCGTAAGCTGCCCGCATTCTTTGGTATGTCAGCACTGAACGAGGCAAAAATTGGCAGTAGTGCATAATCCAGCGTCGATGATGGTGTTGTATTGATAAAGCTGGATGACTGCTCATCTGTTCCTGCGAAATCCAGACATAGACGCCCATCTTTCACTTCCATATTTACACGGATAGACAGATCTTCTCGCTGCTGAAAATCGTGTAGTAACTTACAGCTACCTTCATGCTTGTTATTTCCCCAGCTCTCAAGCATTGACGTAAAACGGATTTCTGCATAATCGATAGACCAATTCATCGCATCCAGTACTACTTTGATACCATAATTATGAATCTGTTCCTGGATACGCATTTGGCCAATTTTGATTGCAGCAAACATGGCTTGAAGATCTAATCTAAGAGCTTTTGCATTACGACTGTTCAAGGCGATGGTATTTAATGTGTCCTTTAACAGCTTTCCGTCACGGAAAATCTTTACGGGGGGACAACGAATGCCTTCTGCCCAGATTTCCGTGGCCCCGGGATTATAGTTACCACGTAAATCCCCACCGATATCTTCCATATGTGCCCGCACACCCACATAAAGAACAATGTCGTCTTGGTAACTCACCGGTGCGAAAGCAGTGAACTCCTGAACACGGGTACCCCCACCATAGGGATCATTAGTAAGGAGCACATCTTCAGCACTCAAATCGTATTGAAAAAAATCCAACACGGCAGCAGCAGTGTCAGACATGGATGACAAGTGTAAGGGGTTATCAATGGTTACCAATAAACCACTCTCAGTAAACAAACCGCAACAACATCGATTTGCTTCACTCACTGTGGTTGAACACGCAGTGTTCACCAAAGTAACCCGCATCTCGGCCACAACTGCATCAAATTTGCTGCGTAAAATTTCAGCGGTTATTTTGTCAGTCATGAATCCCTACTATTAGCTTTCGATCACGTAAGTCTGATAATGATCCAGCATGGCCTCTTGTTGAGGGTAGATAACTATTGTAGTGTCAGGTTCTTCAATAATGGCAGGACCCGAAATTAAATTTCCCGGCTTTACTTTTGTACCATCGTAAACATTGGTATCGATAAACCCGAGCTGATCAAAACCAACTCGGCGTGTTCCCTTTAACGCAGCAGAGGGGTCTTCGGACTCAAATGGCGTGCTGCGGTATTTAAATGTGTCACGAACGCCGATTAGATCCGAACGGACATGGAGTACTTCAACTGTTTGATCCGGGCGTTTGAACGAGTAAAGCTGTTCGTGCAATTCATGGAAATCCTGAACTGTTTTTTCAAAATTCAATTTAGTTACACGTTTTGTTCTTGACCTTATTGGAACAGTAACTTCGTGCGTCTGACCGACGTAGCGCATATCAATAAAGCGATGTACTTGTGTCTCAACTACTCCCGGTGTCTTTTCAAGCAACGCCTGTGCATCACTTTCTATTTCGTCAAAAATATTGTTCAGTTCATCAATCTTAATCGTATTCGAACGACCTATAAAACTCTTGACCTTGGATATTTTGAAATTCGAGATAATACAGCCCAGGGCGCAAAATACGCCGGCGTTCTGTGGCACCAAAATTGTATTGATCCCCAGGTCTTTCGCTTGAACACCCATATGCACAGGACCGGCGCCTCCGAATGCCATCAGGGCAAAGTCTCGTGGATCACGTCCTCGAGAAACCGAGACATAACGGATGGCATTGGTCATGGCGCTGTTAGAGATACGAATGATCCCAATTGCTGCTTCCTCGGTCGACATACCTAAGGGTTGGGCAATTTCTTTCTCTATTGCTTTTTCTGCTGCGTCAAAGTCCAGTTTAATCTTACCCCCACCGATCGTACCTGGATTAAGATAACCCAATACCAGGTTTGCATCAGTGACCGTAGGTAAGGTCCCATCCCGCCCGTAACAGGCTGGTCCCGGATCGGATCCCGCACTTTTGGGTCCGACTCTAAGGGCACCTCCGTCGTCAATCCAGGCAATAGAGCCTCCGCCAGTACCAATGGAATGGATGTCTAACATGGGTGTTGCGACTCGGTATCGACTTACCCAGCAATCCACACCAATGTCTGGCCGGCTGTCTTTGATTAAACAAACGTCATAACTGGTACCACCCATATCTACTGCGATCAGATCCTTGTAACCAGACCATGTCCCTACGGATACCGCCGCAGTAACACCCCCCGACGGTCCTGATCGAATGAGCTCAACCCCCCGTTTACAGCAGAAGTCGATATCCATCACCCCACCGTTCGAAAGCATTATGAACAAACGACCTTCAAAGCCAGCTTCATTTAAGCTAATTTCCAAAGAACGCAGATAGTGACTGAGTTTCGGACTGAGATAGGCATTTAGTATGGTCGTGCTAAAGCGTTCGAACTCTCGAACCTGGGGTAAAACTTCACAAGACAGAGAAATATGCGCCGCAGGATATTCTTCATTGATAATCTCTCTGACACGAAATTCATGGTCACTATTTTTAAATGAGAACAAAAGACACACTGCAATCGATTCGACCCCAAGTTGTTTTAATTTATAGACGGCTTCACGCACTTCATCTTCGTCCAGTGCAAGAACAATTTCCCCCAAATGATTAATTCGTTCTGTCACACCTAAGCGTCGTTGTCTTGGTACGATGGGATACGGCGCTGGAAGACGAATATCAAAATGATCTTCCTTATAGCCCGTACGCAGCTCAATGATGTCGCGAAATCCCTTGGTAGTGATGAGTCCGGTATTGGCTCCGGAGTATTCAAGCATCGTATTGGTAACAACTGTTGTACCAAGAACAAGATTGTCGGCACTTTTTAGAAAGTCATGTATATCGAGGTCGAAATGTTCAGCTGAGGTGTTGATGGCATTCATAATGCCGACGGTTTCATCATCAGGTGTAGTCAACACCTTACCGCTGAAAATACCATCCGAACTGCGGACCACAAAATCGGTAAATGTCCCCCCAACATCTATTCCAATTTCATAACTCATTAGCGTAAGCCTCTAATAAAGTTTGAGCTATTTGTTATCAATCTAAATTTACACAAATTCTAATCTAATTACGATTCTACTACCATACAAACCATACAAAGTTTGTCCAGATGCAGTGCATCTGCTAGTCTTGCCTACCGGCCAAGTTCCTCTTTCCTCCGATGATCCGCGAGTGGTTTGAAGATTCGCCGAAGATTCGCCAATATTTAAGGAGGAGGCACATCTCTTATGCAACTTGGAGTCTTTCTCCCAGTCTCTGGCCGCGCGGCCGTTCCGGAAGTTCTTGCTGGTGCCGCTCAGCAGGCCGAGAATTTGGGCTACGATTCGGTCTGGGCGGCGGAACGCCTGGTCAATCCCTGGAACATGGAAACGGCCTACCCTTATAAGGACAATTCCCAATGGTTCGTCTCTCCCGAGGTTCCTTTCCTCGAGCCCTTGACTTGCCTGGCTTTCCTGGCCGGCGTCACCAACAACATCAAACTCGGTATCAGCGTTGCCGTCTTGCCCTTTCGCCACCCGCTCTACACTGCCCGGGTTGCCACGTCCATCGACACGCTTTCAAAAGGACGGATGATCCTGGGCGTGGGAATCGGCTGGATGACCGAAGAGTTCAACGCCTTGGGTGTGCCCTTCAATAAGAGGGGGGCGATGGGCAACGAGCAACTCGAGATCTTCAACCTGCTGTGGAAATCAGACAAGCCGAGCTACAACGGAAAGCATTACCAGTTCGCTGAGCTGGCGGTCAATCCGAAGCCGGTCCAGCAACCTCGTTTTCCGATCTGGACCGGTGGAGAAAGTGAAGCGGCGGTAAAGCGTGCGGCCAAGTTTGGTGACGCATGGTTCTCTTACCACGTGAAAATTTCGGCTGAAGATCTGGCTGCAAAGTACAGCAGGGTGCAAAAAGCAGCAGCTGAACTGGGCAGGGAGGGGCAGGTCGACCTCTGCTGCTGCCGTCCTATCGAGATCACAAAGGATCCGGTCGACCAGACAGGCGATACACTTGAAGGTACGCCGGAGCAGTTGATCGAAGCGCTGCAGAAGTTCAAGGACATTGGTGTCAAGCACATGGCGCTGCAGTTCATGCAAGGACGTTGGCCGGAACGTAAAGAGAAAATTGAATGGTTTGGTAAAGAGGTTCTGCCATTCATTAAGGAGTAAGGCAGAGTCTCTGTGTGTGATTGGGCCGGCGGCTGCCAACAAAAAAATAGGACAGCCTCATACCTCGCCTCCAGCAACAGCAATAGCCTGACCGGTTATGGATGCGGAATTGGGACTGCATAACCACAGCACAGTTTCCGCGATCTCCGCCGGTTTGATTAATCGGCCTTGAGGATTACTCCTGACCAACTCGGCCAGCGCCTGTTCCCGATCCATGCCGGTGCGCTCAACAATGGTGTCAAGGGAACGGCTGACCATTGCCGTATCGGTGTAACCGGGGCAAACAGCGTTAACCGTGACACCTTTTCGCGCCAGTTCAAGCGCCAGGGACCGGGTTAAACCCAGGACGCCATGCTTGGCTGCGCAATAGGCTGATACATAAGCATATCCTTTCAGCGATGCCGTACTGGCAATATTGATGATTCTTCCAAAGCCGGCTTCCGCCATTGATTCAACCACCGATTTAGTGCACAGATAGGTCCCGGTCAGGTTTACAGCCAGCATCGCGTTCCAGAGTTCATCGCTCATTTTCGCAAAGGTGCTGGTTTCGACCGCACCCGCATTGTTGACCAGGATGGTCACCGGACCGTTCATTTGAACGGCGGCGGCGAAGCCTCGCTGGACATCATCCGGCTTGCTTACATCGACTTGCTGGATGGCCGCTGCGAATCTGTCTGCCGTGGCCAGGAGTCTCTCCTGCTTTCGCCCCATCAGAGTGACGCGCATACCGGTTTGCGCTAATTGCCCTGCAATGGCCGCACCAATGCCGCTAGCGCCTCCGGTGACTACCGCATGTTGCTTCGAGTAATACGACACCAAATCACCCCGCGCTAGTTGCAAATTCGTTCAGGCAGATAATAACCGTCATTACGGTCTCCAGGATACGTTTCTAGCACTTTGTAGGATGGCTAGCCATGCTATAATAGTTTAAACTTAAACTAATTTCCAAGGTCGGGTTCAAAAAATGAAAATTGTGTGTGTCGGGGGTGGTCCCGCAGGCCTCTATTTCGCCATTTCCATGATGCTGCGTTCCCCGCAGCACGAGATCACGGTCATTGAGCAAAATCGGCACGACGACACATTTGGCTGGGGCGTGGTTTTCTCGGACGAGGTACTGGCTGGTCTGGCTAAAAATGATAGGCAATTTGCTGAAAAGGTGACCGATGGTTTTATTCACTGGGATGACATAGACGTCCATTACAAGGGTGAAATCATTACTTCCGGCGGGCACGGGTTTTGTGGCATCGGGCGCCTGCACCTGTTGAACATCCTGAACACGCGGGCGGGGGAACTGGGTGTGAAGCTGATTTTTGAAACCGCAGTAGAGCCGGATCTCGAGCAATTTGCCGATTATGACCTGGTGATCGCCTCCGATGGCGTTAACAGCCGTTTCAGGGAAGCATACAAGGAGCACCTGGATGTAGACATCGACCTGCGGCCCAACAAGTTTATCTGGCTCGGAACAAACAAGCTGTTTGATGCATTCACTTTCATTTTCAAGGAAACTTCGGCAGGCTGGATCTGGGTACACGCATACTGCTTTGATAAAAATACATCGACATTCATAGTCGAATGCCAGGAGTCGACCTGGCAAGCGCTGGGCCTGGGTGAGATGAGCCAGGAAGAGTGTTCACGCTACCTGGAGGACCTGTTCAGCGAGTACCTGGATGGCAATGCCTTGGTGAGTAACGCCAAACACATTCGTGGTTCGGCATGGATCAGTTTTCCACGTGTTTTGTGCGGCCAGTGGCGCTACCGGAACCTGGTGCTGATCGGTGATGCCGCTCATACAGCGCATTTCTCGATCGGCTCAGGAACGCGGCTTGGATTTGAGGATGCCGTCGATCTTGCCGATGCCTTGAATTCCAGTACGGACATCGATCAGGCACTTGAAGAATACCGGGAGAAACGCACGATCGAAGCCTTGCGGCTGCAAAGCGCTGCGCGCAATTCCATGCAATGGTTCGAAAATTTGTCTCGCTACACCCATCTCGAACCGATGCAATTCAACTACGCATTGTTGACTCGAAGCCAGCGGGTCAGTCATGAAAACCTTCGGCTGCGTGATCCAGCCTGGCTGGAGAGCATGGAGCAGTGGTTTTCACACCAGGCGACAGGCAAGGTCCAGGCTGGTGGTGAGACCGTTCCGCCAATGTTCGTACCCTTCCGTTTGCGTGACATGGTTTTAAAAAACCGCGTCGTTGTTTCACCCATGGCCATGTACAGTGCGAAAGATGGCACACCGGGTGATTTTCACCTGGTCCACCTTGGCGCACGGGCACAGGGCGGGGCCGGGCTGATCATGACCGAGATGGTGTGCGTGTCCAGTGAGGCGCGCATCACACCGGGCTGCGCCGGCCTGTACAGCGACGAACATATCGAACCCTGGAAGAGGATCGTCGATTTTGTTCACAGCAATGAAGCGACGAAGATCTGTCTGCAACTGGGCCACTCAGGCCCGAAGGGTGCAACCAAATTGCTTTGGGAGGGCATGGACGAACCGCTGGAAGAGGGCGCCTGGCAGGTTATGGCGCCGTCTCCGATCCCCTGGACCCCTGAAAACCAGGTACCCAGGGAGATGACGCGGGCCAACATGGACCGCGTACGTGATGAATTTAGACGAGCAGCGGAGCGGGCTGAAATCTGCGGTTTCGACATGATAGAGTTGCATTTTGCGCACGGTTACCTGATGTCCTCATTCCTCACGCCACTCAAGAATCAGCGCTCGGACGAATACGGCGGCAGCCTGGAAAACAGGTTGCGTTACCCACTGGAGGTATTTTCCGCGGTACGTGAGGTATGGCCGGAACACAAGCCGATGTCGGTGCGCATTTCGGCCACCGACTGGGTAGAGGGTGGGCTTGATGGTGATGACGCGGTGCAGATCGCCAGGGCGTTCGCCGATGCTGATGTCGACATCATGGATGTCTCGGCGGGTCAGACCAGCACGGATGCCAATCCGGTATACGGGCGAATGTTCCAGACACCACTGAGCGACCAGATCAGGCAGGAAGCAGGGGTTGCGACCATGGCGGTTGGAAACATCTACGAGACCGACCACCTCAACAGCATCATCGCGGCGGGACGCGCCGATCTGTGCTGCCTGGCCAGGCCCCATCTGGCGGATCCGTACTGGACCCTGCATGCGGCAGCTCAACTCGGCTATGGAGGACAAGAATGGCCGATTCAATACGATGCGGGGGGTGATCAATATGCAAGGAATCTCGCCCGTGCGGCCGAGATGGTAATCAACGCGTGACAGAGCACTAGTGTCATGGCGAACAAAGCACATACAGTAATAGAAAAACAGGAAGACACGCCGCGCAAAAAGAGGGCTTTACGTGTCTGGTTGGGCTTGTTGACTTCGACGCTGCTGATCGAAAAACGGGTGCGGGCTCGTTTTCGCACCGAGTTCGATACGACCTTGCCCCGCTTCGACGTGATGGCGGCATTGGCGCGTGAGCCAAAGGGGCAGACAATGGGGGATGTCTCGCGCTGGTTGCTGGTTTCGAGCGGAAATGTCACGGGAATTATTTCGCGCCTGGTGGCAGACGGGCTGGTTACCCGTACCCGCTCGGTCGACGATCGTCGCACGCACCTGGTCAGACTGAGCCGCAAGGGGCAAGCGGGGTTTGAACGTTTGTCTTCAACTCATGAGCAATGGATAAGGGAACTGCTCCGTGGCATGACAAGGCAGGAGATGGCAACGCTCGATAAATTGCTGAGAAAGGTCAAAGTTTGCCTGGCAAAAGAGGAATATTGATGACTATCCAAGCCGAACATTTTCTTTGGGAGCAGGACGGTAAGCTGGGTCTCGTTACGCTCAACCGTCCCGATCGGAAAAACCCGCTGACATTCGAATCTTATGCGGAGTTGCGCGATTTATTCCGCGCATTGGTGGGAAATGACTCGGTCCGGGCCATTGTAATTTCCGGCCAGGGCGGAAATTTCTGTTCCGGCGGTGATGTACATGAAATCATCGGTCCGTTGACCAAAATGGATATGTCCGGTTTGCTGGATTTTACCCGCATGACCGGCGACCTGGTCAAGGCCATCCGTAACTGCCCGCAACCGGTCATTGCCGCCATCGACGGGGTGTGTGTGGGTGCGGGTGCAGCGATAGCGATGGCTGCAGATATGCGTTTCGGCACCGCACAAAGTAAAACGGCTTTTCTTTTTACCCGTGTTGGCCTGGCCGGCTGTGACATGGGCGCCTGCGCGATGTTGCCGCGAATTATCGGTCTGGGCAGGGCTTCGGAACTGCTTTTCACCGGGCGTTCGATGTCGGGTGAAGAAGCAGTTGGCTGGGGGTTCTTCAACCGCTTGTGTGATCCCGGAACGGTTCAGGCAGAAGCGATCGGGATGGCAAAACGTCTCGCCGACGGTCCCAACTTCGCCCATGCGGTAACCAAGAATCAACTTAATATCGAGTGGGATATGTCCCTCGATACCGCGATCGAAGCTGAAGCGCAAGCCCAGGCGATCTGCATGCAGACCGAAGACTTCAAGCGTGCCTACCGGGCCTTCGTGGCCAGGGAAAGGCCGAAATTCGAGGGTAACTGATGCCGGATTCGAGTTATCTTGACTGGCCGTTCCTGGATGCCCGTCACCGCGAACTCAAGACTGAGCTGGACCACTGGTGTGCAGCAAACTCCGAACTGCTTGATCCGCAGGGATTAGATCG
>Ga0209980_10002009_pt1 | contig 11151 bp, 10 predicted proteins | sample CR02metaG_FD_183611 | JGI IMG/M metagenome (GOLD analysis project Ga0209980, IMG submission 183611) | Deep subsurface microbial communities from Mariana Trench to uncover new lineages of life (NeLLi) - CR02 metaG (SPAdes) (version 2) | ecosystem: Environmental > Aquatic > Marine > Ocean trench... | reverse complement strand
CTGGCGATCTCCAGCGCGTCTTCGATGGGGAGCATCTTCTCCCGGTCGATGCGGTCCGCCAGGGATTCGCCCTCTACCAGCGGCATTATGTAATAGAGGAAGCCGGCGGCCTCGCCGGAGTCGTAGAGGGGCAGTATGTGGGGATGACTCAGCTTGGCGGCAATCCTGATCTCGCGCAGGAATCGCTCGGTGCCTAGCGAAGCCGCCAGCTCCGGCCGGAACACCTTGACGGCCACCTGGCGGTCGTGCTTGATATCCCGAGCCAGGAACACGATGGCCATGCCACCGGCACCGAGTTCCCCCTCGAGTTCGTATTGGTCGGCTAGAGCCGATCTCAGCCGCTGTAAGAGATCAGCGGTGTCAGTCAATCTGCTAGCATCCTTGACAGTGCGAGCTACAAGAATATCCGTCAGGCTGCATGTCGGCTAGGGGTCGGTGTCTAGGTTTAAGGCAGTCGTGAGGTTTTTCGCCAGTTAGCGGGCCCAAGGCCCCCCGGCCGGCGGACAGCGTACCCGGAACAGACCTCAACACGATAGGACCAGCCCGACAAGCATCAGTCAACCAGGAAACGCAGCAACATCGTAAGTTGTTTTAATGGCTGACGTTACGAGGCCAAGGTGAGAAGCGGGAACGCCCGCCGCCATTCCAGCGCTTCCTTAGAGGCGACTTGTCCCAAAGAAACGGCTTGTCCCAAAAAGTGTCGTGAAACGTTCCACTCGTTGCCTGCCAGAGCATGACAGGCGAGCTTGCCATGCGACAGAACCGCTGCCTGTAATAGCTGCCTGTAATAGAGGAATGGGGTTGGGTGATCACACTGATCGATGAAGTTCAGGACATTCTGGGTGACCGCTACACGGTCGAGCGGGAGATCGGCCGGGGAGGCATGGCCACCGTCCTCCTCGCCCGGGAGCATCGGCCGCCGCGGCCAGTGGCGATCAAGGTGATGCATCCGGAACTCGCCAACGGGATGGGGCGGGAGCGTTTTCTCCGGGAGGTGGAGTTCTCTTCGCAATTAACCCATCCCAACATCATTCCTATTTTCACGGCAGACGAAGTCGGCGATCTGCTGTACTTCACGATGCCCTACATCGAGGGCGATTCGTTGCGGTTGCGGTTGGCCAGAGACGGCAGCTTGCCGGTCGAAGAAGCGTTGCAGATCGCCCAGGAGGTAGGCGATGCGCTGCACTATGCCCACGGGCAGGGGGTGGTGCATCGCGACATCAAGCCGGAGAACATCCTACTGTCGCACGGGCACGCCTTGGTAGCCGACTTTGGTATCGCCAGAGCGTTGTGCGTGGCGTGCGACGACAACATTACGATAGCGGGCATCCCCATCGGCACGCCGGCCTACATGAGCCCGGAACAGACCAAGGGGCTCGAGGTTGATCCGCGCACCGACGTGTACAGCCTGGGTTGCGTGTTGTACGAGATGCTGACAGGGACGCCGCCGTTCCGGGGTCCCAGCATGGAAGCGATCATCGAGGCCCGCTACTCGCAGCCGACCCCAACGCTGAGTGGGGCCGGCTGGACGCTCTCGAGGACGATCGACCGGGCCGTGCGCCGGGCGATGGATCTCGATCGCGACAAACGCTTTGAGACGGCGGCGGATTTCATCGAGGTGTTGCGGCCAAAGATTTCCGGGGGCGTGCTCGTGGCGTCGCTCCCCCAGGATACGATCCCCCCCACTCAGGATTCTCCTGCTTCAGAGCCCGGCAGCAAAACCGTCGCGGTGCTGCCCTTCACCAACCTGAGCGCCGATCCGGAGAACGAGTATTTCAGCGACGGTATTACCGATGACGTCATCAGCCAGCTCTCCAAGATTGCCGGTCTCGAAGTGACCTCACGCACTTCCATAATGCAGTACAAGAATACGACCAACACCCTGGGCCAGATAGCAAACGAGCTCCAGGTGGCGTCCATTCTCGAGGGCACCGTTCGCCGCGCCGGCAACCGCGTGCGGGTCGTGGCTCAGCTCATCGACTCGAAAACCGACAAGCACTTGTGGGCCGAGCGATACGACCGGGAGCTGACCGACATCTTCGAGATCCAAAGTGAAATTGCTGAGCACATAGCCAACGCTTTGCAGGCAACGCTGTCGCCAGACGAAAAAGCAAAGCTCTCGCAAAAGCCCACCGCCAACGTGGAGGCGTACAACCTCTACCTCCAGGGCCGGTTCTACTGGAACAAGTTCACCAAGGAGGGAGTCGAGCGCGCCATCGAACTCTTCCAACGAGCGGCAGATCTCGACGAACAGTACGCCCTGGCGCACGTCGGTTTGGCGGATTGTTACATCCTCATGTCGGTGACGTTGGGGCAGCTGCCTCCCACCGACGGGCTGCCCAAAGCCAGAGTCGCAGCACTCAAGGCTATCGCACTAGACGAGACACTCGCGGACGCGCACGCCACGCTGGGCCTTGTGTGCATGTGGCACGATTTCGACTGGAACGGCGCCGAGCAGACGTTGCAACGCGCGCTGGAACTCGACCCCGAAGGTGAGAAGCCGCTCTTGATCCGCAACTACTACCTTGCGGCAGTGGGCCGCCACGAGGAAGCCATCGAGTCTGCCAAGAAAGCCGCCGATCTCTTCCCCGTCTCGATGCTCACCAGTTCGCACCTTGGGCTCCAGTACTACTGGGCGCGGCGATTCGACGAGGCCGCAGAGCATTTGGAGCAAACCCACGAGATGGATCCCAACTTCCCGCCGGCGCATTATCTCCTCGGCTGGTCGTATCTCCAACTGGGGCGCTACGACAAAGCCATCGTCGAAGCGGAGCACGCCATCGAAATGATGGGCGACATTCCTCAACGACGCGCGGCGCTGGGCACAATACTCGCGTCGGCCGGCCGCAAACAGGAGGCAGCCGAAATCCTCACGGACCTGGAACGCATCGCTGCAAGTGACGGAGACTACGTTTCGGCGGCCGATATCGCGATGCTGCACTCCGCCCTCGACCAGCGCGACCAGGCATTCGAGTGGCTGCACAAGGCCGTCGACCAGCGGTCGGGGTGGCTCGGGTATCTCAACGTGGATCCCATCTGGGACCCAATCCGGTCAGACCCTCGATTTGCGGACGTGCTTCAGCGTATCGGTTTGAGTTAGGCCTGTCCAAGCTCCCCTTCCCACCGCACTATTAGGCCCGCCAATACTACGCCCGGTTCATTCCCGGGATCGCTTGGAAGACAACCACGAGACGAGCAGCGCCAGATGAGTTCGACACCTGACCAGCAGATCACACCTCCCCCACCGGAAGCCTGGCCACGCGCCCGTCGACTGGCACAGACCGTCGCCCAACCGCTCGAGCGGTTCGTGCGCATCGAGTCGAGCAGCGGCATCATCCTCCTGACGACGGCAGTCGTTGCCATTGTGTGGGCGAATTCTCCATGGGCCGAAAGCTATCACGCACTGTGGCGTACTCCTCTCACCTTAGGATTGGGGAGTTGGGTCTTCCAGCGGGATCTGCATTTCTGGATCAACGACTTTTTGATGGCGATTTTCTTTCTGGTCGTTGGCCTGGAAATCAAACGAGAGCTTGCCGAAGGAGCACTGTCGGGGCTCAAGCGGGCCACCTTGCCCGTGGCCGCGGCTCTGGGTGGCATGCTGGTCCCGGCTCTCCTGTTTTTTGCGTTCAACGCTTCGGGTCCCGGACGAACAGGATGGGGCGTGCCGATGGCGACCGATATCGCCTTCGCCGTCGGGATCCTCACGCTGTTGGGAAGCCGAGTCCCTGCTACACTGCGCGTCCTCCTGTTGGCCGTCGCCATCATCGACGACATCGGCGCCATAGTCGTCATAGCGATCTTCTACTCCGGGGGCATCGACATCAGCGCACTGATTTGGGTCGGGGCGGGCATCTTCGGGATCTTCGCCCTCCAGAGAATTGGTGTTCGTCCCGGTTTCGTCTTTGCGATTCCGGGAATCGTGCTGTGGGCGGGAATGTTGCAGTTCGGCGTGCACCCGACGATTGCCGGAGTCATCATCGGCCTCATGACGCCGGTCAAGCCTTGGTATGGCAAGGAGGGGTTCCTACGAGCCGCACGCAAAGCAATCGACGACTTCCAGTTGAGTGTGGACCATCCGGATCACGGCGATCACGAACTGCTCGAACCGCTGGGGCGACTGGATCGTGCACGTAGGGAGGCGATCTCCCCCGTCAAGCGAATCGAAGCAAGCCTCCACCCTTGGGTTGCCTTCGGCATAATGCCCCTCTTTGCGCTGGCAAACGCCGGTGTCACGGTCTCGGGAGTTCAGCTTGGCGACCCCACTTCGTTGGCGGTGTTCATGGGTGTGGCCCTGGGATTGGTCGTGGGAAAACCGCTGGGAATAGTGGGTTTCAGCTGGGTCTCCATACGACTCGGCTTGTGCATGCTTCCCCAGGGTGTCACGTGGGCGGGCATGTATGTGGTTGGTGCAGCCGGTGGAATCGGGTTCACCATGGCCATTTTCATCGGCGAGCTGGCCTTCAGCGACGCCATGCTGACGGTAGGCAAGCTCGGCGTTCTGGTCGGGACGATCGTCGCATCCGCGTTGGCCCTCACTGCCGGAGTGGTTCTCTTGCCCAAGAGGCGGGCCAAAGAGGTCGGCGAAATTACGCTCTCCGACGCGGAGAGGAAACCCGTGTATTGGACGAGACGGGAGGGCGGCAAGTAGAGAATCTCTTCAACATGGCTGGCACCCAGGCACACCTACCGCCTACATTCCAACCCGTCTCCGACCCACAGCCCTCAAATGCTTTCAACACCGGCAAGATCACGATCGTGCGTCTTCACGCTTAGCCTCCTGCTCGCCACGGCGGCCCAAGCACAAGTCGACCTCCACCCATCCACCGTAAAACCCGCCGCCTGGGAGCGCTTTGTCCTGCGGGCGATCAACCAGACCGACACCGCCTTCGTGGCCGTTCGCCTCACGGTGCCGGAGGTCATCATGGTTCTCGGCGTCCAGCCGTTGCCCGGATGGGAGTTCCGGCTCATTGCCGGCAGCGACACCACACCGCAGATCATCGAGTGGTCGGGCGGAGAACTCCTGAGAGGCGAGTTTCTGGAATTCGCCTTCTTCGGCCGTCTTCCCGGCGACGCGCGGCGCCGGGAGTTGGTGTTCCCGGTTCACCTCACCCGGGCGAGCGGATCGGTGGTTGCGTGGGACCGCCGCTCCGGCGGCGGCGCGGCCCCAACGGTACGGATTCTGGGTACCACCAGCGTAACCGCCTGGGGGTCGCTGGCCTTGGCGGGAGTGGCGGTGGGATTGTCGGTGCTGGCAATCGCGCTCGCGGTAGGAAAGCGGCGGGGTGAGTCCTAGGGTTTTTCTAGCGGCGGACGGGAGCGCGGAAGCGCAACCTTGCCGCTAGTTAGGGTCTATTCACCGCAGAGACCGCCGAGGGCGCAGAGATGAACGGGGCGAATGAGCTTACTAACGAAATCATCGGGGCTGCGGTCGAGGCTTCCAGAATAATCTCTGCGATCTCCGCGGGCTCGGCGGTGAATACGTCACCGCAATTCGGGCCCGGAGAACTAGCGCCTCAGAAACCGCTCCAGATTCCGCAGGTAGTAGCTCAACCCAAGCGCCGCAATGCCGAACGAGATTCCCAGCACTAGCAGCACCACGCTGCCGTTGCCCCAGAACGCCGACAACATCCAAACGCCGAGTCCGGCGCAGAAGAAAATGGCCGTTGCGATGAGGAAGCGGTGAAAGCCGATCATATGCGCGATCCCATGAGGATCAGGAGCAAGGGCAAGTAGGCTAGGGAGTATCTGAAGACACGGCGTGCCTTCGCCATGGTACAGTGCCTCACGGCGGAGAAACTGGCGTACAGAAAGGCACCGGACAGCACCATCGCTCCCACGAAGTACGCCGTACCTGCGATGCCCACGATCGTCGGGGCGAGGCTCACCGGCAGGAGCGCCGCAGCGTAGAGTGTGGCGTAGCCGAAGGTCATGCGGCCGTCCGGATCGCCCACGCTCAACATCTTGAATCCGGCACGGGCATAGTCGTCACGATACATCCAAGCGAGGGCCAGGAAGTGGGGCAGCTGCCACAGGAAGAGGATCCAGAACAGCACCCAGACCTCACCGCTCAACGATCCCCGTACCGCCGTCCACCCACCAACGATCGGCAAGGCCCCCGGCACGGCGCCCACGAGTGTCGCTATCGACGTGCGCTTTTTCAGGGGCGTATACACGAAGGCGTACGACATCAGAGTGGCCGCTGCGATACCGGCGGTGAGGATGTTGGCGAAAGCGCCGAGATACGCCACACCAGCTACGCCTGTCACCCAGGCAAAGGCACTTGCCGCCCCCACACTGAGGCGCCCCGCCGGGACCGGCCGGCCTCGGGTTCGGTGCATGAGGGCATCGGGCTCCCGCTCGCTCACCTGGTTGAGGGCGCTTGTGCCCGATGCGACCAACACCGTTCCCACCAGCAGGTGGAACAACAGCATGGCCTGGTGCGCCTCCGGCCCCGCGAGCCAGAATCCCGCCGCGGCCGTGAGCATCACCATTACCACGATCCTGGGCTTTGCCAACTCGGCAAAGTCATGAAGCTGGAATCTGTCCAAAGAAAACTTTACCAAACGTACTCCGTGAGCACGGCCACTATTATGATGACAGTCAACGGCAAAGGCGCAATGGCGAATATCCGCATCCTGTTGCCCTCAAACTTCAAATGCATGAAGTACAGCGCTACCAGGAGCGCCTTCCAGACGGCCAGCGCGAGCAGGACGAGCAGCTGAATCTCCTTCGTCCAGGGGAGGAAAGCCACTCCCAGCTCGACGACGGTGAGCACCAACAGATAGGCCCAAATCGTCCAATACTTCGGTTGTGTGTGCGCAGCTCCTTCGGACATCGATCCTCCCAGCCTTCTCAAACGAGATAGACGATGGTGAACAAGATTATCCAGACCAGATCCACGAAGTGCCAATACAGGCCGACCACCTCAACTCCGCGATGATCTTCCTTGGTATACGCGCCTCTGTAGGCCTTCCAAGTCACAAAGCTCATGCAGATGACTCCCACGCTGACGTGAAAGCCATGGAACCCCGTCATGGTGTAGAACGACGAGCCGTAGACCCCCACAGACACCGGCAACAAGCCTTCGGCGGCTCGCTCCGCCAGCTCGCTCCCAGCGCTGTACCCCGAAGGCAAGAATCCCGCGTGAACGAGGTGGGTGTACTCGTAGGCCTGCACGCCGACAAAGGCCGCACCGATCGCAACCGTGGCCAGCATGTACAGCTTGAGGAGGCGCTGGTCGCCGTCTTGAATCGCAGCGAACGCCTTCACCATCGTCACGCTGCTACAGATCAGGAGGAACGTATTGACCGCAGTGAGCGGAATGTTGAGGATCTGTCCCGGAGCGGCCCACTGCTCGGGGCTGCCGAAGCGCAGAATGATGTACGATCCAATCAGGGCCGTGAAGAACATCACTTCCGACCCCAAGAAGACCCACATGCCCAGCTTTTCACTGTAAACATCCGCGCCGATCTCGCGTCGGGCCGGCGGTTTCATCAAGGCGGGGTGAGCCATATTTCTCGTCCCTCCTATGGGCCGGCCGCAGCCGGATCGACGTCAGATGCCAGCTTGCGGGTTTGCAGGAGGAAGTCCTCCTCCACCAGCGGCGAGCTGTACTCGTAGGGACCGCGATACACCGTCGGTACCTTGGCGAAGTTGCCATGGGGCGGCGGAGAGGGGACCGTCCATTCCAGCCCGTTGGCCTCCCACGGGTTCTCGCCAGCCTTCTTGCCCTTGAACCAGCTCATGATGAAATTCGCGGCGAAGAGTATTTGCACGGTGAACAGCAACAATGCACTCACCGTAATGAACCTGTTGAGCGGGGCGAGTGGCTGCAGGAATTCGTATTGTGAGGGGTCGTAAATGCGTCGCATGTGTCCGGCGATTCCCAGATCGTGCATCGGGAAGAACGTCATGTTGTAGAAGAGGAAAGTCAGCCAGAAATGGACCTTGCCCACGGTGCTGTTCATCATCCGGCCGAACATCTTCGGGTACCAATATGTCACCGCCGCAAAGATGGCGAAGAGGCTTCCGCCGAACAGTACGTAGTGGATATGAGCCACGATGAAGTAGGTATCGTGGATGTAGATGTCCACAGGCGTCGCAGCCATGAAGATTCCGCTCAGGCCGCCGATCACGAACATCGCCACAAACCCGACTGAATGGAGCATCGGTACGTGGAAGCGAATGTTCCCCCGCCACATCGTTCCCATCCAATTGAACACCTTGATCGCCGACGGCACCGCGATGATCATGGTGGATATCATGAACGTCATGCCCAACGTGGGATTCATGCCGCTCTGGAACATGTGGTGGCCCCACACGACCCATCCGAGAAAGGAGATGGAGATGAGCGCGAACACCATCGAGTGGTAACCGAACACCGGCTTGCGCGATCCGTTCGCAATGATGTCCGAGACCATGCCCATCGCCGGCAGGATGAGGATGTAGACCTCAGGGTGCCCGAAGTACCAGAACAGGTGTTGCCACAGGATTACTTGGCCGCCGTCCGTCCAATCAAAGAAGTGCGTCCCGATAGTCTGGTCGAAAAAGAGCATGATCGCCGCCCCCGAAAGGATGGGGATGGCAAGCAGCACCAGGATCGCGGTGACGAAGAGTGCCCAGATCGACAGTGGCATCCTGAACCACGTCATCCCGGGAGCACGCAGGTTTACCACCGTCGTGATGTAGTTCAGAGCCCCCATGATGGACGCTAGGCCTAGGATCGCGATGCTCAGCAGCCAGATTTGCTGCCCTCCGCTCACACCGGTCCATTCGGGATCCGCGCTGAGCGGCGCGTACGCCGTCCAGCCCGCAGCCGCGTGGCCGCCTTCGACGAAGAAGCCTGCCATCATCAAGATTCCGGCAGAGAAGGCGATCCAGAACGACGCCATATTGAGTCGCGGAAATGCCATGTCCGGCGCGCCGAGCTTGAGTGGGATCAAGTAATTCCCGAACACGCCGACCAACAGCGGCATGATGGCGAAGAACACCATGATCGTGCCGTGCATCGTGACCAGCGAGTTATAGAATTCAGGAAGCAAGATCCCGCCGGGCGCCATCGTCTCCGGGAGCAGCTGCCCCGCCGGGAGCGGCCGCTCCGGAAATCCGAGTTGCCACCGGATCATCATCGCCATCAACCCGCCGAACAGCAGGAACACAAAGCTCATCAGCAGGAACTGGATGCCGATGATCTTGTGGTCGGTCGAGAAGATGTACTTTCGCAGGAATGATAGCTCGTGGGCTTCCACGTGCGCTGCGGGTTCCAAGGAAACCGCGGAAGTCGCCATTGTTATTCCTTAAATCGAAGTGTTCTTACCGTCGCTACTCCTCGTCGGCTGCCGCGGCGCGGTCCGACAGCCACTGTTGGTAATCTTCCGCCGAGTGGACAAACACCCGGGCCCGCATGCGATAGTGACCCAGACCGCACAGCTCGGCACACGCAATCTCGTACTCCCCTACTTTCGTCGCTTCGAACCACACCCTGATGTCCATACCCGGCACCGCGTCCTGCTTGACGCGGAACGCAGGCACGAAGAACGAGTGTATCACGTCTTCGGCAATCAGCTGCAGCTCCACAGGCCGGTTCACCGGAATGTGAAGCTGGTTTCTCACGATGAAATCGTCGCTGGTCCCGAGCTGCCCATCGGGACCCCGATAAGTGAAGTTCCACTCGAACTGCTTGACATGGACCTCGTACGGGATGGCGTTCGGCGGAATGCTGTTCCGACCCTTGATGTGATTCCACACGCCGCCGCTCATGAGTCCGATGATTACCAGCGTCACAGCCGGAACCGCAGTCCAAATAATCTCGGCCTTTGTGCTTCCTTCGATGTATTGGGCCTTGCGGCCCGGCCGGGCCCGATACTTGATCGCGAACACAAGCAGCCCGACTTCGACCACCACGAACGCTATGCCGGTAATGACGAGAATGACGTAATACAAAAAATCTATCTCACCCGCGAACGTGGACGCACTGGGCGGTAGAATCCAACTCATGCCGGAATCTCCTCAGCCGCCGAAAGTGAAGTTCAAAGTCGCAGACCCGTCAGCCTCCACCGTCACGTCACCCGACTGCGTACCCAGCGTTTCGTGCCAGGCCTCGAGCTGGTACGTCCCCGCCGGCAGACCGCTGATGGTGAACGAGCCGTCCGCGCCGCTGACCGCAAAATACGGATGCTCCACCACTCCGGCGTACGCATTCATCCACCCGTGCACACTGCACTCAAACGGCACCATGATCTCCGGTGCGGTGAATATCCGGTTGGACGTCATACCCGCCCGCGGCTGACTGATGTTGAAAAGACGGTTCTCGGTGGGCACAGCCTTGATGTTGTGAAGCAACGGATCGCTGTTCGTAATCGCAAGGGTTTGACCAACCATTACGCCGACCACGCGAGGCACGTACAGGCACCCGTTCTGATCGATGGTGGCCGGTTCGCTCGGCACGGGGTACGGACCGCCGGGCAGCCCACCCACCACGCGAACGAAGACGTTTGCCAGATGGCCATCGGTGACGGACACAATCGGATTCGTGGGCCCGTCAGTGTGCTTCGCTGCACACTCCGGCTCCTCCGACATATCGATGGCCGGGTTTGCAGGCGCGTCTCCCGAGAACATGACCATGCCGCTGATGCTGGCATTACCAAGCGGAGCGGTCTCGGCGGCTCCGCCGCCACCACCCGATCCACCATCACCACCACCGCACCCAAGAAACGCAAACAAGCACGAGGTTACCCAAAAACGTCGCATCTTTCCTCCCAATAGAGTAACGATTCTATGCCCCGCGCTCCCGTCGCTGGGCGCGCCAGACGATGCCGAATCCAAGTCCTGCAGACAGCACAACAGCAACGATTGGTACCACAAACACGCGAGGCGGTGTCGGCACATCCAAATAGATCGCATACCAGGCACTGATCGAGCCGCGCACACCGCCCTCACCGGCGGTGCCGTCTGCCGCAAAAAAACCTATCGGCAACGGCTCACCCGGTGTGAATGGGACGGCAACACTCGGGTCGGCCGGCACCAACACCCGCGTGAACTGCACCTGCCAGCGACCGTCGGAGAATGTCGCCGTGTGAGTCACCTCGGGCGTCCCAGCGTTCGCCGCAAACGTTCCCAGCCCCAGGGCCGTCCCCTCCTGCACTTGATCGG
>Ga0209980_10002008_pt1 | contig 11158 bp, 14 predicted proteins | sample CR02metaG_FD_183611 | JGI IMG/M metagenome (GOLD analysis project Ga0209980, IMG submission 183611) | Deep subsurface microbial communities from Mariana Trench to uncover new lineages of life (NeLLi) - CR02 metaG (SPAdes) (version 2) | ecosystem: Environmental > Aquatic > Marine > Ocean trench... | reverse complement strand
GCTCCCGGACGGCGCCCGGCGCCATCGAATTCTGGGCCGGGGGACCATGATCCTGTTTGCCCTGATTCTATGCACCAGTACCGCCACCTATCTGATGCTGTACGTCATTTACCCGCTGAAAGTCGTCGCCAGCTGACCGGGCGATCCCTTGAAAGGCTTATAACTTGGGGAGTTTCAGTGCTTTTTTCGGATGGAGGGGGGATTTTTTACCCTTGACTTAAATAAACAATATGGTAAATTATGCCAGCTTAAAGGACATTAAAGTACATCAGTAGCAGGTAAACGGCGGTCAAAGCATTGACCCCTAAACCGATCAGAACTATCGTATCGAAAATTCTTCCGTCTTTACTGGCCATTGGGTCCTCAAGTGATTAACAAACGGGAGGGTTAAGTTAGCATCCCGTCTTTTATACTGTCAAGGGTAAAACGTTTAATTCACCCAACAATTAGAAAAAAAGGAAAACCCGAATGGATTTACAAAAAGTTAAGGACAAAGCCGGGCCTTGGATTTATGTTTTGACCATTGTCCTCTGTCTGTGGTTCTTCTATTGGTTCGCATCCGTTTGGCGGTAACCAAGGGTCTTTGGCACTATTTTCAACCTAGAGGGGAGATAGAAACTTTATGTCTGATTTCCAAGAAGAAAACAAACCATTTGTTACCGCAAAATCCATTACCCATTTCACGATCGCGATGATTGTCATGTTCGGTTACTTCCTGTTGGTCGACTGGGCTCTCATGGTCGTTCAGGGACTGGACTTCTTCTACATATGGACCACCGGCGCCGGCGGCGGTCAATAATCGGGTTTTATCTTTTTTTATTACGCGATTCTAAAAGATGGCAAGTCCTGAGCTTGCCATTTTTTTTAATGGCCTATTCTGTGTCTCGTGTCTTCCACAACCTCACCTTCTGATTCGAGTTCCCGTTCTTTCAAGGGGAAACCCGGATGCCGCGTTTATCTGATCCGCCACGGCGAAACTGCCAACGCCGACATCATTTGTTTGAACGGTCATTACGACGTCCCACTGTCCGACAAGGGACTCGAACAGGCGCGCCAGATCGCCGAAGCGCTGAAAAACCAACCCATCCGTGCCGTTTACTCCAGCGATCTGAAGCGGACCCGGCACGGAGCCGAATTGATCGCTGAACCGCACGGACTGCAACCGGTGACCCTCCCCGAACTGCGCGAGCTGTCGTTCGGCAAATGGGAGGGCATGAGCCTGGTCGAACTTAACGAAAAATTTCCCGGGGAAATGGATCGGCGCATCCAACACACCGAGTTGTTCCGAGCCGATGGCGGCGAAAGTTTTCAGGAACTGAATGACCGGGTCATCCCGAAATATCTCGAGATCACCTCCCGGCACCCGGACGAAATCATCGTTCTCATGTGCCACGGCGGCGTTATCCGCACCATCCTCGCCCACCTGCTCGGGTTTCCCATCGCCAACCTGTTCCGCATCAGCCAGTTTTATGCCGCCGTCAACATCATCCAGTTTTATGAGGACCAGGTGACGGTCGAACTGCTGAACGGCACCTGGCAGCAGATCACCTGATCCCCCACCGGAGCCTGCCATGAGCGCTTTTCTGGTCCAGATCAAAAACGCCACCGTCTACCTGCAAGACACGCCCGTTCTGAAGTCCATCGACTGGACCGTCCGCCCCGGTGAACACTGGGCACTGGTCGGCAACAACGGCTCCGGCAAAACCACTCTGTTGAAACTGATCTTCGGCGAACTGTTGCCGGTCGACGGCGGCACGGTTCACTGGTTCAACAGCCGCCAGTGGAATGGCCTGGCGGAAATCCGCGAACGGGTCGGCTACGTTTCCGCCGAGTACCAGGAAAACTACGACCGCAACGTCACCGGTCTGGAAGTGGTGGAATCCGGTTTCTTCGCCAGCATCGGGCTGTGGCGGAAGGTGAACGCCCAGCAGAAACAACGGGCGGAAGCCTGCCTGGACCTGCTGGACATCGCCCCCCTGGCCCGCAAGCCCTTCCGCAGTATGTCCTATGGCGAAGCCCGGCGGGTCCTCCTGGCGCGCGCGCTGGTGCACCGCCCGCCCCTGCTGGTGCTCGACGAACCCTGCGCCGGGCTCGATATCCCCACCCGCGAGCGGTTTCTGGCAACCCTGCAGAAGCTGGCGCGGAAAACCCAGTTGATTTACGTCACCCATCATATTGAGGAAATCCTGCCGGCCATCACCCACGTCCTGTACCTCAAAAATGGAAAAGTCTTCCGTCAAGGCGAGAAGGACGCCATGCTCCAGAATAAAATCCTGTCCGAGGCGCTGGAGCATCCCCTCTCGATCCATAAAAACAACGGCCGCTACTGGGCCGGGCCACGCCCGGCCGGCTAAGAGCCGGAGCAAAATTAGCAACAACACCACGGCCCTTTAAGCCGTTGGCATCGCATGCCAAAGCTTTAATCTTACCCGCGGCGGTTCGCCGCACGGCTAAGAGCCGGAACCAATTTGCCCCCCCCTTGTAAAGGAGAGCTTTGCATTAGTGTAAAAGCGGAACGGAACTACAAGGATTCCCCTCCTTACCAAGGAGGGGGTTGAGGGGAGGTTATGATAACCTTATTCCTTGATTGGTATCTTCTTGATTGATTAAGCGCTTTTAAAACCGCCCCTCACCCTGCCCTCTCCCCGTGAGGGGAGAGGGGTTTTGAATTTTCGTCAAACCGTGGAAAACCGGGTTATGCAAAGGTCTCCTTGTAAAGGGAGTCGGGGGGATTCTTCCTTTGTTTCACACCGGCAAGCTAAGAGCGGGTCTTGCCAAGCCTTGATGGATGGGATAAAATTCCCCCGCTCTTATAAACAGCCATCCCTGCGAGGCCCCGTGAGGTTCCTGGTACCCCTATTGATTGTGGCCGGATTCATCTGTTCCCCCGGTCCGGACGCCCGGGCGGACGACGCCCTCGACTGGTACCTCAAAGGCAACGAGCTCAGCCGGAAGGGACAGCTCGAGCAGGCGGTGGAAGCGTACCATAAGGCCATCCTGATCAATCCCGATGCCACGGGACCGTTTTACAATCTGGGCCTGGCCTACAAGTATCTGAAGCAATTCGAACGCGCCGCCGCGGCGTTTGAAAGCGCGCTTCGGCTGGAGCCGGACAACCTGAACATCCGGCTCAACCTCGGCAACGTCTACAACCGGATGGAGCGCTGGGGACAAGCCATCGGCCACCTCAACCGGGTGGTGCACCGGATGCAGGGCAATGCCGAGGCCCACGGCAATCTGGGATGGGCGTATCTGAATTACTCGGACGGGCCGCGGTTTAAAATGCTGGTGATCGTCAACCTGCAGAAAGCGGTCGACCTGTTTGACGCGCAGAATATGCCGGAAGCGGCGGCGGCCACCCGCGAGACTCTGCAACAGGCCCGGAAAAAATTCGGTTATAATGACCGATAACTCAACGTCAGGAAACTTTTTTTCATAAAAGGAACGCTTATGTCTGTCACTGTCACCGTGGAACCCACCCGCAACGAAGATTCCGTTGTGTTCATACTGGATAAAACCCTCCTCCCGCCCGGAACCGGCAGTCCGTTTTCCAATCCCCAATCGGCGAAAGACCATCCCCTGGCCCGGGCCCTGTTTGAAATCCGGGGCGTCAGCAGTTTATGGATCCTCGGCAATGAAGTGACGGTAACGAAAGACCACGGGGTCAGCTGGGGAAGCATCAAAGCCAAAATCGTGGAAACCATCAAGCAAGTCGAATCCTGAAGCACTCCGCCTTTCCCGAAAAGCGGCACCTATTCACCCTGAAATGTTCATGGACTGAGCAAATTGTGTTGCCGATGGGTAGCGATTGGGCCTTATTTGATGCGCATTTGAGGGGCCTGACGGAGGGCGCGGATGCATCCCGCGCCAGACCATACCGGCGAGAGGCCACTATTTCCTTGTCCTCCCCGCCGGCCTTGCTAAAATAATTACTGCAAACAGGGTTAAGCAGCCTCCGGCGACTTGCCGGCTGGACTATACCCAGAAGAAATATTAAAAAACACAGATTCTTCGTCGCTATGCTCCTCAGAATGACAACGAAACGCTATGTTTGTCATCCTGAGCGCCAGCGAAGGATCTATGTTTTCATCCTTGTCCATCCTGTTATCCTGTCAAAGGGTTTTACGTTATGGGCGAATTGATCAAAGCGGCATTCGGGACGAAGGTGACGCCGAAACTGCGCCACTACGATCCCAACAAAACCAGCCGGGCCTACCAGGCGGAAATCTTCTGCGAGCTGTACCCGAACTTTCCGCAGTACAAGGCCCACGTCGACGCGTTCGTCGAGCGCAACTACTGCATCGTGATCAACGACGAAGACCACCCCAGCCCGCAGGACGTGTTACAATTCCTGAAGCCGGATGAAGTGCGCCGCCTCAACCAATGGATCCTTACCCGCGGCCCCAACCTGCATCATTCCCTCGGCAAATAAAACCCGATCCAACTCACAGGACAACCCATGGCCGAATGGCATCTTTATATGATTCGCGTGAAGAGCGGCAGTTTGTACACCGGCATCACAAAGGATGTCGATAGGCGCTTCGCCGAGCATGCGGAAGGGGGCAAGAAAGGCTCGAAATACCTGCGCGCCCGCCGCCCGCTGACACTCGTGTTCCAGCAGAAAATCGGCACCCGCTCCCAGGCCCTCAAAGCCGAATCCGCTATTAAAAATCTTTCCAAACCCGCAAAAGAAAAACTCGCCAAAGGGAATTTAAACCTGGATAGCCTTTTAAATTAAATCCACACTTCAGCCTAACCACAAACATTTTAAGGGAAAAAGGGGGCAGGGTTATTTGACGGCGACGGAGATGTCGGTAACTTTAGCGGTTTGACAGAACAACAATCCGATTGAACCCTTCCCGCCGGCAGGGCGGATAACCCCCATTCCGGAAAAAGACTGCGGATTTATGCGATTGACTGTTCACCCGCCCAAGGTGTTAACATATTGACATGGACAGATGCCTTCCCTGGCGGCTTTTCCCTGGTTGCTGGCAAAGCCCCTAACCGGATTAAACCCATGACCAAAAGACTTTTATCTCCCAACAGGGCCGACGAACCCCATTATTCAGATCTTGAGAATGTCATCCGGGAACAATTGGAATATTTTGGAATTCAAAAGGGGACGGAAGTATTCGATCAAATAATCCCCTTGTTAAGGAATATTTATAAGGCCGAGGACCATATCGATCACATATGGTCATTTGCCACCGATTATTTATTGTACGCGAAGCACAAGGATAAGATCGCTCTTTTCAATGCGAATAAATTTATCTGTTTTCAACTCGCCAAACTATTGGACAACCTGCAAAATCCACTGCGGAAGGAATTCCGGGAATTGAGGGCCAACGACTCCACCCAATACGCCAAGGGGCCCTATTCGATGATTGACAATATTCCCGCCATCTTTTCCTCCCAGCCGGTTATCGTCAAAACGGCCACCTATATTTATTCCTGCATTGATTGGATTCGGGATTCGTTCCAGGGCAAGGAATTTCTTCAAAGTATTTACTCCCGGCTGTTAAACCCCACTTCCATCTCGCTGGCCAATTATATCGTTGAACTGGAATGCGGGTATGAAGCAGACAGGTATATGGCTTTAAACTTTAACTCCGGCATGTCGGCTATCGATGCCACCCTGTCCCATTTGCTCGGATATGGAGATATATTGATCCTGAACAAAAATATATATGGGGGGAGCCACCAACTCATTTATGATTGGTTTGGCAAAAACAGTAACCTCGATATTGCCATTGAGGCTTTTTCAGGGGTGGAGGAACCGGATTTCAAGGCGTGCTTCCGCGCTACCCGGAAAAAATACGCCGATCGCCTGAAAGCCGGAAAAAACATTTATGTTTTCATCGAGTCCCCGTGCAATCCTCACGGCTATGTTTTGGACGTCCCGGGAATTTGCCGAACCTCCCATCAAAACCAGGTGACCGTTATTTTGGACTCAACCGTCGCAACTCCTTTTCTGATCAAACCTCTCAAGCATCCGGCCGAAATTGAGCGGCCCGATTTCCTCATCCATTCATACACCAAGGATTTGCAGGGCCATGGCACTACCACGGGGGGATGTGTGATCGGAAAAAACGAACGCATCTTTATTCCCAAAGGAGAAAAAGTTCAAATCAAGGATTTCCTGGGGAAGGATTTAAAAGAAATCAGCTGGGAAAACACCATGTTTTGGAATGTCTATTATATCAAAGGAGCGTTTTTGGATTCCGAGAAGGCTTTTGATGTGATTGAGGGAATCAAAACGCTGGAACACCGAATGCTCGCCAAATGCATCAACACCGTGGTTTTGCACGATTACTTTAAATCCAATAAACTCATTAACGTGAAATCCAGTTTATGCCAGCAAGACCTTCTCGCCAAAATCACTTATCTGGCCTTGCCGGCGCCTTTGATGACCCTGGATATCCCCGTGAAAGACATTCAACGGTTTAAATCGTTCGTCGACAGCTTATCCCCCATGTTCGGCGGAATGGTCAGCCTAGGCCAAACGGATACCATCATTTCCTGTCCGGCCTTAACCACCCATTCGGAATTAAGCCAGGAATTCCTGAAAGAAGCGGACATCACCCCCACGACATTGCGGATCGCGGTGGGAATGGAGGACGTTCTGGATCTTATTTTTCATTTCAAAAATTCAGCCGAGCTTTTTATCGACCCGGAAATTAATAATTTTTCTAAATGTTTTATGTCAGATGATGAAGTGGTTAATTTGCGAAAGGAAACCTATCTGAATATCCATGAAAGATATATCGCCTCTAAAAAATCACCTTTCTCCCAATAATCCGGACAATTTTTACAAAGTGAAATGTTCCAGGACCGGCGAGTAGGCGGAATTTTCCTCCAGCCAGCTTTTTCTTTTCAATTGAAGAACACCCTCCCCCCTGCCTTCCCTGACTTGTACTGTTGGCAAACCCTTCGGCAAGAATTGGCTCCCGCGGGCGGGCGCGTTATTTGACGGCGACGGAGATGTCGGTGACTTGGGCGGCCTGGAGAAGGCCCATGACTTGGACGACGAAGCCGTAGGACAAATCCTTGTCGGCGCGGATGATGGTTTTGACTTCCTGCGGTTTCTGGAGCTTGGCGAGATTGCGCTCCAGCTGGTCGAGGGTGACGCGGCGGCCCCGCACATAAATCTTCTCGTCTTTGGTGATCTCGATCTTGAGGTTCTTGACGACTTCGTTGTCGCTGGCGGCTTTCGAGGTGGGCAGGGTGATGTCCATCCGCCGCGGGAAGTCGACGAAAACGGTGGACACCATGAAGAAGATGAGGAGCAGGAACACGACGTCGATTAAAGGCGTCAACTCCAGTGAATAATTTTCTTCCTGTTCGCGTCTGAAATGCATACCTTCTTCATCCACTCCTCACCCTGCCCCCTCCCCGTGAGGGGGAGAGGAGTTTTATATTTGCTCCGGCGGTAGTCCGGTCCCCTCCTTACCAAGGATGGGATAAAGGGGAGGTTATTGATAACCCCTCCTCAGTCCTCCCCTTGGTAAGGGGAGGAGTAAATTCTGACGATCCTGTGCATCACACCATTCTGTCAACTGACCGGCCACTTATGCAAAGGTCTCCTTCATAAAGGGGGCGGCGAACCGCCGCAGGTAATTCTAAAACCCTGGTTGGCGAAAGCAACTTATCAATCCCACCATAACGCCATTGCGAAATTTCCTCCGGGCGTGGCCCGGTTACGCTGGACGGGCGGTGGTGGCTTTGGCGCCGGCGTCTTTGGCCTTCTCCGCGCGGCGGTTTTGCATGCTTTCGAAGTTCAGCTCTTCCACCAACTGCACGGACACTTCCTCCATCTCGAACACGAAGCGCTCGATGCGTCCCCGGAAATAATGGTACAGCGCCAGCGCGGGGATGCCGACGAGAAGTCCCGCGGCGGTGGTGATCAATGCTTCGGAGATGCCGCTGGCGACCAGGCCGGGGTTACCGGTCCCGCTCTGCGAGATGACGTTAAACGCCTTGATCATCCCAAACACGGTACCGAGCAGGCCGAGCATCGGGGTGATGTTGGCCACCGCGCCCAGCACCCGAAGGTTCGAGGTGAGAAGCGACGCCTCGTGCTGGCCGGCGCCTTCGATGGCGCGCTCGATCTCGTCGACCTTGCCGCCGAACCGCAACAGTCCCGCCTTCAAAATGCGCGACAGGGAGTTGTCGTAGGCATTACAGAGTTGCAGGCCGAGATGGATATCCTTCCAGTTCCAAAACGACCGCACCTTTTCGAGGAAATCGGGGTTGATGATGTTTTTCCGGCGCAGGGTGTAGAACCGTTCGATGGCGATGCCGACCATGAGGATCGAACAGAACAGGATGGGGTACATCATGAATCCGCCCTTGTCGATGACCGAGAGGATGGTCCAGCCGGGGACGGTCTTTTCCTGGGCGGCCCAAGCGCATTCAGCCCATGCGACCATCAAGGGCAAACTTAATATTATTGATTTTAATGGAATTATGGATTTTCTCATGCAGGGGTCCGGCGCTTCTGAAGGGTTCCACCCGGGCGTTTTCGGCCTGAAAGACCTTTAATCTTATATCACGAATCTTCCCCGGCGCACAAGGCGCAAACGGCAGCGCAAACCCTGACTTTTCGCCGTAAACAATGATATGATAGTGTTCCTGTTATCCCGGTTTCCAAGAAAAGATATGACCCCACTTCACATTCGTTTTCAGACCGTTCTCATCCTTTTCCTGTCCGGCCTGTTGTTTCTTAACGGATGCTCCGGATCGCTTCTTAATCCCCGGAAAGAGACTCCCGGGGAACTGGTCCAGAAAGCCGTAACCTACATCCGTGTGGATAATTACATCGACGCCAAAGCGGCGGTGAAGGAGGTGCTCGAAGACTATCCGGACAGCCCGGAGCGGGTCATCGCCAGCCTGCTGAAGGCGGAGATTCATTACAAGGAAGGTGAATACGAACAATCCAAATATCTGTTCAAGGCTTTTCTGGAGCTGTATCCAGCGCACCGGTTGGCGGACCGGGCCTCGTTCTTTCTGGCGATGAGCGATTTCAAGCTGATGGATATCGAAACCCGCGACCAGACCAGCGCCCAGAACGCGCTGGAGGAGTTTGACAAGTTTCTCACGGAATTCCCCGAGAGCAAGTACCGCCCCCAGGCGCTGATCAAGAAAAAAGAATGCATCGCAAGCCTGGCGCGTAACCAGATGGCGATCGGCAAATTTTATTTCCGTACCAGTTCGTTTCATTCGGCCATCAACCGGTTCCAGCAATTGTTGTCCGCTTATCCGGACCAACCGTTTCTGGACGAGGTACTGTTTCTGCTCGGGGAATCGTATTACAACGAGCAGAATTTTGACGCGGCCAAAACCAATTACCACCATTTGATCCGAAAATTTCCAAGGAGCGAGTTCGTGAAGGAGGCGCGGGCGCGTCTCAGGGAAATCCAGTAACCTGTTGAGAGGGTGAACCCGTTATGGGAACGGCGAAAGCTTCCAAAATCAAAAAGCCCAAGTCCCGCAAAAAAACCGCCGGGACAGGCAAAAGCGGCTTGGAAGTTTCCGACGCGCTCGGGCATTACATGGGCGAGATCAGTAAACTGAAACCCCTGACGCGGGAGGAAGAGGCGGCCCTCTCCAGCAAAATCCAGGGAGGAGACGTGAAAGCCCTGCACGAGCTGGTTCGGCGCAACCTGAAATATGTCGTGACGGTGGCCAACAAGTACCGTGGTTGCGGGTTGTCCCTGCAGGATTTGATCGAGGAGGGCAATATCGGATTGATTCAGGCGGCCAAGCGTTTCGACGGCGAGCGGCAGGTCAAGTTCATCACCTATGCGGTGTGGTGGATCCGCCAGGCCATCATGCACTCCTTGGCGGAGCAGTCGGGAACGGTCAAGCTGCCCATCAAGCAGGCGGGCAAGCTTTATAAAATCGAACGGAAATACAAGTCCCTGACGCATAAGCTCGAGCGCGAACCCACGGCCACCGAAGTTGCGGAGGATCTGGGCTACAACGTCGAGGATATCGAAAACATCATGCGCGCCTATCGGACTCACCTGTCGTTGGACACCCCGTTGCGCGACGACGACGTCACCCAGTACCTCGATCTGCTGGAGAATCCCGACTACATCCCGTACGACGACCAGATCATGAAAGAGTCGTTGCATCAGAAAGTGGACGACCTGCTGAAACATCTGTCGAAACGGGAGGAACAAATTCTCCGCATGCGCTTTGGATTCAATGGAGAAACCAAAACGTTGGAGGAAATCGGCAAGGAGATCGGCCTGTCCCGCGAACGGGTACGGCAGATTGAAAAACGGGCCAAGGTTCGGCTGAAAATCCGTTCCACCAACGAGTCGTTACAGGATCATTTGGAATAGAGACTTCCGTACCCCAACCCTTCCAAGAACCCTCCGGGCTTATGACGATTACGCTGACTTGGCTGTTCGCCTATTTACTGGGATCGATTCCGTTCGGCGTGCTGTTGGCCCGCATGCGTCGGGTGGACCTGCGCCAGCACGGAAGCGGAAACATTGGTGCTACCAATGTCGCCCGCACCCTCGGCAAAACCGCCGGCGTCCTGACCCTGCTCGGGGATTGCGGGAAGGGGTATTTGGCGGGATGGGTGGCGGGCAAAGTCCTGACCGACGAATGGGCCATCGGCGGCGCGGCGCTGATGGCGTTTCTGGGACACGTCTTTCCCGTTTTTCTTAAATTCCGGGGAGGCAAGGGGGTTGCCACCGGACTGGGCATCTTTTTATATCTAATGCCGGTGGCGGCGTTGTCGGCGATGTGCCTGTTTATCGCGGTCATAACCGCGACCCGTTACGTTTCCCTCAGTTCCATTATGGCCTCGGTCAGCATTCCCTGGTTCGGGTGGTTGTTCGAGGCGCCGGCGCCGTATCTGTATGTGGGGGCCATCGCGGGGGTGATTTCCATTGCGCGGCACCGGGACAATTTTCAGCGGCTTCTGCAGGGGACGGAAGACAAATTCAAATAAAAATAGCGTTTGACAAACGGCAGGTGGAAAATATAATAAAAGATTCATCTGCACCGCGGACAAGTTACAGTAAAACAAGCGGGAGTAACTCAGTGGTAGAGTGCAACCTTGCCAAGGTTGAAGTCGAGGGTTCAAATCCCTTCTCCCGCTCCATTTTTCCCCTTCTCCCCCACCCGGACAACCGATCCA
>Ga0209980_10002007_pt1 | contig 11163 bp, 11 predicted proteins | sample CR02metaG_FD_183611 | JGI IMG/M metagenome (GOLD analysis project Ga0209980, IMG submission 183611) | Deep subsurface microbial communities from Mariana Trench to uncover new lineages of life (NeLLi) - CR02 metaG (SPAdes) (version 2) | ecosystem: Environmental > Aquatic > Marine > Ocean trench... | reverse complement strand
GTGAGCGGCATGTTCGACCTCGAACCCGTGCGCCTGTCTTCCCGGAGCGAGTACGTCACGATCACGGCTGAGACCGAGCAGGCGTTGAGTCCGGCGCGTCATTTGGACCAGCTCCGTGCGCCGTTGATACTCGGTTACGGCACGCTCGAGACGCCCGAGTTCCAGCGCCAGACCCGCGATTTTTATGCGGCGGTGAAGGCGGCCGGCAAGCCCGTCGAGCTGCTCGTCGCCGAGGGGTACCACCATCTCGAAGTGGCGGAGACGCTCGCCAACCCCTACGGCTTACTCGGCCGCGCGCTGCTCGAGCAGATGCAGCTCGTCTAAGCTCTGCATGATTATGTAAAGTCGCGGCCTTCGCTGAGAGCGAGTGCTGGCGCCGGATTGGTCGGCGGAACGTCATTATGTTAAATCGTTATTATGTGAAATCGGATCGTAGCGGTGGATAGTCAGGACGGCCGCGAGAACCAGGCGCGATCCGGGTAGAATCGACGCTAAGAACGGCCAGGGGAGTTGAATGTCCTCGTTCTTTGACGAACTGAAACGACGCAAGGTTTTTCGGGTTGCGGTGGCTTATGCGATCGTCGCCTGGATCCTGGTCGAGGTTGCGGCCACGGTCCTGCCGATCTTCGAGGCGCCCGACTGGACGGTCCAGGTCTTCACGGTCTTTATCATGCTGGGCTTTCCCATCGCGCTGATCCTGTCGTGGGCCTACGATCTGACGCCGCACGGTGTCGAGAGAACCAAGGCACTGCCGTCCGTTGAGGGCGCGACCCAGGGCACCGCGCACAAGCTCGAGTTCGCGATCATCGGCGCACTGGTCGTCGGTCTAGGGTATGTCGTTCTCGATGCTTACGTGCTGACCGGCGAGTCCGATCAGGGGCCCGAGTTGGTGACGAACAATGTCGATCTGCCGGCTGCGGCTGCCGTACCTACAGACTCCACGCCAACGGGTGCGCGCGAAGCACCCGAACGAGCGGTGCTCCCTAACTCCGTCGCGGTACTGCCCTTCGAGAATCTCAGCCCGGATCCCGATAACGCTTTCTTCGCGGCGGGCATCCACGAGGAAGTTCTCAATCAGCTGGCGAAGGTCAGTGCTTTGAATGTCATTGCGCGAACCACGATGCTGCAGTACGCGGACGGTGAGAAATCCATCCGGCAGATTGCCGACGAGCTAAATGTTGAGACGGTCATGGAGGGCAGTGTTCGTTATGCGGACGACCGAGTACTGGTGACAGCTCAATTAATAGATCCTATGACGAATGTGCACCTGTGGTCCGAGTCGTACAACAGAGAGTATGCGGACATCTTCGCGATTCAGGCCGATATCGCCATGAACATCGCGTACGCGCTCGAGGCGGAGTTCTCTGTTGAGGAGCAGGAGCAGATCGAGAAATTGCCGACGGACTCCCCGCAAGCCTATGCGCTCTACCTCGAGGCCATGCAGGGGGGTATGGGCCGGATATCGAGAGCACATCTGAACGAAGCCATCGAGATCGATCCGAACTTTGCGCTCGCCTACGGAGCCAGAGCGATGATGACTTCACAGCTCTTCCGCGCCGTTGCAAGCGGTGAGACGGCCTCCGACGCGGAGCGCTCGGCCCGCGAAGATGCGCGCCGGGCACTGGCGTTGGATCCAACGTTAAGTATCGCCCATGTGGCCTTGGCGCAGCTGGATGAAGGCCTGTGGCGCGCAGACGACGCTCGAGCAGGATACAGGCGTGCGCTGCGGCTAAAAGGCGCCGACCCTGAGATCCTGACTTCGTTCGCGGCCCTGATGGCGAACCTTGGCGAATTCGAGCCAGCGATTCTGATGGCGCAACACGCTGTGGAACTCGATCCCAGCAACTATCGGTTTCATCAGAGTCTGGGGCAAATTCTGTACAACTCGAAAAGTTACGAGGCTGCGTTGGATGCGTTTCAGGCTGCGTCACGACTTGCACCAACTCAACCGGGCCCGTTGCTGATGACCGCATTTGTCGAGACCCGTCGCGGTAATGATGCCGAAGCCGTGAGTCACCTTAGACGCCTGGAGGGGCTCTCTGTTCGTCTCAATCAGTTTCAGCTGCCACGGATCGCTCTGGCGTATGCGCAAGCGGGACAGCCGGAAGATGCCCGGAGAATCGTCGCTCTGCTTGGGCAGCGGGACGCGGCGGTCTCCGAAGACAGAGCTTCCAGCGCCGCCGCCTGGACTGTCGCCTATATCGCGGTCGGAGATTATGAAGAAGCGCTCGCGAGACTCATTGAGGCGATAGACAATAGTGAACCCGGAGACTTCGCGTTGTTGAACGACATCCGCACGAATAACTTCGGCGACCCGGTTCTCGACAGTGATCCCCGTTTCGTTACGGCGCGCGGCAGGCTGCAGTTTACCGGATAGGGTTCCAGCCCTAGAGCGCGGCCGGCAGTTTATCCAGGCAGCCGTTCCAACCTTCCTCGTGGTGATCGCGAACACCGGTTTCGGCGAAACCGACGTGCGTTAGTGTCAATTCGGTCTCGTTGTCGCCGAGCTCGCGCAGCTCGATCGTCACATGAGTGACTTCGTCGGAGTTGGCCCAGCTCCAGCTGAAGACGAGCTTCTCGCCCGGCACGATTTCTTCGTAGGTGCCGCTCGGGATATGCGTGGCGCCCTCGGGGTCGTTCATCACCAGCTTGTAGGCGCCGCCGACTCGCAGGTCGACCTCGGCAAGCGATACCGTGACCTTACCTGGCCCCATCCACTGCTTGAGTAGCTCAGCTTCGGTCCATGCGGCGAACACGCGTTCGGCCGAGGCGGAGAAGACACGTTTGATGACGATTGAATTTTCGCTAGCCATATCGAGTTTTCCTTGTTCAAGTCTTTTCTTGTTGCAGTACTGCTTCGAGCTCATCCAGACGGGTCTCCCAGAACGCGCGATGGAATCTGAGCCAATCTTCGGCTGCCTCGAGCGCCTGAGCGTGTAGGTGGCAGTGGTGTTCGCGGCCGACGATGTTCCGCTCGATCAGGCCCGCGCGGCCCAAAATTTTCAGGTGTTTGGAAATTGCGGGGGCGCTGATCGCAAACGGCTCGGCCAGCGCGCCGACCGTGGCCGAGCCTTTGACCAGCCGGCCGAGAATCGCCCGCCGCGTCGGGTCGGCCAGCGCAAAAAAGATATCGTTGAGCCCAGTGTCCATATGGCGCCAAGCGGAGCTATAGTTAACCGATCGGTTAACTATAGCCTATTCTGATTCTTTTACAAAGGCTCGCTTCGCCAGGATCTTCATCCAACGAACATACTGTTGTGTCGACCAGCCGCATTCACCGGTGAGGGTTTCCCAGTTCGGCACCAAAAGCATTGTCCACAAGGCATCCGTGGCTCTCTTGGGCGTCCATTCTGGCGCAAGATCTCCATCGGAATGCAGCGCGTCAACAGCTGCTCGACAACCGGCACGCATCGCCAGCATGCGGTCTTTCCAAGCTGCTGCCGCTGCGTCGTCAGTGTCCTGCACCAGGAGAAGCGCTTTGGCGACCCCATAGATTTCCGGAACATAGCGACCCCAAAACTCGATATATAGCGCCAGGCGTTCGACGCCGGACTTCGCCTCTCGTGATGGGACAAGCCGGCGATCCAGATCCAATACTTCATCCAGGTACTTCGTTGTCGCCTCCAACAGTTCCGCGCGCGAGGCGAAGTGCAGGTAGATAGCCTGGCGGGAGATCCCAGCCGCCTTGGCGATATCCCCCATGCGGACACCACGACCCCCATGCTCTTCGAGCATCTCAACCGTCGCAACCAGGATTCGCGTTCGGGTATCGAGTTTTTTACTTGACATGGTGTAAAGCATGCCCTAGGGTTGACACTGTGTCAATTGACACTGTGTCAAGTCACTAGAAGGAGAGCAGCATGAAAGACGATATGAACAACGCCACACGATCCGAAGGACTCACGCTCGTACTCGGCGGGACCGGCAAGACCGGCCGGCGCATCGTGGAACGGCTCGCGAGCCGTGGAGTACCAACGCGAGTCGCATCTCGCGCCGCCAATCCATCCTTCGACTGGGGGGACCGGAGCGGCTGGGACGCGGTGCTCGATGGAGTGACGGCAGCGTACATCACCTATGCACCGGACCTCGCCATCCCGGGAGCGACGGACGCCGTTCGCGCTTTCGTCGAGCGCGCCGCCGAGCGTGGCGTCCAGCGCCTGGTTCTCTTGTCCGGTCGCGGCGAAGAGGAAGCGCAGCTGTGCGAGCGCATCGTCCAGCGTGCAGGTATCGAATGGACCGTTGTTCGCGCCAGCTGGTTCAACCAGAACTTCTCCGAAGGCGAATTTCTCGACATGGTATTGGCCGGCGAGATCACGCTTCCAGCCGGGGAGGTCGGGGAGCCGTTCGTCGACGTGGACGACATCGCCGATGTCGCCGTTGCCGCGTTAACTGAAGACGGCCACGACGGCCAGGTTTACGAGCTCACCGGGCCCCGCCTGCTTACATTCGCCCAGGCGGTGGACGAGATCGCCCGCGCCACCGGACGAGAAATCCAGTATGTGCAGATTCCGCCCGAGGCTTTTGCCGCCGGTATTGCTGAGTCAGGCGCGCCGGATGACATTGCGTGGTTGTTGGACTATCTGTTTTCCACCGTACTCGATGGTCGGAACGCGCACGTATGCGACGGCGTCAATCGAGCGCTGGGTCGTAAGCCAACAGACTTCGCCGAGTATGCGCGCCGGATCGCCGCTTCAGGGGCGTGGAACGTAGCGGCATAACATCGTACGGAGGTGTAGCATGAATCAGCTGATATTGTTCGTCGGAACCACCGCGTTGCTCGGTTCCGCCCTGATTGGCGGCGTTTTCTTCGCCTTCTCGAGCTTCGTGATGAAGGCCCTCGCGCGCGTGCCCTCCGCGGAGGGTATCGCCGCGATGCAATCGATCAACGTCGTCGTAATAAACCCCTCGTTTCTCGGCGTGTTCATGGGAACCGCCGTGCTGTCACTCGGCATAGTTGTGCTCGCCGTGGCCCATTGGAGTCACCCTTCGGCGTTTTTCTTCCTGGGCGGGGCGCTCTTCTACCTCGTGGGCACGTTCCTCGTCACCATGCTCGGGAACGTTCCTTTGAACGACCAGCTGGCCGCCGTGTCCGCTACGGACCCCGGCGCCCGTGAAGTATGGGAACACTACCTGGATCGGTGGACGATGTGGAACCACGTTCGAACGGCCGCCCCAATGGTCGCCGCACTGCTGTACAGCTTGGGTCTCATGCAGAACGGGGGCACGTAATGTCGAGATGCGCTCCGCCTGCCACCTGGCGGAGCGCAATGTCATCCTCGCCAGCCGGTTACGCCGTCACCTCGGCCACCGCATAGCGGTAGCGGCAGTAGTCGCATTTGAATCCGGCCGTCGGGATATGGTCTTTGTTCAGGCAGGCGTGGATCTCTTCGAGCACGCCGTCGAGCCAGTCATCGTTGCCGGTGTAGGGGATCAGCGTGAGTTCGAACTCGAGCCGCGCATCGAACGCTGCTTCATCGGTTGAGCCGTTGGCGTAGACGAAGTAACCGGTATCGGCGACCTTCAGTCCGTAGCGGCGCAGCAGCCACTGGTAAATCTCCATCTGGCGCTTGTAGCCCGCGTGCCAGGGCTGATCGAGGACATCGATCGTATCGTTCTTCGAGGTGGCCTTGTAGTCGACGACGACATAGGCGCCATCCGGCTCCTGCCAGAGGTCATCGATCGCGCCGGTGATCAGGAGATTGGTACTCTCGTGCAGGTGCTGTATGCCGACGAAGTTCTGCCGCCAGGCAGTCAGGTTTTCATGGGCGACCGGCCTGGCATCGATTCCGTAGGTTTCGAGCAACGGGTGTTGCGTGTTCGCAGCTCGATGGATATCGAACTCCTTCTTCAACAGTGTATCAACCGCGAGATTCAGCGTGAACGGAAATCCCGGCGGTCGATCGACGCCGAGGCGGCGGTCGATGTAGAAGCATCGCGGGCACTCGACAAAGCGATCGATCTTGCTCCGGCTGAGCTTAAACGGCTTCGTGTCTCCCGGTTGGTAGATGTTCCGGGTTCGCTTACCTTTGTAGTAGCCTGGCACGCTCCTCTAGTTCTTTATTGAAGCGACAAAAAGAGGACTCTCTGCGCGTTGAAGCGTTCCGCCACGCCTTCCTGTTCGTCAACGGCGTTATTGTACGCTGCGATAATCATTTCACGATCGTCATCTTTGAGATCGTCGGCGAGATCATCCAGGCACTCCAGAAGTTCGTTGCTCTGCTCCATATACGTCTTGATATCGTCTTGGCCCGCGACCATCTGCTCCATCGTGGCGACATTGGCGTCGGGGGTGGTGGGCTCAGTCGGAAATTCGCAATCACCGGCGAGCTCGGCCAGGCGCTGTTGTGCCGCGGAGCGTTGTTCGTTGACGGCTGGATCGAGTTGTCTCGATAAGGACAGCGCTTGCAAATACGTCTCACTGGTCGTGTCGGCAACACGCAGGAATTCGTCTAACGATTCGATCGCTGCGGGGTTACGGTCGACCGCGGCCAGGACTCTCGCTTCCGTGAAGAGCAGGTCCGGTTCTAATTCACCGCACGCGGCTCGGTACTCACCGAACCGCTCGGCGGCCGTGGCATTGTCGTTCGCTGCGACCGCGGCTTCGATCTCTCGCAGCAGCGTTGCGTGACGTTCCTCTGTCGATAATGTCGGGTAACGATCCTCGACGATGCGCGCCATGGATGTGGTGGCCACGAGCGGGTCGGTGACATCGGATCGAAATGGCCCGCCGCTACCGGTCGATAGCGCTGCGATCTCATCGATGACTTCCATTCCGGCGCTGACACGGCCGAACACCGAGTAACCCCAATCGCCGCCGGAGGCGTTCAGTGACGCGTTATCAACGAGGTTGATGTAAAACTGCGAGGTGGCGGAGTGTGGATCGCCGGTTCTCGCGGCTGCGACTGTGCCGCGGTCATTGCGGACACCGTTCTTGGATTCGTTCATCACGGGTGTCAGGGTAGGCTTGTTACGGTACTCGCGGTTGTAGCCGCCGCCCTGGACCATGAAGCCGGCGATCACGCGATGGAATACCGTTCCCGTGTAGTAGCCTCGGTCGACGTATTCCAGAAAGTTCGCGACATGTGCGGGCGAGCGCTCATCGAAGAGCTCAATCGTGAAATTACCGAGGTCCGTGCATACTGCGACAGTGGCCGCACTGGATGACTCCGCAAAGCCCAGGCCTAAGAGTGAGATGTACATTGCGTGCCGGATGCGCATGTTTGGCTTCATATGACTGATCCTTACTGAGTTGTCAGGGTGCCCGCGTTACGCCGGCCGCAGAGCGCACCCTATCGCCCGACTCAGGCGTCCGTCAATGGCTGGTGGGCACTTTTTGGCGTCTTCGCCGATAGATCGATGCCCGGCCAGGCAAGGCAGGTCGTCTGCGGCTGAGTTGCGGTAGGATAACTGCCGCAACGTTCGATTACGCACGCGCCCGTAGCTCAACTGGATAGAGTACCGGCCTTCGAAGCCGGGTGTTGGGGGTTCGAGTCCCTCCGGGCGCGCCAATCATCACTTCGGCGCCAAGGCCATGTAGACTCGCCGGTCAACCGCGAGCGTGGCCGGCCGTTACTATAGATTCGTACGAAATCTGCCCTTCTAAGGGGAACGTGGGGAAATCTCTATGAAAACAAGCATTGCGCTGGCGCTGATCGGCGTCGGCTTGTTGTGTGCCGGGCACGCTGCTGCCCAGCGGGGCGGCGGTGGCGGTGGCGGTAGAGGCGGTGGACCTTCAGAGATGCCTGAAATCATGCCCAATACGGACCGGGAGACGATGATCCTGTCGCTGCCCGAGGAGTGGTACCCGGCTGCGCCGTTGAGCGACGGCTCCAAGACCGACTCCTACCTGTTCCCGATCGGCCAGGACCATTCGGACTGGACCGAAGCCCTGCGCCAGGAGGCCTTTCATTCGACCGCCGGTATCGAGACCGCCGTGCGCGTCTACGAGCTCCGTTCGCAAAGCAACCAGGAGAATTGTTCCGACTACAGCTCGAAGATCCGGGACGATAAGCCGGATAACGGTTATTCGATGATTTTCTGGGAGCAGCTTTGTGAACTCAGCGAGGATCAGAGCGTGGCCTCGCTACACAAGGTCGTGCTGGGCAATGACCGGCTGTTCATTCTCAGCAAGATCTGGAAGTACGATCCGTCCAATCGAACCTGGCGGCAGTGGAGGAACTACTTCGAGGACGTCTACGTCTGCGATCCTACGAAACCGGAGCATCCCTGCAGGCCCGTACAACGGCCGTCAGGCGGGCGCGGCGGGCGCTAGCATCGGCGGCGACGCTTCGCAGAAACGAACATTTTGAGATATACTGAACGGTTCAACCCGCTCCATTGAGTCTCCGGTGTTTTGTGCCCAGATCCTCATCTAAGGCGGTTCTAGAGTCAAAGTGAAGGAGATATCGTGGGCAGGAAACTCTATGTCGGCAATCTGCCGTACTCGGCGACCGAGCAGGAACTGTCGGATAAATTCGCGGCATCCGGAACCGTGGAATCCGCCAAACTGATCACCGATCGCGACACTGGCCGAAGCAAGGGCTTTGGCTTTATCGAAATGGGCACCGACGCCGAAGCTCAGGCGGCAATCGATAGCCTCAACGGCACCGACTACGACGGCAGACCGATGAAGGTCAATGAGGCCAAACCCCAGGAAAAGAGGTCCGGCGGTCGTGGTGGTGGGTTCGGCGGCGGCAATCGCTGGTAGGCGCTCTCAGCAACTTCGATCCACTGACACCTTACGCTGCCCAGCGTTGAGCTGGCACGTGTCGTTGCCTGCACACGAAACTACATGACCGATGAAACTTCCGCAGTAATTCGTCCCTACGAAATCGTATCGGTCCGCAAAACCGAGCCACCGCCCGGTACCGAAGGCGCCAACTGGCATCATTATGTGATCATACAGGGCGCCAACACCATTCGCGGCTACCGGCAAGGGAGTCTCAAGGCCGTCACCAGCGCGGTGGAGGAGATTGTCGTTCTGTTGAACGAACGGCAACTGGGTAAACGCGGCCGCGTCAACCTGATGCCGACGCCAAAGAGAAAACCCCAGAGGTAAATTCATCAGCCGTTTCTGGTGGGCTGATAAAGACTTGAAATATCGTAACGGTTTCACGATACTGAATTGGACAGTGTTGCAGGTGCCCGAAGGTGAATCTACCGGAGGGTTGAACGGGAAGACGGTGCGTCAACTTGACAAGGCCGTCGCTGCCCCCGCAACGGTAAGCGAGTCCAAGGGTGGTTATCAGGCCACTGTGCTGAAAAGCATGGGAAGGCGATCACTCCGAGCCACGGCTCACTCGCGAGCCCGTATACCGGCCTGCAGTTGGTTTAACGTCGGTTAGCGGAGGGAATAACCGGGTGTTTAAGATTCTGCGAACAGATCTCTAAACGCTTTCCCGTCTAAACGGCAGGTTTACTTGCTGTGCCGCGATCGGCCTTTATCTGGCGCTCGGGTGCGAGCGTCTATAGGTAGGCTCGTGCAAAAGATAATCCTCTTTCTTTCCCTTGTGGTACTGACGTCTACTATCGCTGCGCAGCAGTCTGACGACGCGCTCGAGAATATTCTCGTCACGGCTTCTCGAACACCGGTTCCTGCCTCGCGCGTCGGTAGTTCCTATACCGTCATTAGTCGCGAAGACCTCGAACGCCGACAGATCGTCTACGTGACCGACGCGCTGCGCGACGTTCCGGGTTTTTCGATCAGTCGCGCCGGCACGTTCGGTTCTCAGACCCAGCTTCGTGTCCGCGGCGCGGAGGCCAACCAGGTCATGGTCCTGATCGACGGAGTCGAGGCGAACGATCCCGCATTGGGCGATGAGTTCCAGTTCGATCAACTCATGGTGACCGGGATCGATCGTATCGAGATCATACGCGGGCCGCAGAGTGCGCTATGGGGCAGCGACGCATTGGCAGGTATCGTCAATTTGATCACGACTCGAGGCACTGAGCCATTCAGCGCGAACGGTTTTCTGGAAGCGGGTAGTTTTGGCACGACACATGTGGGCGGACACTTAACGTCCACGGGCGCCATCTACGACATCAACGTCAGCGTCTCTCGCGTGGATACGGACGGCTCCAATATCTCACGGGTCGGTGATGAGGACGATGGCAACCGAAACACGACCCTGAATCTTAATGCCGGGGCTCAGTTATCCGAGCGGACTCGGCTCGAATTTTTCGCTCGGCACACCGACTCGGTGCGAGATTACGATGCTATCGACTTCGTCACGACCGGTTTGCCTGTCGACGCGGACAGGCAAACAGACGCCACGCAGGAATATCTACGCGTGTCGGTTGCGACGGCAGTCCTCGAGAATCGTTGGACTCACCGCTTCAGCGTCACACGGTTGGAAACCGATAATGAAAACTTCGGCGATGGTCTATCGCTTGGCTCGACGGCTGCCGAGAAGCTGGGGTTCTATTATCAGACCAGCCTGGCGTTGACCGAATCAGATTCTCATCGGCTGACGTTCGCTGTCGATCGAGAAGAGCAAAGATTCTCCCAACGCGGTACCGCGAGCCCGTTTGGTGATCCGAATCAAGATCAAGAAGTCGATACGACCGGTTACGTGCTGGAGTATCAAGGGCTGGAGCTCGGGCCGTTTTCGTTCTCTGCTGCGCTACGCCACGACGACAACAGCGATTTCGACGACGTCAATACGTATCGGGTCACAGGGTCCTACCTAGTCGATGCTTCCGGCACGCGACTTCATGCAAGTCTTGGAACGGGTCAAAAATCACCGACGTTTATCGAAAGATTCGGCTTCTTCTCCGGCGAGTTCGTCGGCAACCAGGACCTGAAGCCCGAGCGATCCGAGGGCTGGGAGATCGGTTTCGAGCAATCGTTCCGCAACAATAGTTTATCGATCGCAGCGACTTATTTTGACGAACAACTCGAAGACGAGATCGACGGTTTCGTCTTTGACCCCGGGACGTTTCTATTTACTGCGGCGAATCGCCCGGGCAAGAGTCGGCGGCAAGGCATCGAGCTGCAGTTCACCGCGAGCCCGGGCGATCATCTCGACCTGTCGGCCAGCTATACCTATACGGATAGTACTGAGCTGGCGTCACTCGGAGATGAAGTTGATGAGCTGCGCCGGCCGACAAATATGCTGGCCGTAAATTTGAACTTCTCACCGTGGCCGCGCGCTAACTTTAACT
>Ga0209980_10002005_pt1 | contig 11171 bp, 7 predicted proteins | sample CR02metaG_FD_183611 | JGI IMG/M metagenome (GOLD analysis project Ga0209980, IMG submission 183611) | Deep subsurface microbial communities from Mariana Trench to uncover new lineages of life (NeLLi) - CR02 metaG (SPAdes) (version 2) | ecosystem: Environmental > Aquatic > Marine > Ocean trench >... | reverse complement strand
CCCTGCTCGTCTTGTACGCCCGGTGCGAAAAGTAGCGGTGGTTACCGGCTGTAATGGCAAACATCCGGACGAAGTACAGTATGGCACACAACAGCAGCGTAGCCTGGCTGACACCGGTCCAAAGAATGCCGAGGCACGCAAAATGCACCAGTACGAACGGAATACTGCCGGGATAGACGATGTCGTTGTGGTGATGTCGCTGTCGCACTGCTTGCTCCTCTGACTGGTCCTATAATCTAGATCACCGGCGCCGGACTGATAATGCCCTCGCAAGGCTCAACCTTCACCACACACACCTTCAGCTCGGCGGTCTCCGTGATGGGATCATATCCCGATCCCGTTAGAGCATTGATGGGAACGTCGCTGAAGCTAAAACTAGCAAATACCGTGCCTTTAGGCGAGCGATTTGTCGCTTGGACTTTTACCTCCACCGACCCTCGCGGGCTCGTGAGCTTGCACCAACCGCCGTCGGTGAGGCCCCAGGCGTCGACGTCGGCCGGATGTACCTCCAGCGTCTCCTCCGGCAGCAGATAATCCATGCCCGCAGAGCGTCCGGTCTGGGTGCGTGTATGGTAGGATTCTAACCTACGGCCCGTCGTGAGCCAAATCGGGAATTCCTCCGAAATTGTCTCCGCCGGGTCCCGGTATTGGGGTCTCATGAAGACGCCACGACCGTTCTTGAACTGGTCTTGGTGCAGGATCGGCGTTCCCGCATGTCCCTTCTCGGGAACCGGCCAATGGTATGCACCATCCTCAATGAGGTCCCAACTCAAGCCATGGTAGATGGTTGAAACCTCACACAGCTCGTTGAACACGTCCTTCGCCGACTCGTAATCGAATCCCTTGATGCCCATACGCTTCGCGATCGCTGAGATGAGCCACCAGTCCGGCTTCGCTTCACCTGCCGGGGGCACCGCGGCGCGCAGCCGTTGAACTCTCCGCTCCGTGTTCGCGCATACACCGTCGGTCTCGGCCCAGGCGGTTGCCGGTAGCACCACGTCGGCCAGTTGCGCCGTGTCGGTCATGAAGATGTCCATCACGACGAGGTGATCGAGGCTCCTCAAGGCGTGCTCGCAGTGCCTTCGATCGGGATCCGAGAGCAGCGTGTTCTCCCCGTCGATTAGCATCGCCCGGATCCGGTCGCCTGCGAGATTCAACGCCGTGACCTTCGTGATACCGTTCTCGAGATCGATTTTCCGCCCCCAGGCTTTCTCGAACTTGGCCTGGTTGGCCGGATCGGTTACCGGCTGGAAGCCGGGATAGTTGTTGGGCAGCGCTCCGCAGTCGCCGGCCCCCTGAATGTTGTTTTGTCCGCGCATCGGATTGATGCCCGTGCCCTCGCGGCCGATGTTTCCTGTCATCAGTACGAGGTTGCAAAGACTCTGGACGTTGTCGACGCCGCAGATGTGCTCCGTGATGCCCAGCGTGTAGTAGATGGCGCCCTTGTCGGCCTCTCCGTATATGCGGGCAGCCTTCTCGATATCGGCCGCCGGAACCTCCGTGATGGTCTGAGCCCATTCGGGCGTGAATTTACCGACGTGCTCGAAAAACGCTTCGCTCCCGGTGGTCCGCGCCGCAATGAAGACGGGATCGACGAGGCCGTCCCGTACGATCACATGGGCCATGGCCAACAACAGTGCCACGTCTGAGCCAACGCGGATCGGGAGGTACACATCGGCGAGGTCGGCGAGGCCGATGTGACGCGGGTCGGCAACGATCATCTTTGCCCCCCTTGCCAGCGCCTGCTTGAGCCGGGTCGCCGCAACGGGATGGCACTCCGTCATGTTGGTGCCGATGCAAAAGATCACATCGGGTTTGTCCATGTCGGCCAGAGGGTTCGACATGGCGCCCCGTCCGATCGTGGCTGCCAGACCGGCAACCGTGGGGGAGTGTCAAGCACGGCTACAGTTGTCAATTTGATTGGTGCCAAACCCCATACGAATGAACTTCTGCATGGTGTAGGCGGCCTCGTGCGGCGCCCGCCCCGATGCGATGCCGTACACCGAGTAGCGGCCGTGTTCGTCCACCGCCTTGAGGAACCCCTGGGCAGCCCGGTCCAGCGCTTCATCCCAACTGGCTTCCCGCAGTCGCCCGTCTTCACCGCGTACCCACGGCTTCACGAGCCGCTCGTGATGATGGACGAAATCGAAGGCGAACTGCCCCTTCACGCATAGCGCGCCCTCGTTGGCGGGCCCGTCCATTGCTGGCTGAACGCCGACGACCCTCTCGCCTTTCGTCATGACATCGACGGAGCATCCCACCCCGCAGTACGGGCAAATCGTTCGCGTCTTCTCGATCTTGCCCGGGACCTCCGCGTTGGCCAACGCCTTACGATCGGCTAAGGCACCTGTCGGACATGTCTGAACGCACTGCCCGCAGAACACGCATGAGGATCCCCTCAGCAATCCGCTGAACTCCGTAGTGATTTCCGTGTCGAATCCGCGGTTCTTGATGCTGATGGCGTAATCGCCCTGCTGCTCCGCGCACACGCGGACGCACCGGTAGCACGAGATGCAGAGATCGTAGTCTCGTAGGATGAACGGATTGTCGTCGTCATCACGGGTCCGGCCGGAGTGACTTCCGGCGAAACGTCCCGTCCGGGCATCGTACCGATCGAGCAGGGTGGCCAGCTCCTGCGATGCGTAGCCGCGAAGCGGATCGACGTCGTTCTCCCGGTTTTCCGACGCCACCAGCTCGAGCAAGGTTCTGCGGTGCGCGTCGATCGCGTCCGTCCGGGTGCGGATCACCATGCCCGGCTCGGCCCTCGTGGTGCAGGAGGCGACCGGGGCTCGGGCTCCCTCCAACTCCACCACGCACAGCCGGCAGCCCCCGAATGGCTCGAGCCGTGGATCGTAGCAAAGTGTCGGGATTTCCCTACGGTGGCGCTCCGCAACCTCGTAAACCGTCTCGCCGGGGGTAAAGTCTACTTCCTCCCCGTCGAGGGTCATCTTCGCCACCGCTGTACTGGACTTCATGATCATGGTCTGCGCCCTCGCATCAGGACTTCACGTGCTCCGCAACCAGCCCTGGAAAATAACGCATTAGGCTCTCTGTGATTAGTGGTGCGGCCATTCCGAGCCCGCAGGCACTGGTCGCCTTCATGGTTTGGCCGATATCGGCAACCTCATCGATCCATTCCGTCAGGTCCCTGGGCCCCTGCCCCTGCCCCCCGCCTGCCAGCCGTTCGGTGAGGCGCCGCGTTCCAATGCGACACGGGAAACACTTGCCGCACGATTCCTCGGCAAAAAACTCCATGGCCGCGTGGGATACGGCCATCATGTCCCGGCTGTCGTCGAACACCATTATCCCTCCGGCACCCAGCATCGATCCCACGCTCCGAATGCTCGGCTCGTCGAGGGTGACATCGAGATCGTCGCCGGCGAGGAAACCCCCGGACAATCCCGCCATCGTCACGGCTCGAATCGACCGGCCGTCGGATGGCCCGCCCGCCCAGTCGTGGAGCAGCGTCTGCAACGGTAGGCCGATGGGAACCTCGTAGTTTCCCGGCCTGCGGATGTCGCCGGACAGGCTGATCAGCTTCGTTCCCGCATGTCCGTTCTGCCCTAGGCTCCGGTACCACTCTGCGCCGCGACGCAGGATGTGCGGTACCGATGCCAGCGTCTCGACGTTGTTGACGACTGTGGGAAGGTTGTCGTAACCGTGAGTGACGGGGTAAGGGGGGCGATTGCGGGGGAACGGATGTTTGCCCTCGAGACTGTTGAGCATCGATCCCTCTTCGCCACAGATGTACGCTCCGGCTCCCCGCCGCAGGTAGATGCGGAAGTCAAAATCCTTCCCCAGTATGCTCTCGCCCAGGTAGCCTGCCGCCTCCGCCTCGCCAATCGCCCTCTCCAGAATATCCATCGTTTCCGGATACTCGTATCGCAGATAGATGAACCCCATTGTCGCGCCGCTCGCGTATGCGGCGATGGCCATGCCCTCGATCAACCCGTGGGGGTCGTAGTCGAGTATCGCGCGATCCTTGAAGCAACCGGGCTCCCCCTCGTCGGCGTTGCACACGACTGTCTTGGGTTCTCCGGAGGCCTCTGCCACGGCCTTCCACTTCCTACCTGTCGGAAAACCGGCACCGCCGCGCCCTGCGAGCTGGCTCTGGGAAATGATCTCGATCACTTCATCGGGCGACACTGCCACAGCGCGCTCGAGCCCCTGGTACCCGGACGTCTTCCGATAACCGTCGATACCTGCCCTGCCCGGCTCACGAATCGCCGCGAACACGCACTCTTCCACCCCGCCGGGATTGGGTGGCGGCATCGGTGAAGAACGAGCCTGCGAGGTTTCTGGAGTCATGCCTACGAAAACCTCTGCCCCCCGCAACACGGGCACCGGCTCGTCGCATCGCCCGGCGCAGGGCATGGCGGTCGCGCCTTCGCTCTTCAAAGCCTCCAGGATCTCGGGCCCGCCCCGAAGGCTGCAAATCGGTCCCATGCATACGCGGGGTACTGCAACGCCTTGGGGCGCATGGCTGCCGGGTTCACGGCGTGACAGGTGGTGGTAGAAGGTGACGGTTCCATACAGTTCAGCGATGGGAATTTTTAGCGTCTGTGAAACGTGATCGATAGCTTCGTCCGACAAGTAGCCATCACGGTCGTGGAAGGCGTGGAGGAGAGGAAGTAACGGTGCCGGTTCGTTGCGCCAGCGCTCCGAAAGCTCTTTGTCTGTAGGGACAGTCATCGATTACTCCGAAGGGATCGAATCACCGCGCCAACGCTCGACTAGCCGCTGCTGCTTCCGAGAGACATCAATGCCGCGAAACCCGGTGGCTGAGTCCGCGGCGCCGTATCCCTCTGTGGGGCAAAGATACGCCTAGGGGCCATGAGCGTCCAGGAAGGATCAACTTACGGCGAATTTGCCGAGTCGACCGTGATCCAGGATACCAGTAAGGGGTCGTTGCCGCCGTCGTTCGCGTCCCGGATACGTTGCAACGCCACGGCGCGAAGCTGGCCTTTGATCTTCGCGTAGCTGTCGGCGGGTAACTCGGCCCGCTCTCGGGCCACCTCGATGGCCCGTTCCAGGACTCTCTCCGGCGGATGCAACTCGTCGAGGATGCCCCGGGCGGCCGCTTCATCGGGAGACAGCAGGGCAGCTCCCAGGAGCAGGATTCGCCGCGTGGCCGGATCCAGCTCGGCGTCTATAACAGCTTGTGCCGCAATAGGATACGGGATTCCCACACGGGCTCCTGTGAGACCGAATCGGTAGTTCCCCAGAGGCCCGATCCGATAATCGCACGCCAGCGCAAGGAGCGTCCCCGCAGCGACGCCGTGGCCGTTTACGGCGGCAACGGTGGGCCGTGGATTGCCATACAGCCGGCCGACGAGCCTTCCCAGGGCGACGATCATGTCGCGCTGGCGCTCGCGGGAGTAGCCGGGGACCACCTTCAGGTCGAGACCCGCAGAGAAGAAATCTCCCGAGCCGGTGAGAACGAGGGAGGCGGCGTCGCCGGACTCGACTTCGGCCAGGGCCGCCTCGAGATCTCGCGTGAAGGAAAGATCGAGGGCGTTCGCCGGTGGGCGGTCGAGCCTCACCACGGCTACCCGATCGAGTTGCTCGATGTGGACGTGTTGCTTTGGCACCGGTGCTCCTATGACCCGTGTAAGCTTGACAACCTGGGACGAGAGTCAAGAAAATTCCCTTGGGGAAGACCCTATCGACGGGGAACCTTGTGGTGCAACCTGTGGGGCGGAGGTGATTCTGTGACGGCGAGAGCGAACGGCGGGTCCGACGTGGAGCGGGCACTTCTTTCCGACGTTTCCGTAGACGTCGGCTGGCGCCTGATCGAACGATTCTCGAGCTTGGTTCGAGAATCCGGCATGCCCGACGAGCACACGGCGGCTGATTACATCGTCAGCGAGTTGGACCGCCTGGGCATTGGCCACGCGGTGTACGAACCGGAACTGTATCTGTCACTGCCGCGCAGTGGCTCGGTTACCGTGGAGGGAAACGAGTATCGTGCAAAGCCGCCGGCGTTTTCCGTTTCGACCACGGTGGCTGGGGAGGTCACGGCACGGGGCGTCTATTTGGAGGCGCCGCCGATGCGCGACCTGGGGGAGATTTTTGACGACAGGCATCAGGGGAGTGAGGAAGTGGTTCGCGGCAAGGTCGTCGTGACAAACGGGTATGCCATGCCGTCCACCGTCGGACGCTTCGAGGAGGCGGGTGCGGTAGCGCAAGTCTACATCAATCCCGGAAGCAACATTCATTGGGGCATCTGCACTCCGATTTGGGGAACGCCCACCGGAGACAACCTGCGTTTCAAGCCGCGCACGCCGGTGGTTGCCGTCAGCCGGCCGGATGGTGAGGCGCTGGTATTGACTCTCGCCCGGGGCTCAGTTGCCATGACCGTACGTACCGCCTTGGACGAAGGCTGGTACCGCTGCAAACTTCCGGTGGTCACGATTCCGGGCGAAACCACCGAATTCATCCTGGTGCACGGTCACTACGACAGCTGGGACGTAGGCATCGGAGACAACGCAGTGGGAGATGCCACGCTCCTCGAGCTGGCGCGCATCTTTCACGGGCACCGCCGCCGGTTGCGACGATCGTTGAAGATCGCATGGTGGCCGGGACACTCCACCGGGCGCTACGCTGGATCGACTTGGTTTGCCGACCGCTTTGCCCTCGAGCTTCGCAAATACTGCGTGGCTGCCGTGAACATCGACTCGCCGGGGTGTTGGCAGGCGAGCGCATTCGAAGACGTCATGTGGATGGCCGAAGCGGATCGGCTATGTCGCGACTCCATCGCAGACGCCACCGGCGAGCAAGCCGGCCGCCGGCGACCCATTCGCGCCGGCGACTATTCGTTCAACCAGATCGGCCTGACGTCGTTCTTCATGCTGCTGTCGAGCATTCCGGACAAGCAGCGTACGGAGCTCGGGTTTTACCCGGTGCGCGGCTGCGGCGGCAACATAGCCTGGCACACGGAGGACGATCTGCCGGGCGTGGCGAATCGGCAATATCTGGAGCAGGATCTGCGCGTGTATGTGACGGCGATTGCGCGAGTACTGAACTCCGAGGTCCTGCCCTTCGATCACCGTGGGGCAGTTGATGAAATGCTCGCCGCGGTGGCGGAATACGAGGTGCTGGCAAAAGGCATGGTGGATTTATCGGTGTTGCAGGACGAGTTGATGTCTCTCCGGAGGCAATTGGATCGATTCTACGCCGCCCTGGCAGAGCCGGGTGCGATAGATCCTGCGGCGGCCAATCGCACCATCACGGAGCTGTCGCGCATCCTGGTCCCGCTAAATTACGCCCGCGGCGCCCGCTTCGAACACGATCCTGCTCTTCCCCTGGGAACGATTCCGATGCTGGATGACATCGGGGAGCTGGGGCCTTGCGCCGACAGTCGTCCCGACCGTCTTCCCTTCCTGAAAGCGGGGATAGTGCGGGCAGTGAATCGTGCGGCCAATTTGGCGTACGAGGCTGCAACGTTGATCCGACGTTTGATGTGATCGGCGTCCTTGGCTTGACGGTGGCAGGTATTGCCGCGGCGACGCAGCTCATGACGGTGGCAGTGGACGTCACCATCGATTCGGGTCGTGCCGTGGTTGATGCCAGCTATCGGTTCGAGGGCCCGATCGATTCCGTTCGCCTGGTTCTCATCAAGCTCCGCGGTCAGTCGGTTCGAATGCTGAGCACGGAATGGACGCTCCGGGAATCCGCCGGTCTGTTCGAGTTCGGTGTGGCCGGTGCCGCGTCCTCCCTCCCGCTGCATGTGCGATACGAAATCAATGGCGCCGTGGATCGTGTTCCGTTGTTCGTGCCGAGCATCGCCACCGATCCCGGCACCAGCCGAGTTGAGATTCGCGTGGTCGGTGCCGGCGACTTCTCGGTCAAAGATGGCTTCCCCCGGTTCCGCAACGACGGAAGAGGTGGGCTTGTCGCGCGGCCCGACAACGTGCCGAGCTTGATTCTGCTGCCTCCGCGCGGCTCGCTCTCCATCAATCGGCTGGCAGACGCAATGGTGGCGTTGCTGGTCGCTTTCGGGACGGCAATTTGGCTGGCAAGGAACTGGCGCCGTCGTGCCATGTCCACCTCCACCTCCATACCCACTCCATCCCCGAACCGCACGCCGTGAGCAACACGCTCGCCGTCGTCCTCGGTGTGTATCTCACTGTGATCCTCGGCATCTCCATCTGGAGCGCCCTGCGCACCAAGACGGAGGAAGACTTCATTGCCGCGGGAAGGACGATAGGTCCGTTCGTGGGCGGAGCCGTCCTTGCGGCAACGCAGATCAGCGCGGGCACAGTCGTCGGAACGGTCGGACGTCACTATCTGACCGGTGTGTCGTGGTGGTTCATCTGGCTCGGAGTGTGGGCAGGCTGGTTGGTGTCCGCGTTTTTCGTTGCGCCGAAGCTACGGAGGTTTGGTGCCCTCACGGTTCCGGATTACATCGCCGCCCGGTTTGACAGTGAAACGGCGCGAGCGTTGGCCGCCATATTGATCGTGGTGTCGTACACCGTCTACCTGGTAGCACAGTTCCAGGCGAGCGGTGAAATTGCCCGCGTCGTTTTCGGAATGAAGCCGCTCACGGCGATGCTCATCATCGTGTCGAGCACCGCCCTCTACACACTGCTCGGTGGCGTACGGAGCAGCTCGTACATCGAGTTCCTGCAGACGCTGATCATGGTGGCGGGGTTGGGCTTGGCGGTGCCGGTGCTGTTGAGCCACGCGGGAGGATTCAGCCAGGCGGTGAGCTTTCTACGATCTCTCGACGGACGTCTGTTGGGCTGGTATTACGGTCCGAAGGAACTCCTCGCTTTCGGCGCTGCATTTTCGCTTTCCATCGCCGCTGCGCCCTACGAGATGACGCGGTTCTACTCCATGCGAGACGAAAGAACGGTGAAGCAGGCGATTGCCGTCGCCATCGGCTTCCAATTTCTCATTGGGGTGAGTGTACTCGCGATCGGGCTTCTGACGCGGGTACTGTTCCCCAATCTTCCCTCTCCGGATCAGGCAAGCTCGGTCATGGCGTTCGAGGTGCTGCCGCCGCTGGTTGGTGCGCTCCTAATCGTCGCCATGGTGAGTGCCATCATGTCGACAGTCAACTCTATTTTGCTCGTGACGGGTGCCTCGGTGGCGCACGATCTCTACGGGCGATTTCTGCGCCCCGATGCCAGCGAGAGCCATCTGGTCATGGTCAACCGTATCGCGATCGTGGTGCTGGCTTTCATTCCCGTCTACTTCGCTCTTCAAGAGTTCGGCGACGTGCAAGCCATTGTAGTGGAGCAAGCGAAGTTCATTGCGAGTTTCTTCTTTGTTCCAGTAGTGATCGGTCTCAACTGGCGCGGTGGTACGGCGAGTGGTGCGGTGGCGTCGATGGTGGGGGGCTTCGGTGCGTGTCTGGCTTGGGAACTCACGGGCCAACGTGGATTCGCGTCGCACGGCATCGACGCGGTGGAGGTGGGTGTTGTGACGAGCCTGATTCTCTTCTTGGTCGTGTCGCGCTACACACGTCGGGTCCCTGAAAGAAATCTGAGAATATTTTTCCCAGGCTCGGAGTCAGTGGGCGAGGAATCACGTCCTCCAGGACCTTCCTAGGGGATTTGGCTGCCGGTTGACGCTGGCTTGACGCCCCGGTGTTACGGTGTCGAGTGGATGCCGGGCCGACCGGTATCCTGCGAAGTCCGGCGCCAACCCGCAACCGAGGAAGACACCATGCGAGGGCTGCGACGCGTGAATCGTAAGAAGATGGGTGCGGGGCTGGCGTGGGCCTGGGCGGGGTTACCACCGGGGGTCGATTTTCAGCGGCTGACCGGACGCAGGAGGGTACCGTCCCGCTAATTCGCAGCAGCAGCCTGCCGGCTGCCTAGCTGCCGATCGAGTAGCAGCAGCGCGGCCTGGTTGTCGCCGGCCAGCTTGAGCGTCTGGATGACTTCGTTGAAAATCCTCTCTTCCTCGATCTGCTCGGTGATGAACCACTGCAGTTCTATTTGCGTAGCGTAATCCTTCTCTTTCTGGGTTAATTCGTAGAGCCTGTCGATCCGCACGGTGACTTTTTGCTCCTGTTGCAGCGCCTTCTCGAACACGTCGAGGGGGGACGCAAACTCGCTTGCGGGTTGGTCGATAGCGTAGACAGTGGCGCGACCACCGCGCGCATGCACGAAGTCGAACAACCGCATCCCGTGGGCGATCTCCTCCTCGTACTGCAACCGCGTCCATTTGGCAAAGCCCGGAAAGTTGGTGTCCTCGAAATAGGCTGTCATTGCCAGGTAGGCGTTGGCAGAAAAAAACTCTTGCTTGATCTGTTCGTTGAGAGCTTCCTGGATTGCCTTGCTGAGCATCGCTTCGTCCTCCGGGCTGGAAGAACCCGGTCATTGTCATGGGAAAGGGATTGCCTGTGTCGTGAAGAGCATACATGGGTCGGCTCTGGATAGTCAATCCACCTTTGGGGGGGACCGCGACCGTAGAGCTGGGTGGTGCATCCTCAATGTATGTGGCGTGGGTTGTGCGGGACTGTGTTGGGACGGTTGTTGGTGTCCGAAATTCGGGACGGTGGCCTCAGCAGGGACCGCGGACATGTCGAATTAGCTTTACATGTACTCTGGTAATCTATTGTGTTATATGAAGTTACGGATTGCTTGAATCAGGCACGAGGGTTGTGTCGTAGGGTATACCATGACGCAGCTTGCTGACGCCCGATTCCAGGCGGCCCTGTCCGACAGATACATCTTCGACCGTGTGTTGGGGCGCGGTGGGATGGGCACCGTATTCCTGGCTCGCGACGTAAAGCACGGACGGCAGGTCGCCATCAAGGCGCTGTCGCCCGAGGTCGTCGCCGATGTGGGGGAGCGCCAGTTCTCTCGCGAGATCAGGGTGACGGCCCAGTTGCAGCATCCCCACATCCTTCCGTTGATCGATTCCGGCAAGGCTGCTGGCAGCCTGTACTACGTCATGCCGTACCTCAAGGCGGGATCGCTGCGGGATCTCCTGAACGAGAAGAAGCGGCTCTCGGTAGCCGAGGCGCTGAACATCGTCAGCGACGTTGCGGAGGCATTGGAACACGCCCACGAGAGCGGTCTCATCCACTGCGACATCAAGCCGGAGAACATCCTGATGTCGGCGGGGCACGCCGTGCTGGCCGATTTCGGAGTCGCCAGAGCCCAGCACGTAGAGGGCCGTCCTTGGCGTGCGATGGTGGATTCCTCAGGCGGGAC
>Ga0209980_10002003_pt1 | contig 11181 bp, 10 predicted proteins | sample CR02metaG_FD_183611 | JGI IMG/M metagenome (GOLD analysis project Ga0209980, IMG submission 183611) | Deep subsurface microbial communities from Mariana Trench to uncover new lineages of life (NeLLi) - CR02 metaG (SPAdes) (version 2) | ecosystem: Environmental > Aquatic > Marine > Ocean trench... | reverse complement strand
ACGGATGAGGGGTCGGCGATCCTCCGATTCCGGATCCCGTTTGGATCCAATGACCAGATCTACCGAATCAGGCTGAGCAAGCACGGTCTGGAGGAAGTCGGCCGAGAAGTAGTCGATATCGAAGTTCACCACCCAGTCACCCGATGCCCGGAGAAATCCGTGGCGAAGAGCTGCCCCGTAGTCGGGCTCGGGCAGCGAGAACACTTCCACAGGAGCGTCTCCCGCAATCTTCCGAGCAGTTTCGGCGCTGCCGTCGGACGACCCGTTCTCGACAATCAGAATCTTGTAGGACGCACCGGTGCTCTCCATCGCATCGACCAGCGAGGGAAGGGCTTCGGGGATGAAGGACGCTTCGTTGTAGACGGGCACGACGACGGAGATGGAAGCGGTCATTGGGTTGGCAGAGTGTAAAAGCGAGCACTTGGTACTTGGTACGGTCATGTCGATGGATGTGGACGCAATATTCAAGGCCTACGACATCCGCGGTCGCACCGACACGGGAGAACTCGACGCAACTCTGTACGAGCGTGCCGGCTCGGCACTTGTCGGTCTGCTCGATGCCACGGAGATCGCCGTTGGCTACGACTGCCGAGTCACCTCGCGAGGTTTCTTCGAGGCGATGGCACGGGGCATCACCCGGTCGGGAGCCGACGTCATCGACCTAGGCGAGGTGCCCACCGATGCCGTCTACTTCTATTCGGGCGCCCACGAAGTGCCAGGTGCTGTCATCACCGCCTCACACAATCCCCCCGAATACAACGGGCTCAAGCTGTGTCGTTCGGGGGCCGCTCCCATCGGGTCGGAAAGCGGGCTGGCCGAGATCCAGGACGCGGTGACGGCTGGCGACACCCACGTGGCGGCCAATCCTGGCTCGGTGAGGCGCGTCGACACCATCGACGCCTACGTCGACCACCTGTTCGGGATAGTCGATCCCGCGTCCATCAGCGGGATGAGTGTGGCCGTCGACGGTGGCAACGGGATGGCGGGAGTTGCCATCGAAAAGGTATTTGACCGGATCCCCGCACGGATCACCGGCCTGTACTTGGACCCTGACGGGACGTTTCCCAACCACCCTCCCGATCCGCTGGTGTCGGAGAACCTGGTCGACCTGGTTGCACTGATGAGCCGAAGCGAGTTCGACATCGGTGTTGCGTTCGACGGTGACGCCGATCGAGCGTTTTTTCTCGACAACACCGGACAGCCGCTGAGTGGGAGCACCGTTACCTCCCTGATTGCCCGAAGGATGTTGGTCGATAACGACGGTGATGCCGTGGTCCACAATCTGATCACATCCAAGGCTGTCCCCGAGATCGTGAAAGAGGCTGGTGGCATACCGGTGCGAACCCGGGTCGGACACAGCTTCATCAAGGGTGTCATGGCCGAGACCGGAGCGGTCTTCGGAGGTGAGCACAGTGGGCACTACTACTTTCGCGACAACTTCCGGGCGGACTCTGGAATGTTGGCCATGCTGGTGCTGCTAAACGTGCTCAGCGAGGATGGTCGTCCTCTCTCGGAGCTGCGCCGCGATGTCGAGCGTTACTCGGCCTCAGGAGAGATCAATTTCACCGTCTCCGACTCGGCGATGGCGATGGACCATGTGGAGGAGGCATTCGGTGACGCTGAGATCGACCATCTCGATGGTCTCACCGTCGACTTTGGGTCAGAATGGTTCAATCTGCGGCCGTCGAACACCGAGCCTCTCTTGAGGCTGAACGTCGAAGCGGAAACACCGGAGAGTGTCGCTCTGCTTGTGAGCAAGGTCCAACAAATTCTGGAGAGAGATTGAACCTCATCGACCCCAAACTCGCCGAGATCCTGGTCTGCCCTGTCGACAAGGCGGACCTCACCCAGGATGTCGAGGCGTCTCGACTCGAGTGCACAGAATGCGGTCGGCGCTATCCGGTCCGCGAGGGGATACCGGTAATGCTCGTCGACGAGGCCGAAGGCGGGCCTGGTGGCTGACATGCTCTCTCAGATCCGAAGCCTGGGAGATCAGCTTCGGTGGGCCGCCGAACAAGAAGTGCCGGCCATAGGCACCTATTCGGAGATTCTCTGCGTTGGGATGGGTGGATCCGGGATAGCCGGCGACTATGTCGGTGCCATCGCCGAGCCTTTCGGCACACGCGTCGTCGTTCACAAGGGTTATGGCCCGCTACCTCTTTGGGCGACCAGGGCACGACCGCTGGTGGTGGCTGCCTCCTATTCGGGCAACACCGAGGAGACGCTCGACTTCGTGGTGAGTGCTCGCGATTCAGGTCTCCGGATAGCGACGGTAACCACAGGCGGCCGATTGGGGGAGCTGACGGCTACCCACGATTGGTCGTCCGTCTCGGTGCCTTCCGGCATGCAGCCTCGGGCCGCGGCCGGGTACATGATCGGGGCGGCTCTCATTGTCCTGACGGGTGCCCATGCAGTGGATGATCAGCGTCTTGCCTTTGTCGAGGCGGCAGCAATCGCAGACGAAGCCACGGCCGAGGGCAGCGATCGTTGGATAGAGGCGGCCCACATTGCCCAACAGCTCGAGGGGCGCATCCCGATCATTTACGGCGGTGGGCCGGTGAGCGGCGTCGTCGCCCAGCGGTGGAAGACACAAATCAACGAGAACGCCAAGGTTCCCGCCTGGTGGTCGCTGTTGTCAGAACTCGACCACAACGAGATCACAGGGTGGGAAACGATGCCTGAGAAGACAAGGAAGCATCTCGGCATCGTGGCCCTTCGGGATCGGAGTGATCACGATCGCATGGCAACTCGACTTGCCCACACGAGGGCCCTCACCCAAGATGCCGTGCCCTGGGTGGCCGAAGTCAGCTCGAGCGGTTCTTCGCTGCTGGCCCGGTTGGTGTCGCTGACCGCTGTCGGAGACCTTGCCTCGTGGATGCTCGCCGAGTCGGCGGGGGTGGACCCGGTACCCGTGGCCACCATCGAGAAACTGAAGAAACTGCTAGTTGAGGAAGACTGAATGAACTACGACATCGCCAATCCCGACCTGGCGGAAGACGGTGCTCGCCGCGTTGAGTGGGCCGGACGACGAATGCCGGTCCTGAAGACCGTACGTGAGAGATTTCTCGAAGAGCGACCCCTGGAAGGCCACGTTGTGGCCGCGTGTCTTCATGTGACGGCTGAGACGGCCAACCTGATGTTCGCGTTGCGAGACGGTGGGGCTGAGCCCATCCTCTGCGCCTCCAACCCCCTCTCTACCCAGGATGATGTCGCCGCGGCTCTCGTCGCTGACGGGATCCCGGTATTCGCCATTCGCGGCGAGGACGACGACACCTACTACAAGCACATCAATGCCGTCCTCGACCATGCCCCGGCCGTCACGATGGATGATGGAGCCGATCTGGCGACGGTGCTCCATACCGATCGCCGTGATATCGAGGTCATTGGCTCGACCGAGGAGACGACCACAGGAGTCATTCGACTCAAGGCGATGGCCACGGACGGGACGCTGCGAGTGCCGGTTGTTGCGGTCAACGACTCAGCGACGAAGCATTTGTTTGACAACCATTTTGGAACCGGGCAGTCAACCCTCGACGGCATCATCAGAGCCTCCAATGTCCTTCTCGCCGGGCAGAACCTCGTTGTTGTCGGTTATGGAGACTGTGGTCGGGGTGTGGCGAAACGAGCCGACGGGCTTGGAGCCAAGGTGATCGTGGTCGAGGTCGACCCGGTCCGCGCCTTGACCGCCACCATGGAGGGCTATCGCGTGATGACTGCGTTGGACGCCGCTTCGGAAGGTGACATCTTCATAACCGTCACCGGCAACAAGCACGTTCTTCGGTCCGAGCACTTCGCCAAGATGAAGGACGGGACGATCCTCGCCAACTCGGGTCACTTCGATATCGAGATCGACCTCGCCTCGCTTCGGGCAGAGGCGGTGGCGCGTCGCCCGATTCGGGAGAACCTCGAGGAATTCGAGATGGCGGATGGCCGTCGTATTCTGCTCGCGGCCGAAGGACGTCTGGTCAATCTCGGTGCCGCCGAGGGTCACCCCGCGGACGTAATGGACATGTCGTTCAGCAATCAGGCTTTCGCTGTGGAGTACCTGATCAAGAACGAAGGGTCACTCGAGCCCAGGATCTACACGCTCCCCAACGAGATCGATGACGATGTCGCTTCGATCAAGCTGGCACACATGGGTGGTGGGTTGGAGACTCTGACCGAGGAACAGGTCGCTTACATGTCGAGCTGGCAAGAAGGAACATAGACCCGGTACTTGGTGCGAACATGTTTTCTGTCACAGACAGGAAATATGTTTCCCGACATGCTCTGTCAGGCATGTCACCGTTTCCATCGAGGTCACCTGCTGTGCGCTGAGTGTCGGCGGCGACTCCGCTTGGCGCCCGACCGCCTGCTCCCCGGGGGTGTTCGCCTCGTCGCCGCATTTGAGCACTCGGGTCCCGCCAAAACCCTGGTTCATCACCTCAAGTATCGAGGTCTGGCGGGGTACGCCGAGCTGACGGCATCGATGCTGGCAGAACGTTTGCCACCGCTACCGCTTGTTCCGGTGCCCAGGGCCCTGACGAGACGGGTCCGTTATGGTGTCGATCCGGCCCGTGCTCTCGCCGACCGTCTAGCTCATCATCTCGGGGTGCCGGTCCTGCCCCTTCTTCAACCGCCGCTCCACAAGCAGCGACGGGCCGGGGGTGATCACAGCCGTGCCGTCACCGGGTTCAGGCTGCGCCAGGTTCCCAAGGGACCGGTCCTGGTCGTGGACGATGTGGTGACCACCGGTGCCACGCTGCTGTCGGCGATCACCTCGATCGGCGAGAGCCGTGTCCGTGCTGCGGTCGCCGCCAATGCGGTGCCGGGGGTGTCTACCGGTGCGCCGTGGAGATATCGCTAGTCTCCGCCTCCCGGAAACGAAGCCGAGTGATCTTCACCGCCCAACAGAGGTACGCCGCGACCCATGGCATCAGTTCTCATTGTTGATGACGCCGAACTCTTTCGTGAGGCGCTGAGCGCGGCCTTTACCCGGGAGGGGTTCGAAATTGTCGGGGTCGCCGCCGACGCAATGACAGCTATCGACATGACGCGGGAATTCGAACCCGACATTGTGATGCTCGACCTTCTCATGCCGGGCATGTCGGGACTCGAAATCGTGGCCACGATTATCAAAATCAGTCCACAGACGCGGGTGGTCTTGCTCACGGCAAGCGAATCTGCCGAAGATCTTCTGGCAGCGGTCAAAGCGGGAGTGTCGGGGTATCTGACAAAGGACACCCCGCTTCCGAGACTCGTCGCCGCCATGAACGACGTGCTCGATGGTGGTGCTGCGGTGTCACCTGCCATGGGGGGCAAGCTCTTCGCTGCTCTACGCGATCTTCTCCGTCATCACGGCATCGCCGCGTCGCGCCGTCCCGAACTGACCGGTCGGGAGTTGGAGGTCCTGACACTGGTCGGGGAGGGCAAGACTTCGAGGGAGATTGCCGAGCAGCTCTATATCTCGGAAAACACTGTGCGCAACCACGTTCGCAACATCCTCGACAAGCTGGGAATGAAATCCCGGTTCGAGGCGGTTACCTGGGCGCATCGGGAGGGGCTCATAGAGGTCCGTTGACCTGACGACCCGAAGTGGGTCAAATCGGCACTAAGGGTAGGATTAGGGGGTCAAATGCCCATTCTCCAGAAGGTTCTCCGCGTCGGCGAAGGCAAGACCCTCAAGGAATTCCAGGGAATTGCCACCGCCGTCAATGACATCGAGCCGCAATTCGAGTCATTTAGCGACGAGGAACTGGCCGCCAAGACAATCGAATTCAAAGACCGTGTAGCAAACGGCTCCAGCCTCGACGAGATTCAGGTCGAGGCCTTTGCCGTGGTTCGTGAAGCGGCAAAGCGAGTCCTCGGACAGCGACACTACGACGTGCAGGTGATTGGGGCCGCCGCTCTTCATCGCGGGATGGTTGCCGAGATGAAGACCGGTGAGGGCAAGACACTCGTATCGACGATGCCGGCCTACCTCAACGCCCTGACTGGAACCGGCGTTCACATGGTCACCGTCAACGATTATCTGGCCAGTCGTGACGCCGAGTGGATGGGTCATGTCTATCGCTTCCTGGGTATGGCTGTCGGGCTGATTCAGAACAACATGCCTACGGCCCTGCGCCACCCGGCCTACGACTCCGACATCACTTACGGAACCAACAACGAGTTTGGGTTTGACTATCTGCGGGACAACATGGCCATGGCCGGGGAGAACCGGGTCCATCATGGCTATCGCTATGCCATCGTCGACGAGGTCGACTCGATCCTGATCGACGAGGCAAGAACCCCCCTGATCATCTCGGGCAAGCTCTCCGATAGCGCCAAGTGGTACAAGGACTTCGCCAAGCTCGTTCGTCGTCTCCAAGATGGTCTTCACTACGAAGTGGACGAGAAGAGACGTCAGGTGCTCACCACCGAGGAAGGTGTGGCCCGAGTCGAGCAGATTCTTGGAATAGAGAACCTTTATGACCATGCCGCCGTCGACTTCGTTCATCACCTCGAGACCGCGCTGAAGGCCGAGGCCCTTTACAAGAGGGATGTCGATTATCTACTCGATCACGGCGAGGTGAAGATCGTTGACGAGTTCACCGGTCGTGTCCTGGAGGGTCGTCGCTACTCCGAGGGCCTCCACCAGGGGATCGAGGCCAAAGAGGGTGTGGCCATCAAAGAAGAGAATCAGACACTGGCCACGATCACTCTTCAGAACTACTTCAGGCTCTATGAGAAGCTCGCCGGTATGACCGGTACCGCCGAGACCGAGGCCGCCGAGCTCGCCTCGATCTACGGTCTCGAGGTCGTGGCCATCCCGACAAACGAACCGGTCATACGGATGGACGAAGGCGACCTCGTGTTCAAGACCGAGTCCGGAAAGGTCGGCGCCGTCGTCGACGACGTGAAAGCGCGATATGACAAAGGCCAGCCAGTGCTCTTGGGGACGATCTCCATCGAGAGATCCGAGCTCCTGTCGAAGGCTCTGACCAAGGCCGGCGTCAAGCACGAAGTCCTCAACGCCAAACATCACGCTCGGGAGGCCGACATCATCGCCCAGGCGGGCCGGCCGAGTGCGGTGACCGTGGCTACCAACATGGCCGGCCGAGGTGTTGACATCATGCTGGGCGGAAACCCCGAAGGGATGGCCCGCGTCGAGTTGAAACGTCGTGGTCTTGCTGTGGACGACCCGTCATACGAAGGGCTCGAGAAGAAGCTGACCGAGGAGTTCGTGTATCAGATCGAGTCCGACAAGCAAGCAGTCATTGACGCCGGCGGCTTGTACGTGGTCGGAACCGAGCGACATGAGTCAAGGCGGATCGACAACCAGCTGAGGGGTCGGTCCGGACGTCAGGGCGATCCCGGCGAGAGCCGCTTCTATCTCTCGCTGGAGGATGACCTGATGCGTCGATTCCAGGGCGAGTGGGTCTCGAGCATCATGGAGAGGCTGAAGATCCCCGACGACCAGCCGATCGAAGCCAGGATGGTCTCCAAGTCGATCGAGAGGGCCCAACGCCAGGTCGAGTCTCAGAACTTCGAAATACGCAAGAACGTCCTCAAATACGACGAGGTGATGAATCGCCAGCGCGAGGTGATCTACGAGTGGCGGCGTTCCGTTCTCGAAGACACAGCTGGAGACGACCTGATCGGCGATTGGATCGTCGATGCCATGACGGCCACCATCGAATTGGAGTTCTCGCCCGATATCGCGAAAACCGAATGGGATTGGGAGGCGATGAAGAGAGAGCTCGACCAGTTTTACCCCACCAAGGTCGACGAGTCGAAGTTCGAGGGGTCCTACGACGTCGACGATGTCATTGATTTCGCTGTCGACGAGGCGCTCACTGCCTATCAGGAGCGAGAAGAGGAACTGGGTGCCGACGTGATGACCCGGGTCTCGAGGTCGGTGATGCTGTCCGTCATCGACAACAAGTGGCGGGAGCACCTTTCCGAGATGGACTACCTCAGGGCCGGTATCGGGCTTCGTGCGATGGGCCAGCGTGACCCGCTCACGGAGTATCAGCGCGAGGGGTTTGACCTGTTCGCCGACGCCGTCGAAACCGTGAAGAGGGACGCTGTCAGATACATCTATCACGTCGAGCTGGCGCAGCCGAAGACGGCGCCGCAGCGAGTGGAGGCCGCGCCCGTCGGCAGCACAGCCTCGAGGAAGCCGGTCACTTCCGAGAAGATCGGGCGCAACGATCCCTGTCCGTGTGGAAGCGGGAAGAAGTACAAACGCTGTCACGGCGCGGCTTGACTGGGCTCTGCTGTGGAGATCAACGACCCTCAGGCGGCGGTTGCCGAGTTGCGAAAGCGTCTCGATGATGCTCGATTGTTTCTCGACCTCGAAGGCAAGGCCGCAGACCTAGAGGAGCTCCGTGAGAAGGCATCATCTCCCAAGCTATGGGACGACCCCGACGAAGCACGTGTAGTCAGCCAGAGGCTCGCTCGCTACGAGGCACTGTTCGAGAAGGTCGACGGACTCGCATCGCAGATAGATGACGCCGAGGTTCTGCTGGAACTGGCAGCTGAGGCCGGCGACAAGGAATCTCGGGAAGAAGCCATCGATATCCTCGAGGAGTCAGGTTCGTTCCTCGATGACCTCGAGCTCGAGTCGTTGTTTTTTGACGAGTACGACGAGGCAGACGCCATTCTCAGCGTTCACGCTGGAGCCGGCGGAGTCGATGCCCAGGATTGGGCCGAAATGATGGCGCGGATGTATCAACGTTTTTTCAGCGACTCCGGATTCTCCGTGACCGTCGAAGAGGTCACAGAGGGTGAGGAGGCTGGGATCAAGTCCGCGACATTCACGGTCAAGGGTGATCGGGCCTATGGCATTCTCGAGTCGGAGCGGGGGGTGCACCGGCTGGTGCGGATCAGCCCGTTCGATGCCAACGCCCGACGTCATACCAGTTTCGCCGGTGTCGATGTGGTGCCTGATCTCGGTGACGAGGCAGACGTCGAGGTAAGCGAGGATGATCTTCGGATCGACACCTACCGCTCCCAAGGTGCCGGCGGTCAGCATGTCAACACCACCGACAGTGCTGTACGGATCACCCACCTGCCCTCGGGGATCGTTGTGCAGTGTCAGAACGAGCGGTCGCAACTTCAGAACAAGGCGAGGGCCATGGCGATGCTCAAGGCGCGTCTCGCCGAGCGTGCCCGACTAGAGCGTGAGGCTCACCTCAATGAGATCCGGGGAGAAAAGGGTGAGGCCGCCTGGGGTCGTCAGGTGAGGAGTTATGTCCTCCAGCCCTACCAGATGGTCAAGGACCTGAGAACAAACCACGAAGTGGGAAACGTCCAGGGTGTTCTGGACGGCGACCTTCAGGGGTTCGTTGAGGCCTATCTGCGTTATCGAAGGGCCAAGCACGAGGCACAGGGTGATTCCAACTAGTTCTGTTATCGCGATTACGGTTTTCTCGATCCGCAGCCAATTGACACATTCCTGCGAGACTTCCCCACTGTTCGAATGATCCGACTCGAAAACGTCACCAAGGTTTACGAAGGGGGCACGATTGCCGCCAACGACGTCTCCCTCGATATCCAGAAGGGGGAGTTCATGTTTCTCGTGGGCGAATCAGGCTCGGGCAAGTCGACGCTGATCAGGCTCATACTCCGCGATGAGCCGGTTACCCGGGGGAAAGTCTGGGTTGCGGGCAAGGACGTCACGACGATGCCCAAGTGGAAGATTCCCTATCTACGCCGATCCGTCGGAACGGTCTTTCAGGACTACAAGCTCCTCCCCAACAAGACTGTTACTGAGAACGTGGCCTTCGCCCTCGAGGTTCTTGGTCGTCCGAAATCTGTGATCGCGCCCCAGGTGGCCCAGGTGCTCGAGCTGGTGGGGCTCGCAGACAAGGGGGAACGGTTTCCCCGCCAGTTGTCAGGTGGGGAGCAACAGCGAGTCTCGGTGGCACGAGCGTTCGTGAACCGACCTCCGATAATGCTTTGTGACGAGCCGACCGGAAACCTCGATCCCAAGACTTCGGTGGGGATCATGAGACTGCTCGACCGGATCAACCGGACCGGCACGACGGTCGTGATGGCAACACACGATCATGCCATTGTCGACGCCATGGCTCGACGGGTGGTTGTCCTCGACGAGGGCAAGGTCATGCGTGACGAGGAGTCAGGCACCTACGAGGGTCTGGGCGAGAAAGAATGAGCCGGATCCTCTTCCTCATCAGGGAGGGCTTTCTGAGCCTTCGGCGCAACCTCCTCATCGTCGCTGGAGCGATTCTGGCCGTGTTCATCTCGCTGACGCTGGCCTTTGGTGCCCTCGTGGTCAACGAGATACTTCGCATCAACACCCTCGCTTGGCAGGACGGCGTCCACGTGATCGCCTTTCTCAAGGATGCGGGTGAGAACGGCGTGCCGTCGAACGCTCACGAAGCTCTTTTGGAAGACGTGAGGAGTTGGGACGAGGTCGAAGTGGCCAAGTACGTGAATAAGGGCGAGGCGTGGATCGAGTACCAGGAGCTGTTTGCCGGGCAGGAGGAGTTGCTCGACATCGACCCCACGATCCTTCCAGCTTCTATTCGCGTAGAGCTGGTTGACATCGCACTGCACAACTCGGTCAAGTTCCGACTTGATCAGCAGACCCAGGTCGTGCGTCAGGTAACCACCGCTGCCGACTCGATCGAACAGCTTCAGAACCTATCCAGCATCCTCAACGCGTTGGGTCTGGGACTGGCCGTTGCTCTCGGTCTCTCCGCAGTCGTCCTGATCGCCAACACGATCAGATTGGCCATCTACGCCCGCCGCGATGAAGTAGCCATCATGAAACTCGTCGGCGCCTCCAACTGGTTCATCCGGGTGCCCTTCCTCTTGGAGGGGATGATTGAAGGGATGGTGGGGGCGGCCCTTGCTGTGTTCACCGTCTGGATCGGCTCGAGCAGCTTGGCTCGTGCCGGAGAGGGTTTCGCCCTGTTTCGCCTCGACGTCGGTCAGGAGTGGTTCTTTCGCTGGGGCGTTCTCTTCCTGGCGTTCGGCGCCCTCGCCGGCGTGGTGGGATCCCTCATGGGCTTGAGCCGTTACCTTCGGGACGCCGAGGGCACCGGACCCGACGTACCCGCGGGCTTCTGATGCCCCTCAGATGAGCCCATCGGATGACTCAGGACGGGTCAAAGTGGTGGCGACCAACCGACGGGCCCGACGCAATTACTCCGTTGTGGAGACCTACGAAGCAGGGATGGTGCTTGTCGG
>Ga0209980_10002002_pt1 | contig 11184 bp, 10 predicted proteins | sample CR02metaG_FD_183611 | JGI IMG/M metagenome (GOLD analysis project Ga0209980, IMG submission 183611) | Deep subsurface microbial communities from Mariana Trench to uncover new lineages of life (NeLLi) - CR02 metaG (SPAdes) (version 2) | ecosystem: Environmental > Aquatic > Marine > Ocean trench... | reverse complement strand
CGGCGCCTGAACGAAGACGAGGTGTCCGATTCGACCTTCTTCGAACTGTTCCGTTGGCTCCGTCGAGAGACGCGAGATTATGTTCCCAAGCTCATCGCGGCGACGATCGTGGCCAGCGACCCGGCCGGCTACGGATTTGACAGCATACCGCGGTTGGAGCCACTGGTGTTCGATGAAGTGACGGTCGCGGATCAGACCGGCCTTGATGTCATTGCCAACCTCGCCGACACGACGATCCGGGCGATACGGGAGCTGAATCCCCAGTATTACCGCGGGGCCACACCGCCAGGCGAGATGGCGACGGTGCGGGTGCCGCGCGGATCCGGTAATCTCGTGGCCCAAGGATACGCCCGATTAGACCCGTCAGAGCGCGTCAATTTCATCGAGCACGTTGTCCGGCGTGGCGAAACGCTGGGTGAAATAGCGGAGCGGTATGGCATTGGGCTGAGCGGGGTTCGTGCCGCGAATCCCAGAGTGCGACCGCGCAGGATGCGCATAGGGCAGCGTCTCGTCATTCCCTTGAGCCAGGCAGTCCGCAAAAGGGTCGCCAGGAAGGGCAAGGCGAACACCGTAACCCGCGCCGCGGCGGTGCCCCCCAGCGGTTACCACACCGTTAAGTGGGGCGACACCCTGTGGATCGTGGCGCAGCGCTACGGCGTTACGCTCGAGGATCTGAGAGCTTGGAACAACATCCCGGTGGGTGAAACCCTCCTCCAAACCGGCCAACGCCTGCGCGTCAAGCCGTAGCGGTTCCCATGCCGCGGGATTCCTACTGAAGTTGGCCCGACTCGGACGGACGGTATCCCTCCAAAACGGAAGTTGCGTACCCGTTGCGCGGATCCAATCCTTCTTCCAAGAGTTCATTCAACCTGGTAGGACCGCGGTTGTACGCCAAGAGCGCGAGTGAGAGCTCGCCCTGATACCCGTCCAACAGCTGCCGCAGGAATCGAAAACCGATCCGCAGATTCACCTCTGCGTCAAACAGATCTTCATCGGCGAGACCTGGGTCGAATATTCTCGCTGTCTTGGGCATGACCTGAGCCAGCCCCAGCGCACCGGCTGAGCTTTTGGCCTTCGGGTTGAAGCGGCTCTCAGCATAGACTACACGGAATCCAAGCTCAGGATCGAGCCCTTCCTCCAGCGCGATGTCGTAGATCGACGCTGTTAGGGCCGGGTCCAGGTTGAACCGAGCTGCGTAATCGAGCAAGGCCTGCGCGCGCAGGAACTCCCGGGCAGGAACTTCGCCCTCCACTGAATCCAGCACTTCATGGGAAAGCTGAAGTCCGGCCAAGGTGACGGTTCCGGCGAATAATGCGCTCGCTGTCTGGTCGCCGTGCCTGGCGGAGCCCAGGAGCCCGGCTAGCAACACTGTGCATGCCACTATGGCCACTCCGCGGGCGGCGAGTCGCTGAGTAACCGATAATCGGCCCCAAGTTCTATCGTGAGTCCCAAGGTTTAAGTCAGTCATCTAAATGCAGTCTCCCCCCTGCTGGGGTTTTCTATTCGGTTCGCTTCCATACTCCACTCCGTCCACCGTACTTCTCGAGAAGGCGGACGTCGCAAAGCTCCATGTCGTGCCCGGCGGCCTTTACCATGTCGTACACGGTGAGTAGCGCCACCGTGACGGCCGTCAGAGCTTCCATTTCCACGCCGGTCCGTCCCACACTGCTGGCCGAGGCAACCACGTGAATGCCGGGTAGGTCCGGATCGGCCGTGGCCGTCACGTCCACGTGGTCCAGGACAATGGGGTGGCACAGCGGTATGAGATCAGCCGTTCGCTTCGCCCCCATGGTACCGGCAAGTTCCGCCGTTGTCAGAACATCCCCCTTGGGGTTGATGTTCCGGACTACCGCTTCGAAGGCCTCACTGGACATGCGGATTCTGCCCTCGGCAACCGCCCGCCGGGCGGTTTCGGGCTTGGGCCCCACATCCACCATTTTGGGACGCCCCGAAGCGTCCACGTGGGAGAGCTTCACAGGATTTCCGCCACGTCAGCAGCCAATACGGCCATGGCGAGCTGAGGATTCACGTTCTTTTGCGTCTTGATCCGGTGGCTCTCGACCAGGCTCATAGCCTTTAAGTATTTGTCAGTACTTGACTTATCCTTATCAGCAGAGGTTCTTAGCTCAGCCCTGAGTCGCATCGCCAGGGCGTCCAGCATCGTGCTGAAATCGCCCCGGGCGCCCCAAGGCGGCTGGAGCAGGGCCTCACCAGCCCAATATTCGGGGCCCCTTCGAACAGCGTTGAGGAACCGCTCGGCGGCTCGGCCACCCCGGCTGGCACCCTCCGCTGCCGTGAGGGCACGTGCCACAGATCCCTCGGCCAGCTGGGCGATCCGCTCGGCCTCCTCAGGTTCCTTCCCGAGTTCGTTAACCAGCAAGTTTCGGACCTCCAGGTCGCTCAGGCGCCCCACTCGAAGCGCCACCAGGCGTGAACGTATTGTCGGCAGGAGTGCGTCGGGGCTCGAGGAAGTCAGCAATAACGTAGTGTTTGCCGTGGGCTCCTCGAGCACTTTGAGGAGGGCATTCGCCGCTTCCTGGCTAGCCTCCTGGACGATGAGGCGATCGGCGTCTCCGAGGATAATCACCTTGCGCTTGGCCTGAAACGGCGTCAGGCCGGCAACGCGCTGCAGGAGACGGGCGGACGCCAGACGGTGGCTGGCTTGGCCGTCGGGGGGAGAATAGATCGGGTTACGCCGTCGTTCCTGGATCGCCTCCGCCAAGGCCTCCTGTGCCTCTTGGATCTGCTTGTCCTTGCCTCCCACCCGGCCGCCCGGGGGAAGGGGAATGAACCAATGTAGGTCAGGATGGGTCAGCTCTCTCACCTGGCGCGCGGAGCGGCAGTCGGAGTCCGGCTTGCAGCCTTCGTCCCGGCAGAAAAACACCTCGGCGAGCCGCAGTGCAATGCGTTGCTTGCCTACGCCGACAGGACCGGTCAACAGGACTGCTTGTGGGAACCGGCCGGAGGCAATGGCGCCTTCCAGCCGGTTCATTAACGATTGGTGACCGTAGAGAGGTGGTAAACTCATCGCCGTGAAATGTAAGGATTGCCCTACAAAAAGGTATCCGGTAAGGGTCAACTGATGGTCAAGTGATTGTGCCGTAACTGTTTGAGTATCTTCGGACAGGTCGCGGCCCTATCGCTGGCTTGATAGTGATTACTCACTCTTCTGTTTGATAATGAGAGGCCCACTCTCACGCTGTGGGACAGGAGAGTGGGAGGGCGCTAATCCCGCCCCCTCCAGACTTTCCAGCGATCCAGGACCTCCGCGCCACGCACGGCGTACATCTCGTCGAATTGTGCCACGGTGAGGCATGAATGATTCGGCAGGATGCGAACGCGCGTGCCGACCGGAAGGGCCTGGTTTATGCGGCCGTGTTCCTGACTCACTGCCACGACCCTCGCGTCCGGATCCAATTCCCCCGCTCCGTAGTCCCGGTAAATCTCACCCATAGTGGTATGATGGGGTGGACCGGGCCCGGGGTCTTTAGACAGCGCCAGGGCGCCGGCATCGACGATGCAGTGCTTGGCACCCGCTGGCGATGACACCACGCTCGAAAGCACTGTGGCAGCGCACGCGGCTGGAGTGCAAGATCCCAGCGCGACCTGCGTGTAATCGAACAACGCATAGTTCCCGGGCCTGGCCTCGGTCACGCCCGGGAGTGCACGCACTGCGCGCATCGCCGGCGTGGAACCCACGCTCACGGTAGTGACATCGATACCGGTGCTCCGCAGGCGTTCGGCGAAGCGCACCATCACGGCCCGTTCCCTCTCGCCAATGTCAGCCGCTGCTTCGGCAGACGCGACGTTGTACGCATGACCGGAGTGGGACAGGATGCCATCGAGCTGCAGGAACGAGGAATCTGCGATGGCTCGGGCTACGAGAACCGCCTCGTCGCCTCCTGGATCGACTCCCGCCCGGTGGTAGCCGCAGTCCACTTTCAGGAGCACGTGCAACGGTTGCTTCGTGCCCTCCAGCGCGTCGACGGCCTCTTGCGAGTCAACGACGACACGGAGGCACACGCGGCCGGCCAGGTCGACGACGTCGGGAATCCGGTTCAGAATTACGGGAAACGCCCATGTGATGTCTTCGAACCCGTGATCCGCAAACACCCGCGCCTCGTAGAGGGTGGAAACCGTAATTCCTCCCGCTCCCAAAGCGCCTTGCCGCTCCGCGATCTCGAGGCATTTGTGGGTCTTGATGTGCGGGCGCAGTGACACTCCCAGTTCCCGCGCCCGGTCGGCCATCCAACTGAGGTTGGCGTCCAGGCGGTCGAGATCCAGAAGCAGGGCCGGCGTTGGCAGCTCTTGTATCGTCTTCGATGGCATGCGTGTTTCACCAGGGAGCAGGGAACGGGCAAATGCGCACGTACCGCTTGCCAATCACGGCTCACCTAATCAGATGCAGCTCCGTCTGCCGGCGCAGCACCCAGCGTACCTCTCCATCCGGTGTTACTTCGGCCTCTTCTTCCTGCATCATGCGCACCGGTCGTCCGCCCCATTCCGGTATCGGCGTCGTGACTTGCAGTTCGGTGGAGAACCACATGTTCGCGAGCACGGGAACATCCCCCCGCCCCGGAACGCCGTCCTGACGATCCCACAGGCCGATCAACGGTCCGGCGCCGTGGCCGTGGTCTCCAATAGGGTGGGTGTACATCGTACCGTTCAATCCCGCTGACCGCATTCTGGCGAGCACCGCCGTTAGAACTTCGTTTCCGGCGCGCCCGACCCGCATTTCCTCGAGCAAGATATCCTGCAACTTGTTGCTGTTAGCCAAGGCGCCCTGCAAGCCTTTGGGGGCGTTGGTTTCACCCTCTCGCAGCACGTATGCCATGTGCTGGGTGTCGGTGGCGAGGCCGAGTGCCACAATGCCGAAATCACAATGCAGAACGTCACCCCGTTGAATCACGTTGGATTCTGGTTCGCCACCGTTTCGCTGTATATTGATCGACGGTTGAAACCAGCTCCCGAGACCGAGGTCGTTGACTCGCTGCCGCATCCACCAGACGACGTCGTCGGTGGTTGTAATCCCTGGTGTGATGATCTGGTTGGAGAACGCCGCAGTGATGATGTCGTGAACGACCAGCTGCATCCGCCGGTACACTTGCGTCATGCTCGGCACTCGGAGAGCCAGGTAGTCGATGGCCAGCCTCGGCTCGCGCACCACCCGCGAGGTCAGGTCCTCCCCGAGGGCATCCCGCATCTGCTGCCATTCTCCGGCGCTCAGCCCGTCGGCGAAGTTGTGTACGTGGGCAATGTTCACAGCTATGCGGCGGGGATTGCGCTCGCGAATGACGCGGGCCAACAAGTCCCACTGTGCCGGGCCCCACAGTTCCCGTGGTCGGCCGTCGGGCGCCGCCTCCGTATCGCGGATCGCTTCATACAGTCCCCCCTGCGAAGATCCTCCAAGTGCCAGCCGTTCCACTCCTTCCTCCGGCCCTCGGTCGAAGAAGACGTAGATGGTGCGACGGCGAGCGGCGAGCGTGGTGGGCGAAACGAGGGCACGGAATACGGGATCTTCGTTGTACTCCCGCATCGGGATCACCCACATATCTACACCGTGGGTCCGCATGACTTTAGGCAAGTTCGTTTCCAGCCGCTCGCGCAACCACGCCTGACGAATAACCGCTTGCTCTCTCAATGTGCCGAATGGCCGGGCTGGGTCGAACTGTTGTGCGGTGACGGCGGGTGAACTCCAGGCGACGAGAAATGCGAGTGCAAGAAGATGACGGCGCATACGGTTGGTTCTCCGCGTGAAGGGTGGTGCCTGAACCAAATGATGCAGGATCGTTCTGATTTTTGCCACCGAGGTCGTCTCTGTGATGTCAGTGACTATCTTAACGCCTGCGGATCTTAGCAACGGCACATTTGGAAAGGCTGGGTGGGAATGGGGGATAACGGGTATCCGTTAGAGCCGTCGGTGGACGAAATGCGAACGATGGTCGATCGAGTAGCCGCGCGGGTGATCGAGCACATAGCGTCGCTGCCGAGCCAGCCGGCCTCCTACACCGAAGACGGCCGGGCAGGAGCACGCGCGCTGGCGGAATCGCTCCCGGAGCAGGGAACCAAGCTCGACCTACTGTTGGACCTCTTGTTCGAGCGGGCCATCCCGCTCTCCTACAACACCGCCGGACCGGGTTACCTCGCGTACATCCCGGGCGGCGGCCTGTTTCCGTCCGCCGTTGCCGACCTCATTGCCAATGCCGTGAATCGATATGTCGGTGTGTGGATTGCCGCACCGGGGTTGGTGCAGCTCGAGATGAACGTCATTCGGTGGTTTTGCGACATCGTCGGTTATCCGCCAGACGCAGGCGGCATACTCACCAGCGGTGGATCGTTGGCCAATTTCACTGCGGTCGTAACGGCACGGAGGGAACGGCTTCCCGACGACTTCTCGTCCGGGACGATCTATACGTCGGACCAAACGCATCACTCGGTGCGTAAAGCGACTGTCCTGGCGGGTTTCCCGGAAGAAAACGTTCGCGAGATACCCACCAATGACCGTTACGAGCTGCGCCTGGATGTCTTGCAGCAACGAATCGCCGAGGACCGTAGGGCAGGGCTGCAACCGTTCTTGGTGGTGGCCAGTGCCGGGACCACCAATACCGGTGCCGTCGACGACCTGGACGGCGTCGCGGACACGGCGCAGCAAGAGGGCCTCTGGCTCCACGTGGACGCTGCGTACGGAGGGTTCTTCATGCTCACGCAACGGGGGCGTGAGGTACTACAAGGCATCGAGCGAGCAGATTCCATCGCTCTCGATCCCCACAAAGGGCTGTTCCTCCCCTACGGGAACGGGTCGCTGCTCGTGCGCGACGCCGGCGCTCTGCGACGGGCTCATGCGACCTTCGCCGACTACATGCCAGCCATGCAGGACGACGCAGACTTCGTCGACTTCTGTGACGTATCTCCGGAACTCTCACGGGACTTCAGAGGGCTTCGTGCCTGGCTACCCATCAAGCTCTATGGTATCGACGCGTTTCGCAGGAGTCTGAACGAAAAGCTCGATCTGGCCCTCTGGGCGGTGGATCAGCTGCGGACCATATCGGACGTCGAGATCCTAGCCGAGCCCCGACTCTCGCTCACGGCCTTCCGGCTGGCTCCTCCGGGACGCTCCGAAGGCGAGCTGGACGCTCTCAACCGCGAGCTGCTCCACCGCATCAACGCCCGGAGGAACGTCTACCTCACGGGTACCTCTCTCAGCGGTAGGTTCGCCCTCCGCATCTGTGTGCTGTCGTTCCGCACCCATCGCGACCGCATGGAACAGTGTCTGGCCGACATTCGAGACTCTGCCGAGGAGCTGACCTAGATACCAGTGCGTTCCTAGGAACTGCGCCTCTGCACGGTCAACCGCGTGCTCGGGGTGATTGAAGGCCTCTTGACACTACGCCCTACCAGTATCCTGTCGAAATGGCACTATAAGCTATAATTTGATCTTTAACATGTCACTATGGCAGTCATTGACTGGCACAGCTGTTGCACAAGTGGTGAGGTGAGTTCAGTGGCGGGTTCGCCGCCAGTGAAATCCATAATTTCAGAGAATCTGGAGGTACGCATGTTACCCGTCTTGAAACGCAACAGGTTGGCTCAGGTCGGCTGGGACGTTTTCGACGTCGGTCGCGAGTTCGACCGTTTGCTTGGCAGCACGTTCGGTGCTCCTTCTTCGTCGGCGTGGGCGCCGGCCATCGACGTCCGGGAAACCAAGAACGAGTTCCTGGTGAGCGCCGAGTTGCCCGGTCTCACGAAGGCCGATGTAGAGATCACCCTTGAGAACGGTGTCTTGTCGCTCAGTGGTGAGAAGAAAGAGGGGTTTGAGGAGGGAAGCTTGGAATCCGGCCGCTACAGTCTGGAGCGGCGGTACGGGAGGTTTCAGCGGAACTTCAGCCTGCCCCGCGGCATAGACGCCGACAAGGTAAAGGCAGAGTTTTCCGACGGCATTCTGACGATCACGCTGCCGAAGTTGGCCGCGGCCAAGCCGCGTCAGATCAAGATCGAATCGTGAGGCGTGAGCCTACCTACTTGCCTCGCGCAATCAAACGGTCTTGGGCCGAGACGACTATAGTGTAGCGGTGGCCAGTTTTGGCCTCATCAGGTGCGCCGGTTGGTATGGAGCTGAGGTGCCAGCCCCGCACCATGATGCCTGCGACGACCGCGTGCGACAGCACTCCGACGACCATCAGTGCTTCGAAGGCGAATCCGACCACCGCTCCAGCCGCGAGGCTCAGCATACGGAGATCGCGATGTTTGACGCGGTCGAGAAAATCGTGGGGGTAATCAGTGCGGTGCCGCAGGGCGAACTCCTTGGTGACATAGCTGACCAGAATGAAACCGGTTGCCGCGACCATTCCGGTGATCCACGGGAGTGACCCTGGGAACTGCCTTGCGTAAGCGGCTACGATCGCAAGGGTGACGGCAAGATCCGCATAGCGATCGAGTATGGTGTCCAACCACCCTCCCCTCGGCGTCGCGGTTCCTCTCAGTCTTGCCACCTCCCCGTCGCAACCGTCGAGTACCGAGCCGGCCTGAATCAGCACGCCACCCAATACGCCGGCACCGTACGTGCCGAGGAAAAGAAAGGCCGCGCCCAGCAGGGATATCAAGAACGATATCACCGTAATCTGGTTGGGCGTGATCTGGGTTTGCACCAGGTGCTTGGAGAGGCGGGTGGACAGCGGACGATTGATCCATCGAGAGACGAAACCGTCCTGACTGCCCTTGTGCAGGGACGTAAGAAGCCACCGCTCGGCTTCTGCCAGCGCCTCAGGTGTGTCGATATCCAACCAGCGGCAGCCGGTGACGTCCACCGCGCGTACGAGCCCACCAGATACCAACTCTGCGATCCCATGCGACAGCGAGTATTGGCCCGCGTCTTGAGCTCTCTCCAGGGCCCGAAAGAGCGCCGGACTGCAGAGAAACACGCCGGTGTCGATACCATCCCACTCGTCGAGGTCTTTCCCAATCGCGGTCAATCGGCCGTCGCCACAGCTGACTTTGGTCGCGTCGTCCGAGTCGAAGATCTGGTGCCTGTCGTAGTCGATTGCCATGCACACCTCGCCGTTCCCCGGAGGATCGAGGAGGAGCTTCTTCATAACCTCCGGGTCGAAAAGGTGATCGGCCATTACGAGGAAGAACCGCCGGTTGCCGATCTGGCTGGCCGCCGTGCGCGTGCTGGCACCGTTGCCCAAAGCCCAGTCCTCGGCGCGCAAGCAGGTAACGCTGACACCGAGGCGCTCTGCGAGGATCCCCAAATGGGCCCGGATCTCCTGCTCCCCGTGCCCCACCACCACCAAAAACTGCCGCAACCCGGCAGCGACGCAGCTCCGGAGTATTCGCTCAATCAGGGTCTGGCCCAACAACGGCACCAGAGGTTTGGGCATGTTGGAACCGAGGCGTGTGCCCTCGCCGGCAGCCAGGATGACGACGGGCAACAGGTCGGCGGACGACGATGCGTGTCTTCTCATCGGAGGGCGACCACAATCTCGCGGGCCAGTTTCTCGGTAGCTGCGGCGATCACTGAGAATCGATCCGTTAGCTCCTTGCCGGGCGAGAGGGGCTGTCCCTGTCGATTCACCACGCAGCCTCCCGCTTCCTCGACCACCAACGCGGCGGCAAAGAAGCTCTCGGCTGTCACCCTGTTCCGAATGTCGATATGGGCGTCGAGGGCGCCGGTGGCCACGAACGAGAGGGCCCGCGACGCACTGCCGAAACAGCGCACCCCACGGGCTCGCGCCATGAGCGCACACAATGCCGGCGGGGGAGCAAAATGATTCAACTCCACTGACACGAATGCCTCCTCTATGGTTTCTATGCCGGAAGTCCGCACTGGCGTTTGCCCGCGGTAGGCGCCTCCGCCCCGGCGAGCCAGCAGCGGAGTCGCCGTCTCCAGCTCGCCAACCAGGCCCCACTCGACCTCGCTGGCAGTGAGCAGTTCCCCCATAGGCAACACGGCCAGACACACGGCCGACAATCCCAGGTCGCGGCTATAGTTGTCGGAGCCATCCACTGGATCTAGAACGAAGCGAAGCTTTGGTGGTGCTTGGCCCAGCAAGAGCGGGCCGGATTCTTCGGAGAGAAGCAAGCTTTGGGGCTCCCGCTGCCGCAGGAATTGTTGTGCGCACAGCTCTGCAGTCAGATCGAACGACTGCGACACGTCACCCTTGGGATTGCGCCGCAGCGGAGCGGTGTTTGCCGGCTGGGGTGCCGCCAGCGCCGCCCGTACCGCGGTGTGGAGCTCCGTGAGCATCGCGCCCACCGGTTCAGAAGCCAGTGTCATGCTTGGTTATGGTGTGGGATCTTCGCCCGATCACCCTCCGCCATCGTCCCACCTCCTGGTTCACTAATTGGCCTTCGCCTGGGCGATCCCCACAGCGACGACACGGATCGAGCCGGCCGCGTGCCTGATCTGGCGCCGACGACAGCAGGAGTGCTGTAATGCCTTTGCTGGGGCGGACAACCTCAGGGGACCAACGGACGGTCACCACCGGGAACATTGGTGGACTGGCAACCGCAGCCTCCCCGCCACAACCGGGCTCAGCCCTACCCGACGCAGGGCCACGCCACGCTCACGCTCCAGCAACGCACTCGACAATCCGGCGAGTAACGTGACCAATCAAACGTTGGAAAGGGAGATACCCCGCTCTGGGAGTTTTCCCGTTCGGTTGCTGACGACAACCGGTGATGTGCTAAGCGGTACAGGTCGAGGCCGCCAAGCACCAACCGTGGACGGTTGGTCGGACCGTTCAATGACCACGTCGGCGAGCGTCGCGATGGGTGTCACCTTCCCAGTGGCACCTGATTCCAGGGGGCTCGGCCCGCCTCAGGTCATTGCATGGAACATAATCGGTTCCCCGACACAAAACGGCCGATTCTCGGTGGATGGAGCCCGTCGGGCAGCCAGGGCTGTGGTTTCGCGCTCTCCGTATCCTCGGACGGAGACCACAAAGCGTCTAGGGACGGTGCCAGTGCCCGTGGGCCGCCGACCAGACGCGGCTGTCGTCTGAATCCCTGCCCCCGGTTCCGAAGAACAGCGCGGTCGCGAGCACCAGCAGGACGCCCAGCACGATCATTGCCAGGATCAGCGGACCTTGCCGCCGGCGTTCGTGGCTCTCTTTCTTGCGTTCGACCCGCCGCGTGCGGGCCGCCTTCTTGGTGGACATTCACCACCTCGCTCTCAACACCACGTTG
>Ga0209980_10002001_pt1 | contig 11185 bp, 10 predicted proteins | sample CR02metaG_FD_183611 | JGI IMG/M metagenome (GOLD analysis project Ga0209980, IMG submission 183611) | Deep subsurface microbial communities from Mariana Trench to uncover new lineages of life (NeLLi) - CR02 metaG (SPAdes) (version 2) | ecosystem: Environmental > Aquatic > Marine > Ocean trench... | reverse complement strand
ATCAACTTCATCCAGCCCGACCAGTTCCCGTACGAGTCGGCGACCGGTCTCGTCTACGACTCGGGGGACTACGAGACCGCGATGCGCAAGGCGATGGAGATGATCGGCTACGACGAGCTGCGCGCCGAGCAGGCAAAGGCCCGCGAGGAGGGCAGGCTGGTCGGCATCGGGATGGCGTCGTTCACTGAGATCGTCGGCGCCGGCCCCTCCAGGGACTACGACATCATCGGACTGAAGATGTTCGACTCGGCTGAGCTGCGCGTGCATCCGACCGGCAAGGCGATCCTCAAACTCGGCGTCAAATCCCAGGGGCAGGGTCACGAGACCACCTTCGCTCAGATCGTGGCCGAAGAGCTTGGGATACCTGCCACCGACATCAAGGTGGTCGAAGGAGACACGGACAACACGCCGTACGGCCTTGGCACCTACGCGTCGCGGTCAACGCCGGTCGCCGGTGCCGCTACTTCGCTTGTGTCGCGCAAGGTGCGCGACAAGGCCAGGGACATTGCAGCGCACATGCTGGAGGCTTCGGCCGATGACCTGGAATGGGAGAACGGCAAGTTCTCGGTCAAGGGCTCGCCGGACTCGTCGGTGTCGATCCAGGACATCGCCTTTGCCGCCTACACCAACCATCCGGAAGGCATGGAGGCAGGCCTGGAAGGGGTTCACTACTACGACCCGCCGAACCTGACCTACCCGTTCGGCACCTACATCGTCGCCGTCGAGATCGATCCAGGGACCGGGCAATGGAAGGTCAACCGCATGGTTGCGGTTGACGACTGTGGAGTGCGCATCAACCCGATGATCGTCGACGGGCAGATCCATGGCGGCCTCACCGAGGGCTACGCCATGAGCAACATGCAGTGGATGACATTCGACGACGACGGCAACTGCCTGACTGCCCACTTCGACAACTACATGGTCCCGACGGCCTGGGAAACCCCCAGGTTCGAGCTTGGTGAGACGATTACCCCGTCGCCGCACCATCCGATCGGAGCCAAGGGTGTCGGGGAGTCGGCCACGGTGGGGTCACCGGCGGCCTATGTCAACGCCATCATCGATGCGCTGCAGCACACGGGCGTCACCAACATCGATATGCCCGTGCTACCGGATAGAGTCTGGAAGGCTATCCAGGAAACCTCGGGGTGACCCCATGAACCGCAGGCTCCTCGAGCTTGCAACAGACCTGCACCGTCGCCACCGCCCCTACGTGGTGGCGACGGTCGTTTGGTCGCGTGGCCCGTCTTCTGGCAAGCAGGGGGGAACCGCCCTCATCGAGCCCGACGGCACCGTCCATGGCTGGATTGGGGGAGCTTGCGCCAGGCCGGTGGTGGTGAGGGAGGCGAGACGCGTGCTCAAGGACGGCGCTCCGCTCCTCATGTACCTCGGGCCGGCAGAGGAGCTCGACGGCCACGACCGCGAAGGGGTGGTCACGGTACCGATAGCCTGTGCATCTGAGGGAGCGATGGAGGTGTTCATGGAACCGATGCTGCCGCAACCTCACGTAGTCGTCGTCGGCCGATCACCCGCAGTCGGTGTGCTGGCAGGCCTGCTCAGGGTGATGGATTGGCGAGCCACGGTCGTTGACGATGAGTCCGGCAGTGCAGACCTGCCAGACGGAGTTGAACTGGTGGAGTCGGTTCAGAACATGGCGCACATCGGTATCGACGAAACCACGGCAATCGTCATCGCCACCCAGGGCCACTACGACGAACCGGCGCTCGAAGCCGCCCTCGCCACCTCCGCCGGTTACATCGGGCTTGTCGCCTCTGCTGCGCGCGGTGAAACCGTGCTCGGGTATCTCCGAGATCGAGGGTATGAGGAGGATTCGCTGCGCCGGATCCATACCCCGGCGGGTGTCGACCTTGGCCCGGTCCAGCATTCAGAGATCGCCGTTGGAGTGCTCGCCGAATTGGTCGCAGTGCGGACTTCCGGTGGGTTGTCGGGTATCGCCGAGATGGAATCGGCATCGGTTGCAGAGACTGCGATCGATCCCGTCTGCGGCATGACCGTTACCATCTCCGACGCCCGATTCATCACCGACCATGAGGGTGACATCTACTATTTCTGTGCCCCAGGCTGTCAGCACTCCTTCGAGGCCGAGCCGGCACGCTTCGCTTCCGTGGATCAGAGGTAATCAGTGAAGATCACAGAAGTCCTCGAGGTCGACAGAGATCCCGCACAGGTCTGGGAGCTGTTCTGCGACGTGCATGAGCTTTCGTTGTGCTTGCCAGGCGCCGAGCTGACAGAAGACAAGGGCGATGGGGTCTACGCGGGCAACGTCTCGGCAAAGCTGGGTCCGATGAGTAGCAACTTCGTCGGCGAGTGCACCATCGTGTCGGACAACGAGACGATGACTGGGAGTGTCAAGGGCCAGGGCATGGACAAGTCGGGCGGCAGCGTCGGCCTGGTGCAAGTCGACTACGCCGTCGTAGCCAACGGGGGCGGCACCCGCGTCACCATCGACGCCGACGTGACCCTGTCCGGAGCAATTGCCCAGTTCGGCCGAACCGCCATCATCCAGGAGATGTCGACACGGCTGATTGCCGAGTTCGCCGAGTGCCTCGAAGCCAAGCTGGCTGCCGGGTCGGCTGAACAGGCTCACGAAATCCATGCCGCGGAAGTGAAGGGCGTCTCGCTGTTCTTCTCATCGTTGTGGGCGACGATCAAGGCATATTTCAAGCGCGGCGGTGACGACTAAGAGGCTCCGCAAATAGCGCAGAGATCTGGTCTCTGTCGCAAGGCCATTGCGGAGCCGTGGCCCGAGCGGCCCCGCCGCGAAGCGGCAAGAGCGGGAAAAATGGCTCCACTTCTGTCGAGACGACCGGTCGCCTATCGGTGCGCGCTCTAGGGCGTCAGCGATGCGCCGTATTACGTATTACGTATCACGTAGTCCGTCCGGCCGTTTCGACTGATCCGTTCGGCGCCTTGCCTCCATGATCACGGCTACATTGCCTCCGGTACCAGCGAGAGGAGCACCCGTGTCCGGCCCATTGCAGGTTTACCTCTACATCCATGACGCCATCCTTCGCGAGGTCGCCGAGCTCGAGGTTGTCGCCCGCGAGCTGAACGGTGAGGACGCGACGGAAGTAACTGCCTTGGCCGAGCGCATGACCTGGTTCCACAAGATGGTCAAGCAACACGAACACGCCGAGGAAGAGATCCTTTTTCCCGCGATGAACGACCGCTATCGCTTCGTCGCCGAGACGTATAAGTTCGACCACGACCACTTCGAGGATCAGGTCTTCGACGGGATCGATGCCGCCTTTGCTGGCCTCGCTCGGTCCAACGGCAACGGGGAGCGCAAGGATCACCTTCGCCTGTTGCATCGGCAGAACATCGCGCTCAACGTGCATATGAAACTTCACATCTCCAAGGAGAATGAGCTGCTGATCCCAAAGCTGGAGAAGGAGTTCGATATCGAAGAGCAGATCGCAATCGCCGGTGGCATGGCCGGGATGTTCGACCCACAGCTGATGGGGGAGACGGTCGGGTTCATGTACCGGGGGCAGTCGGTACAGGATCGCGAGGGGATGATCCGGTTCTTGATGAACGTGCTCCCCGAGGAAGCGTTCGGAGGGCTATCAGGCATGCTCGAGGGAATGGGCGCAGACGACTGGGCGGAGATGCAGCGCCGCATCCCCGAACTGAGCGCATGAGACCGCGCACCGATAGGTGACCGGTCGTCTCGACAGAAGTGGAGCCATTTTCCCCGCTCTTGCTGCTTCGCAGCGGGCCGCTCGGGCCCCGGCTCAGCGGATTCTCGTCATCACCAAAAGCCGTATCGCGTCTCATCCGCTTCGCCTTCGGTTTCCCGCTCTTGGCTACGGGCCACATCGGGCCACGGCTCCGCAAATGGATTTGCGACAGAGACCGGATCGTGCCCTCTTTGCGGAGCCTCTAGGACGTTCGACTCTCCCGCGTACCTGAGGAGACGCTGCCGGCATAGCTTGCGAGCGGAGGGGGGTCTTGGAGCTCGCGAATACCGGTGACCGCGGCCACCGCCCTTTCGTATCGACCCGCCGGCGAGTACCTTTGGGTCACGGTCAACCAAGGAGGATTCATGGCCGATCACCCAAACGCCGATCTGTATCGCAAAGGCTTGGAACGCTTCGCCGTTGGAGACACCGACGCCTTAGGGGAGATGCTCGCCGATGACGTCGTCTGGTGGCAGATTGGAATGACGGAGCCGGTACGCGGCAAGCAGGCCGTGATCGAGCAGATGGCAGTGTTCGAGGACGTCGAGTTCGAGCTGGATGTCCACGACGTGCTCGCCAACGATGAACACACACTCGCGCTTGTGGCGGTCACCGTTCGGGCGGGAGATCAGGAGTTCAGCTACCGGACCGCGGAGATCGTTCACTTCGATGATGGCAAGGTAACCGAGCGCTGGGCGTTTTCGGACGACACCGAGGCCATCAAGGGCTTCTTTGGTCAGTTCGCCTGAGAGCGACCGATCCTGCAACAAACAGAGTCCATCACGATCGAGCGGCCGCCCGCGGAGGTGTGGGCGCTGGTCGGCGATGTCCGCAACTGGACCAAATGGTTGAAGGACATCTCGGACGTCGCAACAAGCCACACGTTCACAAGTGTCGCAACTCAGCTCAATCGTTCACCCAACGGGGGAGGCGGCGTCCCGTAGCGACGGGAAGTCGGTGATGAGCCCATCCGCCGCGACCTCGAAGATCTCCTCGGGGCGAGGAAGCCCGCGCAGTTGATGGCTGCCCAAGCTTCGCAAGCGGACATCATCGTGAGGTGAGCCAACGGCCTCCTCCGCGGCCTGGCCGGAGAGCAGGATCTGGCCGCCGTGGCCCGCCGAGCACAGCCGGGATGCGGCGTGAACGGGCAGGCCGATATAGCCGCTGCTGGTCATGGTGATGTCTCCGGTGTGTATCCCGACGCGGACCCGCACGTCATGTCCCTCCGGCCACGGACGCTCGCCAAGCGCCCGTTGCAGGGTTACCGCCGCTTCGAGCGCCGCATCGACTCGCTCGAACACCGAAAAGGACTCGTCGGCGCGCACCTCGACCTGGCGTCCCCCAGCCGCAAGCACCGAATCCTTGATCGCTTCACGCACACCGGCCAGCAGCTCCGCATAACCGTCGCCCAGCTGGTGCAGGAGATGGGTGGAGCCCTCGATATCGGTGAACAGCAGCGTGACGAGCCCGGATGGGAGGGCGGCCGACTCCGGTGACGTTGCGCCGAGCTTCCGCTCCGATTCCAGCTGTCCGGTGATGAAGCCAACCGGCACCAGCCCGTACTTCTTGGCGGCGTTCAGCAGTCGCGTTCGGGATCGCTCGCGCGCCGCATCCGACTCGAAGTGCACTTGATCGAAACGGCTGAGCGCATTGCGCACGTGCGACTCGTCGTTGATGGGAAGACCCCGTTTTCCCGTCGAATCGACGTAGGCGAAGTCGCTGTTCGGGAGCTTCGCTCGTTCGCTTGCCGTGAGCTTTGCCATACCGACATTTTACCGGCTACCCAGCGCTGCCGGCCCGATGTGATGCCGGCAGATCAGTGCTGACAGCCTGCAGACCAGAACGTGCTGCGACTGCGGATCACGTCACGGATGATCGAGTCGCCACAGCGCGGGCAGGGTTCTTCCTCTCTGCCGTACACGGCGAGTTTGCTGATGAACTCCCCGGACCGGCCGTCTGGGAGGAGATAGGCCGAGTCACCGAGGGTGGTGCCGCCGGCAGCGATGCCGGCTTCCAGCACCAGATGCAGCGCCCCGAGCAACCTCTCGATTTCTTCGACGGTGAGGGATCCACCTGGGCGATGCGGATCGATTCGGGCGGTGAACAGGGTCTCGTCTGCGTAGATGTTGCCGACCCCGGCGATGATCGTCTGGTCGAGCAGGAGCGCCTTGATCGGAGCCGACCTCCCCTCGAATCTGCGGTGGAGCTCATCGGCCGAAGGCGGATCGGCCCATGCATCCGGGCCGTGGGTGGAAGATGGGGCTTCCCCAAGCTCTTCAGGAGTCAGCACCACCGTGTATCCGAACGTTCTCGGGTCGGTGAAGCGCAACTCAGCGTTGTCGTCGAGGCCGACGCGGACGTGGGTGTGCGGCGGTACTTCCGATTCGCTCGGGGCAATGCTGAGCCTGCCCGACATCCCGAGGTGCACCACCCAGGTCAGGCCGTCATCGAGCAGGATCAGGAGGCGTTTGCCGTGCCGGGTGGTGTCGATGATGTGCCTCCCCTGGAGTCGAGCGGCGAAATCGGCCGGCTGCTCCTGACGGCGCAGCATGCGATCCCTGGTCACCGACACGGTGGTGATCGATCGGCCGACGAGCTGCGGGTGAATCAGCCGTCGGATCGTTTCGACCTCGGGGAGCTCAGGCATCGGGTCCCCCGACTACTGGTCCGTATCGGGCCGCTTCACGGCCCGATTCTGGGGTCGATGTCCTGTGGTGACTGCGCGGTCTCTCGGTCGGGGGACACGACCCGTGGATTGTTGTGGAATTCGATCCGACGGTGGGAGAGGTCGCAGAACGGCTGGTTCTGACTGGCGCCGCAACGGCACAGGGTGAACCGCGGACCGGCGGTGAACAACTCACCCCCGGCATCGCGAATCTCAACGTTTCCCCGCACCATGAGCGGACCGTTTGGCCATGGGATGACGGTCGTTTCCGCCGGCGGCTGCTCGCCGGGAGCACCGTCGGTGCGTTCGTAGGTGAGCGCACCCGTCGGACACTTCTCGATGGCCCGTGCGATCTCTTCTGCGCTGTCGGCCTCGATCGCTATCCACGGGCTGGCCTGCACATCGAACACGTGGGGGAGCGCGTTGAGGCAAATCGCAGTGTGGATACAGAGCTCGGAGTCCCAGTGCACCACGATCTCGTCGGTGCGGTATGAGCGCTTGACCATCGACTCCCCTTGGGTCTGGTGTCCTCGCCTCACCGTACCGTCGCGGTGCCGGCCCAAAGCCGGCACTCTTCGATGTCGCCGAAGCCGCGACGCTATAGCCGGGGAACGAAACCGCCGATCTAGCGGAGACGCGGAAAGGTATCGATGAAGCGGATCGTTCTCGTCGTGATGATGCTTGTGGTCACCAGTTGCGGCAGCCCGTCGGCGCCGAGCTCGTCCGTACCCACAGCCGACTTGTCAACGCCGCCCGGCGTGACCCCGGTCGATGACTCGGTTCTACACACCGAATCCACCGCCACGCCGCCGGAGACGGCAGACGCTCCGGCGCCGGATCAGACAGACTGCGCCGGAGGCAGAGTCACCTTCGAGTACCCGCCGGTCGATCTCGACCGGATCGAATACGTGACCCCGCTCGGACTCATGAGTGGCTCCCACGTGACTCCGGTCGACCACCAGTACTACCAAAATTTCAAGGAGCCGGATTGGGACATCACGGTCTATAGCCCGGCCGCCGGCACCATCACCGACATCCAGCACATGCAGCAAACCGTATCGGATGGTCCCGGGGAGACGATCGACGACTACCGGCTGGTCATCGAACACACCTGCACCATCTCGAGCATCTTCATCCATGTGGGGCAACTATCTCCCCGACTATCCAAGGTCGCACCCCCGGCCGGTGGATACGCCCCCATCGACCTACCGGTCGAGGCTGGAGAGACGATCGGGTCTTTTCGCAGGAACGTCGACTACAACGTTGTCGATCTCGAGGTGACTCTCGAGGGTCTCCTGGTCCCGGCCCACTACGAACAGGAGAGCTGGAAGATCCACACACCCGACCCTTTCGACTACTTCACCGGTGAGATCCAGGAAGTGCTCATCGCTAAGAGCTTGCGCACCGAGGAGCCCTTCGGCGGCAGATTCGCTTACGACATCGATGGTCGGCTTGTCGGAAACTGGTTCCAGCAGGATACGAATGGCTATGCCGGGTCGGACCGCGACCGGTACTGGGCCGGACACCTTGCAGTTGCCTACGACCTGTTCGACCCCTCCCACGTCGTTGTGTCGATCGGCACCTTCGACGGCGTTTCCGCCCAGCTCGCCGTGCGGGGCAACGCTCCGGATCCTCGGAATGTTTCGATCGAATCCGGAGTGGTCATGTACGAATTGGTCGATTACGACTACTACGTGGAGGGGGAACGCTGGGACCGAGTCAGCCTGGCGAAAGACATTGAGGCCAGAAACCTTGATGAGCGAATCTCCGGGGTCGTGCTGTTCCAGCTGGTCGACGACCGGACCCTCAGGGTTGAGACCTTCCCCGGCAAGACCGCCCCGCAGGTTGACGGGTTCACCGCGTCCGCCTTGATCTACGAACGCTGACTCAACAGCTCAGCTGGGTGCGCGCGCAGTAGCTGTCCGTCGGTGAAGAGCGGATGGAGGCCGGCAGGGGTTGGCGAACACAGGACTCAGACGATCCGGCGCTCCGTTGCCCATCGGGTGAGCTCATGCCTGCTCGAAAGCTGCAGCTTGCGCAACACCGCAGAAACATGCGACTCGACCGTCTTGACCGAGATCGACAACCGTGTTGCAACCTGCTTGTAGCTGTAGCCGCGCGCAATCTGTCGAAGCACTTCCTGCTCCCGGGGGGTGAGCTGATCCAAGTCGGGGTCGTGCTCCACCGGCATCGTCTCTGTGAACGCATCGAGGACGAAGCCGGCGAGGCGGGGCGAGAACACCGCGTCGTCCGCCGCTATCCGATCGATTGCCGCAGCCAGCTGCTCCGGCGAGATCGACTTGGTGACGTACCCGCGAGCACCACCCCTGATCATGGCGATCACGTCTTCCGGTGCGTCGGAGACGGACAAGGCGAGGAAACGTACCTCGGGGTTGGTCTCGGTGATGTTCTTGACCACGGTGAGGCCACCGCCTCCTGGCATGTGGACGTCGACCAGCACCACGTCTGGTCTCGCCTTCCTGATCGCATCTATTGCCTTGTCGACGTCGGTCGCCCAACCGACGACATCGAATCGATCGTCGAGCTCGGCGCGGACGCCACTCAGGAAGAGCTCGTGATCGTCCACGAGGAAGACAGAAATCGTCATGTCCCCTCGCCTGTCATGTGGAGGTGAACCTCGGTTCCTTCGCCCGGTTTGCTGTTGATCTCTGCGGTTCCGCGGTGCCGCTGCATCCTGCCAACGATCGATTCGCTGATACCCAGCCGCTCCTCCGGCACCTCATCGATGTCAAACCCTGAGCCTTGGTCGCTGATCCACACGTCGATGGTCTCGTCCGTGGCCTCCGCATACACCGAAACCCGATTGGCCCCGGAATGCCTGACTGCGTTGGTCATTGCCTCGGTGGCGGCCTGGACGAGCGCCGCGCCCCGGGTCCCAATGGCCCGGTCACCCACCACAACCACCTCGAGCGGGACGTCGTGGTCCGCCTCGATTCGCGACGCGGCGTTCTGCAGCGCTGCCTCCAGCGAGGCGTCGGAGGTCTCACCGCTGGCGTAGAGCCAAGCGCGCAGCTCGCGCTCTTGGGCACGGGCCAAGGTGACCATCTTTTTCGAATCGGTGCTGCGTTGGATCAGCGCCAAGGTCTGCAACACAGAGTCGTGGAGGTGGGCAGCGACCTCCGCTCGCTCCTCCGAGCGAATGCGCTCCCGCCTCTCGGCATTCAGATCGCCGGCCAACCGCCAAACCCAAGGACCAAAAATCAGTAAAAATCCAATCGTGGTCAGCGCGACGGCGATCGCCGCTGGGCCAAGGCCGCTGAAGGCGTCCACCGCATTGAACAACACGAGCGCCCCGGCGAACATGAGCAGCCCTCCGACGATTACCCGGCTCCGTGACGGCCGCGTTGTGGAATCGGTTCCCGCAATCTGTGTCAGGGCCGTCTGGTAGTCGTAGTTGCCCCGGTCCCAGATCGCGGCGACACCAAACGAAACCAGCGCCACCGGCCACACGACCACGTCGCCGAACCAGAGTCCGATTACATCGAGAAACAACAAGATGCCGACGAAGGCAAGGGCGAGACCAGCGAGCTGACGGCCGCTGATCGGCTGCGGCGGCGGGGGCGGTTCGGTGGTGCGGTCGTCGGGCAGAAGTGCCCAGCCGACGCCGTAGAGCACGACACCGACTCCGCCGGCGAAGGCAAGCACAACGAACGCAGCGCGGGCGTATACGGGGGCGATGCCGAGCCGGAGCGCGATCCCGGCGGCGACCCCGGCGACGACGCGGTCGTCCGTCCGGCGGACGAGCTTGGGGCCGCGTCCGGAAGGCTCATCACCAATATTCTCGATAGCTGCCGGCGATTCCATTGCCACCCCGCGATGTTGTCATGGATGGGATAGCCGGACAACCCGTGACCGCCCTAGCGCACCCCCGATGTCTCAGGGTCTGCATAGGGGCATACCCGATTCACCGGTACGCCCTTCCCATGCATGATGGCGCCATGATGAGTGATACCAACACACCGACGGATGCAATGACCAACTCCACAACCAACCAGACCCGTCTCCAGCGGAGCCGCGGGCAGAGGATCGTCGCCGGTGTGGCCGGCGGCCTTGGCCAACGGTTCGGGGTGAGCCCTTGGTGGTTCCGTGCCGGCTTCATCGTGCTCAGTGCGTTCGGAGGCCTGGGTTTAGCGCTGTATGCAATCGGCTGGCTGCTGATCCCGCAGAACGGTCAGCTCGATTCGATCGCTGCCCAGTGGATCGGCGGAGCCGACGGCAGCGATGCCTCAACGTGGATCGGAGCCGGCCTGCTGGCTCTTGCCGGCCTGATCGTGCTCGGATGGATCGGTGTCTTCGATAGTGCCGTGTTCTGGGCAGCCCTCCTCTTCCTCATCGGAGTGATGCTGTATCGAGGTGATCTCAAGATCGGCTCTGGCAATCGCCAGGTTCCGACCGATCCTGACCCACCCGCTCCGGGATCCGATCCCGACTCACCGGAGGCTGGCCCGGATCGGACCATCGAACCAGATGCCATAGAGGGTGGCGGCGACGAGCCGCCGCCCTCCGCGCGCCAAGACCCTGTGCCCGACCCGGCGTCACCGCCGTCGCCGAAGAAACCGCGCTCGATCGTCGGCAGGCTGACCTTCGGTGCTGTGCTGCTCGTGCTAGGTGCGATGGCCCTCGCCGACGCGCTCGGTTGGATCGATCCGTCGTTTGCCGACTACGTGGCGGCGACCATCGGGGTGATCGGCGTCGGGCTGCTCGCTGGGGTCGTCTGGGGCCGATCGATCGCCCTTATCGTCGTCGGCTTGCTCCTGCTCCCGCTGTTGTTCTTCTCCCGCTTCGTGCCGCTCAACCTGAA